>Ga0210144_1000004_pt1 | contig 152492 bp, 136 predicted proteins | sample Muzzi_PWA_D2_FD_185532 | JGI IMG/M metagenome (GOLD analysis project Ga0210144, IMG submission 185532) | Wetland microbial communities from San Francisco Bay, California, USA, that impact long-term carbon sequestration - Muzzi_PWA_D2 (SPAdes) | ecosystem: Environmental > Aquatic > Marine >...
GATCGCCGCGTTGCTGCCGCCAAAACGGGCCAGACAAGGCGCGAGGAGTGAGGTTTAGTTGTGCTAAATGAACGACGAGCAACGCAGACTGACCCGTTTTGGGGCGCAACCCGAAGGGACGGGGCCCGTTTCGCACCGGCCGGCGTTGGTGCTCGCTGGTGTACGTCGAGTACACGTCGCTCGCACCGCCTTGTCAGGTGCGAAATGGACCTCCGTCGCGACGATTTGCGTAGTGTGAACAGGCCCTAGGAACCCGCATATCGCCGGAAGGCCCAGGCCACAGGACATGCCCGCATTGATCGATTCATGAGCACCCAACAGCACCTGCTGGACCTGTTCGACCGGCTGGACGCTGCCGACCAGGCGCACCTGCTGGCGTTTGCGGAGTTTCTCGCCGCGCGGACGCCGGCGCGGCCGGCCCCGGTACCGGTCGTGCGGGCGATTCCCGATCCCGAGCCGATCGAGCGCCCGGAGACCGAGTCGATCATGGCCGGGCTCAAGCGGCTGGCGCGCACCTACCCGATGCTGGACAAGAGCGAGATGCTGAGCGCCACCACCGATATCGTGGCAACCCACATCATGCGCGGCACCGATGCCGCACAGGTCATCGACGAACTGGAAGACATCTTCGCGGCACACTACCGGCAATTGAAATCCACATCGAGGGGCTGACCCGTGAACATCGTGTACGAATGGTACCAGCGTACCGTTTCCGACCCCCATGCCGTCATCCTGGCCGTCCTGCTGGCGGCAGGGTTCATCATCATGCTGACCCTCGGCCAGATGCTCGCGCCGGTGCTGGCCGGCGTGGTGATCGCCTACCTGCTGGACGGCGTGGTGGAGAAGATTCACCGGCTGGGTGCGCCGCGATTCTCGGCCGTGGTGCTCGTGTTCGTGCTGTTCATGTCCTTCCTGGTGTTCGCACTGTTCTGGCTGGTGCCGCGGCTGTCATCGCAGGTCACGCAGCTGGTCCGGCAGCTGCCGGATATCATCGCGCTGGGCCAGAGCGTCCTGCTGCAACTGCCGGAAAGGTACCCGAACCTGTTCACGGTCGAACAGGTGAACGATCTGGGCGCGACCATACGCACGGAAATCACCGAAACAAGTCAGCACGTGCTGTCGCTCTCGCTGCCGGCCGTGTTCGGACTGATCACGATCCTGGTCTACATGATCCTGGTGCCGGTGCTGGCGTTCTTTTTCCTCAAGGACAAGGTGCGCATCATGTCCTGGTTCAGCCACCGCCTGCCGCAGCAGCGCCGCCTGGTCGACGTGGTCGCGAAAGACGTCAACACCCAGGTCTCCAATTACGTGCGGGGCAAGGTGTGGGAAGTCTTCGTCGTCGGTGTCGCGGCCTTCGTGACCTTCCGTCTGATGGGTCTGCAGTATGCGCTGCTGCTCGCGACCATGACCGGCCTGTCCGTGATCGTCCCCTACATCGGGGCGGTCGTGGTCACCGTCCCGGTGACCGTGATCGCCTGGTTCCAGTGGGGCTGGAGTTCGGAGTTCGGCTGGATGCTGGCGGCTTACGTGGTGCTGCAGATGCTCGACGGTTACCTGCTCGTGCCGCTGCTGTTTTCTGAGGTCGTTAACCTGCATCCGGTGGCGATCATTATCGCCATCCTCGTGTTCGGCGGGCTGTGGGGATTCTGGGGGGTGTTCTTCGCCATTCCGCTCGGTACGCTGGTGCAGGCCGTCATGCAGGCCTGGCCGCGCAAAAGCCGGGATGAACCGCCGCCGGCCGCCGACGCCGGCAAGCCGGCGGGGGATTAGCGTCCGGCCGGCCACGCGCACGCCGTGCCGTCACGGGTGGCGGCCTTCATCATTGCCCCCGGCAGGTCGATAACGGGGTATTCCGGAATGCGGGTGCGGCCGATGTCGGGGACAGCGAGATCACTACACGGGTTTACCCTGATCGAGGTCGTGTTCGTGATCGCGATCCTCGGCATGCTGGCAGCGGTCGCCATACCGAAGTTCGTCGACCTCCGCGAACAGGCCCATGATGCGGCCGCGAAGAGCATCCATGGCGGATTCGCAAGCGGCATCAGCATCCTGCATACGGAATGGGCGGTACGCGGCGGTGGCGCGGTCGTTACCAATGGCGCCGGCTGGCCGGTCGGCACCAGCGGCGGGGCAGGCATGACGAATGCGCGCTGTGCCCGGGTGTGGACCGATGTGCTGACCGATCCGCCATCGGCGATCGCGGGCTACAATCCGAATACCGATGGCTGGGGTGCGCTGGGCTCGGGAACCTACTGTATCTACGTGTACGAACCGGACAACACCCCCTTCCGGATCATCACCTACAACACGGCGAGCGGCGTCACCGATTACCTGGCCATCTGAGCGGTGTCCGTGGCGGTACGGCCCTACAGTTCCCGTATGGCGTCGAGTACCTCCGCGACGTGCCCCTTGACCGATACCTTGCGCCATTCCCGCCGCAGGATGCCCTGCTCGTCGATCAGGAAGGTGCTGCGTTCCACGCCCAGCACCTTGCGTCCGTACATGTTCTTTTCGCGGATGACATCGAACGTCCTGCAGGCCTTTTCGTCCGCATCCGACAGCAGGTCGAACGGGAACTGCTGCTTCGCCTTGAAGTTTTCGTGCGATTTGACGCTGTCGCGCGAGATGCCGAGGACCACCGTGTTGCGGCGCCTGAAGGTATGGATGCTGTCGCGGAAGTCCTGACCCTCGGTGGTACAGCCCGGCGTGCTGTCCTTGGGGTAGAAATAGAGGACCACCCGCTTGCCCTGGTAGTCGGACAGCGCAATCTCCCTGTCCCCGGTAGCCGGCAGCCGGAAATCGGGAACCTTGTCCCCAACCTTGACCTTGCTCATATGCGTGCTGCTCCTTTCAATACATGTGCGGTGACAGACCACGATTTGCCTTCGATGGCCGGTGCACTGTGAGACCGGAGGAGAGGCGGAAAATCGTGGTCTGTCGCCGAATTACCCGTCAACCCTTGACCGGTTCGATCACGGCATCGAGATTCAGCTGGTCGCAGAATTCCATGAATTCCTCGCGCAGCGCCGAGATCTGCAGGTGTGCCGGTATCTCGACTGTCAGATGTACCGAAAACATGGGCGTACCGGTGTGCGCGGCGGCATATCCCGTGGTGACCATTTCCTGGATGTTGATATTGCGCCGGGAAAAAAACCGGGCCAGGTTATGCACGATCCCGGGCTGGTCCAGCGCCACCACATCGACGCCGTAGGGCAGGAGGTCCCGGCTGTCCGTGCGTTCCTGGGTACGGTGCGCGGTGATGGTGAGGCCAAGCCGCTGTTCCAGCCCCGGCAGCTGGTCCTCCAGTTTGGCGATATTGTTCCAGTTGCCGGCCACCTGCAGCAGCAGGGCGAAGTTTCCGCCCAGCACGGCCATGCGACTGTCGCTGATGGTACAGCCGCTTTGCAGGACACACCTGGAAAACTCGTCGATGAGGCCTGTCTTGTCCCCGCCCAGCGCGGCGAGGACCAGGAAATGGTTTTTGTTCGCTGATTTTTCGTTCATTCATCGATTTCCCGGGATGCGGCGGGTCGTCCGGATACACAGGGGGGAGTCTACCACCTTTGCCGACGCCCGCGTGGCGATCGTGTGGCGATAAGTCGGAAGGACAGGATTGCCTTGTCAGTCGCAGGTGCCGCCAGTACCATGTCCGTCTCTTCCGCGCGCAGGGAATTCGTTCATGTTTCAAGGCAGTATTGTGGCGCTGGTTACCCCGATGCACGAGGACGGCGCTATCGATGAAGACAGCCTGCAGCGGCTGGTCGACTTTCACGTGGCAGCGCATTCCGATGCCCTGGTTGCGGTGGGGACGACCGGGGAATCCGCCACCCTCGACGAGGACGAGCATTGCCACCTGATCCGGCGCATGGTGGAGATGGCCGCCGGCCGTATCCCCGTTATCGCCGGGACCGGCGCCAACTCGACCCGCGAGGCCATCGACCTGACCCGCTGCGCGCTCGCCGCCGGCGCCGACGCCTGCCTGCTGGTGACCCCCTACTACAACAAGCCTACCCAGGAGGGGCTGTACCGGCATCACCTGGCCATCGCCGAAGCCGTGCCGGTGCCGCAGATTCTGTACAATGTACCCGGACGCACCGCCTGCGACATGTTGCCGGAAACGGTCGGACGGCTCGCGGAGGTCGACAACATCATCGGCATCAAGGAGGCGACCGGCGATCTCGGGCGTGTGCGCGAACTCATGGCGCGTTGCGGCGCCGGTTTTTCGGTTTACAGCGGTGATGACGCCACGGCCATGGAACTCATGCTGATGGGCGGCAAGGGCAATATCTCCGTCACGGCCAACATCCTGCCGGAGGCGATGCACGAGCTGTGCACGGCGGCGCTGCGCGGCGACCGGCAGACGGCCGAAGCCATCAACCAGCGGCTCGGTACCCTGAACCACACCCTGTTTGTGGAGTCCAATCCGATCCCGGTGAAGTGGGCGCTGTACGAAATGGGCATGATTCCTCCCGGTATTCGTCTCCCGCTGACCCCGCTGGCCGAACGATTTCACGAAACCATCAGGCAGGCGCTCCGGCAGGCCGGGGCGTTGCCGGCAGCAGGATAGATCTATGCAGCGTAAATCCCTACCATCAACCCTTATGATGATGCTCGTCGGCCTGTTGCTGGCTTCCTGTGGAATCATGGATACGCTGGCGCCCGGGAGGGACAAGGTCGACTACAAGAAAAGCAAGGCGATCGACACCCTCGAGGTGCCGCCGGAACTGTCCACTTCCACCATCAACGAGGCGCCCGACACCCTGGACGCGGCGCAGACCACGCTGTCGGAGTTCGGTGCGGCGCAGCCGGCGCGCGAGTCGGCCGGCGTGCTGCCGACGCCCGCCGGCATGCGCGTGGTGCGCGACGGGAACCAGCAATGGCTGGTGGTGAACGGCAGCCCGGAGCAGGTCTGGCCGCGGGTCAGGGAATTCTGGCTGCATGAAGGTTTCCTGATCAGGCTCGAGGATCCCCGCCTCGGTATCATCGAGACCGACTGGAACGAAAACCGTGCCGACATCCCGCAGGGGCCGATCCGCAGGCTGATCGGCAAGGTGATGGACGCGGTCTACTCGGCCGCGACCCGCGACAAGTACCGGGTACGCCTCGAACACGGCAGCAACCCCGATACCACCGAAATCTACCTGACCCACCGGGGGGTCGAGGAGGTCATCAAGGGCGGCGCCGACGATTCCTCGTCCATCTGGCAACCCCGTCCCTCCGACCCCGAACTGGAAGCGGAGATGCTCAAGCGTCTTATGGTCTACCTCGGCGTCGAGGAACAGCAGGCGCAGACCCTGATGGCGCAGCGCAGCGAGACACAGCCGCGCGCGGAACTGGTCAGCGATTCGACCGGTACCACACTGGTCATCAAGGAGGACTACTCGCGTGCCTGGCGTCGCACCGGCGTGGCACTCGACCGTGTCGGCTTTACCGTACAGGACCGTGACCGTTCCAGCGGGACCTACTACGTCAGGTACAACGATCCCCTTGCCGAACAGAACAAGAAGGGAATACTCAACAAGCTGGCGTTCTGGTCATCCGACGATGACAAGAAAGGCGGTGACGAGTACCGTATCGCGCTGCAGGCCGACGGGCCGGACACGCGCGTCATCGTCAGGAACAACAAGAACGAGCAGGATTCCGGTCCCACCGCGAAACGCATTCTCACCCTGCTGGAAGAACAACTGCGCTGACGCGATGCGATTCGCCTCGCTCGGCAGCGGCAGCCGCGGCAATGCCACCCTGGTCGTGGCGGGTGCGACGCGGGTGATGGTGGATTGCGGCTTCTCCTGCCGCGAGACCGAGCGCCGCCTCGGCCGGCTGGGCCTGTGTGCGCAGGAACTGACCGCGCTCCTGGTGACGCACGAACACGGCGATCACGTGCGTGGCGTCGCCGCGCTGGCACGCAAGTACCGGCTGCCGGTCTGGCTGACGCGCGGAACCCGGCGTATGCTGCGCGACACCGATCTTCCCGAGGTGTGCCACTGCGACGGCCACCGGGCCTTCGCCATCGACGACCTCCAGATCACGCCGATCACCGTGCCGCACGATGCCTGCGAACCGTGCCAGTATCTGTTCGATGACGGGGCGCGCCGGCTGGGCGTGATCACCGACACCGGCCGCGTTACGCCGCATATCGTCGACAGCCTGGAGCATTGCGACGCCCTGCTACTCGAGTGCAATCATGATCCGCAGCTGCTGGCGTGCGGCCCGTATCCGGCCGCCCTGAAACAGCGCGTCGGCGGGCCGCTGGGCCATCTGAGCAATGCCCAGGCCGGTGCGCTGCTGGCCCGCCTCGATACCACGCGCCTGCAGCACCTGGTCGCCGCCCATCTCAGTGACCGGAACAACCGACCGGCGCTGGCGCGCGCGGCGCTGGCCGACGCGCTCAACTGCGAGCCGCACTGGATCGGCGTCGCGGGGCAGGAGGACGGGTTCGACTGGCGTGCGATCGGCTAGCCGCGTCGTTCCCGCCGACCCAGCCGCACCGGGGCAGGTATTTTCCAGGCCTGCCTGCGCGCCCGCACCGGCCGTCCGCGCTGACTTTGCCGGGGTGATCCAGTATCATCCCCCGCTTCACGGGAGTCCTGCCCTGGAGTCGTAATGCTGTACCTGCGCGGTTGTCCCGCCCACTCTGAATTCCGTCTCAACAGGTTGCTCGAACAGTGCCGCGAACTGGTTCCGGCGCTGGGAGGGCTTGCCGCCGATTACCTGCACATTGCCGAGCTCGACGAGCCGCTCGATGCGCGCGAACGCGAAATACTGGAGAGACTGCTGCACTACGGGCCACGCCAGCCGGCGGCGCGGGTCAAGGGTCTGGACATTATCGTGGTGCCGCGCCCGGGCACCATCTCGCCGTGGTCGAGCAAGGCCAGCGACATCGTGCACAACTGCGGGCTGGGCAGGGTGCGCCGCGTCGAGCGTGGCATCGTCTACACCTTCACACTGGCCGCGGGCGGTGCGCCGGACCGCCGGCAGTGCGGCGCCCTGCTGCCGCTGCTGCACGACCGCATGACGGAGACGGTGCTGTTCGATATCGAGGACACGCACGCGTTGTTCCGCCACGCGGTGCCGTCCCCCTGCACACGCATCGACGTGCTGGGCGGCGGGCGGGACGCGCTGGTGAGCGCCAACCGCGACCTCGGCCTGGCGCTGTCGGCCGATGAAATCGACTACCTGCTGGAAAATTTCACGGCGCTCGGACGTAACCCGGTGGACATCGAGCTGATGATGTTCGCACAGGCAAATTCTGAACACTGCCGGCACAAGATATTCAATGCCGACTGGCTGATCGACGGCCGGGCGCAGGGCGACAGCCTGTTCGGCATGATCCGCGCCTCCTACCGCGCCAGCCCGGATGGCATACTTTCCGCCTACAGCGACAACGCAGCCGTCCTGGAGGGCTGGACCGCAAGGCGTTTCTTTCCATGGCCGCAAGACCACAGCTATGCGGAGCACACTGAGCCTGCCCACCTCGTCGCCAAGGTCGAGACGCACAACCATCCCACGGCCATTTCACCGTTTCCGGGCGCGGCCACCGGTTCGGGCGGCGAGATCCGCGACGAGGGCGCGACCGGCCGCGGCGCGAAACCCAAGGCCGGGCTGTGCGGCTTCTCGGTGTCGAACCTGCGCATCCCCGGTTTCGAGCAGCCCTGGGAAACCGATCACGGCAAGCCGGCGCGCATCGCCTCGGCGCTGGAGATCATGATCGAGGCACCGCTCGGTGCGGCCGCCTTCAACAACGAGTTCGGGCGCCCGAACCTGTGCGGGTATTTCCGCACCTTCGAGGAACGCGTGCCCGGGGCGGCGGGCCCGGAACTGCGCGGCTATCACAAGCCGATCATGCTGGCCGGCGGTTGCGGGATGATTCGCTCTGCGCACGTGGCGAAGGGCGGCATACCGGCCGGCACGCCGATCGTGGTGCTCGGCGGTCCGGCCATGCTCATCGGGCTGGGCGGCGGTGCCGCCTCGTCCATGTCCAGCGGCACCAGTGCCGAGGACCTCGATTTTGCCTCGGTACAGCGCGGCAACCCCGAGATGCAGCGGCGTGCGCAGGAGGTCATCGATGCCTGCTGGGCGCTGGGCGATGACAACCCGATCGTCTCCATCCACGATGTCGGCGCCGGCGGGCTGTCCAACGCGGTACCGGAACTGGTCCACGACAGCGGGCGCGGCGGCAGCTTCGAGCTGCGCGCCGTCCCCAACGACGACCCCGGCATGACGCCGCTGCAGGTGTGGTGCAACGAGTCCCAGGAGCGCTATGTGCTGGCCATCGACAGGGCACGCCTGGAGACGTTCGAACGCCTCTGCCGGCGCGAACGCTGCCCGTACGCCGTGCTGGGCGCGGCCACCGAGCGGCTGCAGCTGCTGCTGAGCGACAGTCACTTCGACAATTCGCCTATCGATCTGCCGATGAGCCTGCTGCTGGGCAAGCCGCCGAGAATGCAGCGCGACGTACGGCGCGTGACCGTCGCGCACGATGAATTCACGTGCGACGGGATCGATGTGAACGAAGCCGCCTTCCGCCTGCTGCGCCTGCCGGCGGTGGCTAACAAGACCTTCCTGATCACCATCGGCGACCGCTCGGTGACCGGCATGGTGGTGCGCGACCAGATGGTGGGTCCCTGGCAGGTGCCGGTCGCCGACGTCGCGGTCACCGCCTCCGACTATCACGGCTGCACCGGCGAGGCCATGGCCATGGGCGAGCGCACGCCGCTGGCCCTGCTGCACGGTCCGGCCGCCGGACGCATGGCCGTGGGCGAGGCGCTGACCAACATCGCCGCCAGCGCCATCGATACCATCGGCGACATCATATTATCGGCCAACTGGATGGCGCCGGCCGGACATCCCGGCGAGGACGCCGTGCTGTACGACACGGTCCGGGCGGTCGGGGCGGAGCTGTGCCCCGCGCTCGGCATCGCCATCCCGGTCGGCAAGGATTCCATGTCGATGAAATCGGTATGGCGCGAGGACGGCGAGGACCGTGCGGTCACGGCGCCGCTGTCGCTGATCGTGTCCGCGTTCGCGAAGGTCGCCGACGTGCGCCGCACGCTGAGCCCGCAGCTGCACGCCGATGCCGGCGCGACGGAACTGCTGCTGATCGACCTGGGGCAGGGGCGCAACCGTCTGGGCGGGTCGGCGCTGGCGCAGGTGTACAAGCAGGTCGGCGCCACGCCGCCGGATGTCGACGACCCGGCCCTGCTCGGGGCGTTCTTCGCCGCCATCCAGGCGCTCAACCGGCGCGGACTGCTGCTGGCCTATCACGACCGCTCCGACGGCGGGCTGTTCGTCTGTCTGTGCGAGATGGCCTTCGCCGGCCATGCCGGCGTGTCGGTCTTCCTCGACGGCCTGGGCGGGGATTCCGCCGCCGCCCTGTTCGCCGAGGAACTCGGCGCGCTCGTGCAGGTGCGCCATGCCGACATGCCAGAGGTCATGCGCATCCTGCAGGAACACGGACTGGAGGCCGACACGCACGCGATCGGCCGCCCGAACGACAGTGACGAGGTGGAAATCAGCGCCGGGGAAAACAGCCTGTTCCGCGCGGCGCGTGTCGAACTGCAGCGGGCATGGTCGGAAACCACCTATCGCATGCAGGCACTGCGCGACAACCCGGCCTGCGCACGGCAGGAGTTCGATGCATTGCTGGATGCGCGCGATCCGGGCATCCGTCCCGTGCTGCGCTTCGATGCCGGCGACGATGTGGCCGCGGCCCTTATCCTGTCCGGCGCGCGGCCGCGCGTCGCCATCCTGCGCGAGCAGGGCGTCAACGGGCAGGTCGAGATGGCGGCGGCGTTTCACCGTGCCGGCTTCGAGTCCGTCGACGTGCACATGAGTGACCTGCTGGCGGGTCGTGCCTCGCTCGACGCGTTCAAGGGGCTGGTGGCCTGCGGGGGGGTTTCCTACGGTGACGTGCTCGGCGCCGGTCAGGGCTGGTCCAAGTCCGTGCTGTTCCACAGTGCACTGCGCGACATGTTCGCGGCGTTCTTCGAACGCGCCGACAGCTTCGCGCTCGGGGTGTGCAACGGCTGCCAGATGCTGGCAGGGCTCAAGGAGCTGATTCCGGGCGCGTCCGACTGGCCGCGATTCGTGCGCAATGCCTCGGAACAGTTCGAGGCGCGCTTTGTACAACTGGAGATTCTCGATTCATCCTCGGTGCTGTTCGCGGGCATGGCCGGGTCGATCCTGCCGATCGCCGTGGCACATGGCGAGGGGCGCGTCGAGTTCGGTGATGTCGGCGCGGAGGAGATGCACTCGCGCGGCCTGGTCGCGGCGCGTTACGTGGATGGCTTCGGTGCGGCAACCGAGCGCTATCCAGCCAATCCGAACGGTTCACCGCTCGGCATCACGGCGCTGACCAGCACGGATGGCCGGGCCACCATCATGATGCCGCATCCCGAGCGCGTCTTCCGCACGGTCACGAATTCCTGGCATCCGGCACGGTGGGGCGAGGACGGGCCGTGGCTGCGTCTGTTCCGCAATGCGCGGGTGTGGGTGGACTAGCACCCGTCTCACTCACCCCCGCGGCCGTACCGGTGCGAACCGGGTATATGAACCTGTCTCATAATTCCCCGCGGTCGCGACCGTGGCGATTTTGGTTACTGCCAGGGCGCGGCGAGTGTGGTGCAGCCATAGCTACATCAGCGCCCCGCAACAAGGCCAGGGGCCAAAATCGCCCGGTCCCCAAGGGGTTGCGCCCGAATTACACACTTGCGTGTTGCACTGCTTGCCCATATGTCAAGTACCGTGCTGCGCAGCTTGCCTTGCAAGCGCGCCTTGCGGGCAGCTTTGCTGCTCGCGAGGAATGAATGAGATTGGTTCTAGGGCCTGTTCACACTACATAGATCGCCGCGTTGCTGCCGCCAAAACGGGCCAGACAAGGCGCGAGGACAAGCGAGGTGACCTGTCCTGGGGATTTAGAGTCCCGTATATGGTCTCCTCCCGCCTTCAGGCGGCGGATCGATCTGCACGCCAATGCGCTTAGCAGGAAATGGACGGGCGGTATGAAAGCAGGGTTCCTTCACCCTTCGGGAGCAGGTCGGGATGAGGGGATAGATAACCGTATTATTCTGTTTGACGCCCCGCGCCCCGGCACGCCCCCTGAGGGGAAGGGGGTTGACCGGCCGGATGGCCGATCGATCCGGCTTGCAGCCGTAACCCGAAGCCACCGGCTTGAGCCGCTGGCGTATTCACTGGTAATGCAGGGCGGCCTGTCAAAAAAAAACGAGCCGGCACATTCCTGTGCCGGCTCGTTTGTAATACACGATTGTTACTGGCCGGTACTTGGTGCAGCCGGCTGGGCGGCAACCGGAGGGGCATAACCGTACGGAGCGCCACCGTAGGCACCGGGGAAACCACCGTAGCCGGGACCACCCCAGCCACCGCCATAACCGGGATAGCCACCATAGCCATAGCCGGGATAGCCGCCATAACCATAACCGTAGCCGGAACCACGACCACGCCCGTAGCCGCTGCCGTGTCCGCCACCGCTCATGCTGAAATCGAAATCGCCGGAACCGTCACCCCAGCCATCACCCCAGCCGTTATTCCCCCAGCCGTTATTCCAGGGACCGCCTCCCCAGGCCTGAGCAGCCGTGAAGGGAATGGCCATCGCGCCGGCAATGGCGGTGGCGCACAACGTTTTGATCATTTTACTCATGTCTACTACCTCATCATGTAGTTTTACGTGCAAGCGCTGTTGCACATGAAATTCCCAATTATCCTGTGATCGCCAACGGAGGGAGACAACCGTAGCTGAATTGAAAATCAACCAACATCCGTCGGTTGAAACGAAGACAGTTGCTTGAGATGACTCTCAGCGACGCGTAGTGGGACCGCTTGGTTCCGCCAAGACCTTGATAGAGTACCTTACCTTGGCCGGCCAAACCATAAGGCCGTGGAATTATTTCCTGAGCGGGTCGACGCTGAATGTCCATGCCCACAGTCCGGAATTCCCGGCATTCATCCACCCCGGCAGTGCCCGCACCGGCACAGACCGACCACCCTACCGAAACAGCCCGCGCGCCGGGCCAGCGTCGTTAACGGGTGTGTACCGATGGTGCAAAGGATCACCACCGGCCTGTCAGATGTTGAGACTGGTTCTAATTTTCGTCGGACTGGTATTTCGCGACCCAGGCGCCTTCCAGGTCCAGCCGTTCCTCCAGCAGTGCGACCCAGTCGATCGCCTCGCGGTAGCTCTTGTAGCCGGTGGTGCGGATACGAATCATGGGCCTGCCCTTGACCGTGACGTGCACGATCTCCGCATCCACTCCCTTGCCCTGAAATAACGCCAGCTTGCGCCTGGCCATGGATTCGAAATTATAGGAGGCAAGGTTGACCACCCAGGTCCCGGCAAGATCGCGGACTTCGTGCGCAGGGGCGGGGGCATCCGCCGGCTTCTCGGGCAGGGAATCGATAACCGCTGTGTGCAGGGCAATCTGTTGCGGCCGCTTGTCCGTGGCGGGACCGTCCGCATCGACCTTCTTCCCGCCGGGTTCCGCGCCGGAAGGTCCGGGGTTGGTCTCAGGTGTTGCGACGGATACCCGGGCCGGCCCGGCCGCCGTGCCGGGCAGGGCGTCCAGTGCCAGGGTCAGGGCCTGACCCGCGGCTCCGGCCGGGCTGTCAGCGGCAGGCGCTGCCGGTCCCGGGTGTGGCGCTGGCGCAGCACCGGCCAGCGGCATGTCGTGCATGGTGTCACCGGCGGTCGCGGTATCCGTCGCCGGGTTTGACGGCGCCGGGGGGCCGGCCGGGATGCGGACCACCCGCAAGGCCCGGGTCACCGGCCGCAGCGCCGGCCAGTCGCTCGCCACGATGGGCGGTGGCTGGATACCGTTGCTTGCCACCGGTTCCGGTGCGAGGGTCGAAACATAGACGCCGGCTGTGCCGACCAGCAAGGCCAGCAGTGCCAGCTGCGCCAGACCGGTGAGCAGGCGGGTGGTCAGGGGCTTGCGCGGCGGTGACACCGGACTCCCGTGCCTCAGGGCGTCGCGCCAGATCCGGCAGTGGTCAAGCGTGCCGACCTCGTCCCAGTGTTCCCAGGGGGCCGGCCCGGCGGCGAAGGCGGCGGCCCCTTCCATTTGCATGCGTTGTTCAAATGCTCTCAGTTTCTCGGTGTCTTCAACGGCGATGGTCGGCATGGGTCAGCTGTCCAGTCGTTTGTACTTGATACGGTGCGGCTGGTCGGCATCGGTACCCAGACGACGCTTCCTGTCCGCCTCGTAGTCGGCGTAGTTCCCCTCGAACCACACGCTCTGGCTGTTGCCTTCAAACGCCAGTATGTGTGTCGCGATGCGGTCGAGGAACCAGCGGTCGTGGGAGATCACTACAACACATCCCGGGAAGTCGAGCAAGGCTTCTTCCAGCGCGCGCAGGGTTTCCACGTCCAGATCGTTGGTTGGTTCGTCGAGCAACAGCACGTTGCCGCCGCGCCTGAGCAGCTTGGCCAGGTGCACGCGGTTGCGTTCACCGCCGGACAGCGTACCGACGATCTTCTGCTGGTCGTTGCCGGTGAAATTGAAGCGCGATACATAGGTACGTGAATTGAGTTCGGTCCGCCCCACGGTGATGATGTCCTGGCCGTCGGAGATCTCCTCCCATACGGTCTTGCCGCTGTCCAGGCTGTCGCGGCTCTGGTCTACGCAGGCGATCTGCACCGACTCACCGATGCGCAGCTCGCCACTGTCGGGCGTCTCGGACCCGGTCAGCATGCGGAACAACGTGGTCTTGCCGGCCCCGTTCGGGCCGATCACCCCGACGATGCCGCCGCGCGGCAGGTTGAAGCTGAGATCGTCGTAGAGCAGGGTGTCGCCGAAGCGCTTGCCGAGGTGGCTGGCCTCGATCACCAGGTCGCCGAGGCGCGATCCGGGCGGGATGAACAGCTGCTTGGTTTCGTTGCGCCGCTGCGATTCCTGCGAGACGAGTTCCTCGTAACGTGCCAGACGCGCCTTGCTCTTGGCGTGGCGTCCTTTCGCACCGGAACGCACCCATTCCAGCTCGGCCTTCATGGCCTTCTGGCGCGCGGAGGCCTGTTTCTCCTCGACCTCCAGGCGTTTTTCCTTCTGCTCCAGCCAGGACGAGTAGTTGCCCTCCCAGGGAATGCCGTGCCCGCGATCGAGTTCCAGGATCCAGCCGGCGACGTTGTCGAGAAAATAGCGGTCGTGGGTCACCGCGACCACGGTACCCGGGAACTCGGCCAGGTAGCGTTCCAGCCACGCGACGCTCTCGGCGTCGAGGTGGTTGGTCGGCTCGTCCAGCAGCAGCATATCGGGACTGGACAGCAGCAGCTGGCACAGCGCCACACGGCGCCGCTCGCCGCCTGACAGTCGGGTGACATCCGCATCCCAGGGCGGTAGGCGCAACGCCTCGGCTGCGATCTCCAGCCGGCGTTCGACGTTGTGCCCGTCGCTCGCCTGCAGGATGTTTTCCAGCCGCGCCTGCTCGGTGGCCAGTGCGTCGAAGTCGGCGTCGGGCTCCGCGTAGGCGGCGTAGACCGCCTCGAGCTGCTGCTGTGCCGCCGTGATGTCCGCCAGTGCCGCCTCGAGATTGCCGCGTACGTCCTTGTCCGGGTTGAGCGGCGGTTCCTGTTGCAGGTAACCGATGCGGATGCCGGGCTGCGGGCGTGCCTCGCCCTCGATCTCGGTATCCGCACCGGCCATGATACGCAGCAGGGTGGATTTCCCGGAACCGTTCAGACCCAGTACACCGATCTTGGCGCCGGGAAAGAACGAGAGCGAGATGTTGTCGAGGATCTTGCGTTTCGGCGGGACGACCTTGCCGACCTGGTTCATGGTGAAGACGTACTGCGCCATCGATCAGGTCACTCCACTTGCAGGAACAAGGCGCACATTATAGGCGTCACCCGCGGGCGGGCAAGCCGCCGGTTCCCTGGCAGTCTGCACGGAACGACGGGCAGGCTATCGGACCAGCGGATACTGTTTCCTGCGCCACTCCTCCAGACCGGCGCGAAACCAGTAGATGCGGGAATAGCCGCAATCGCGCGCAATGACGGCCGCGTGCGAGGAACGGGCACAGCGGATGCCATTGCAGTAAAAGAGCACCGGCCGCGTCAGGTCCGGAACGAGTTCGGCAAGCGTTGCACAATTCGTATCGATATCCGGCAGGCTGATCGAACCTTCGATAAAGCCGTCCTTGCGGTCTGCGCGGATACGTGAATCGATCAGGAGCAGGTCGGGGGTCCGGGTCACCAGCTCGATCAGGCCCTCGGCATCGACCCTGCTGATGCCGTCGATCCGTTGTGGACTGATGTAATCCCCGTCCTTGGCTGTCGCCGGTTGCAATGCAGCCGCAGCCAGCAGACAGGCGAGCAGGTGGATGCGAAAGGGTGTGTGCATGGAGATGCCTGGCAAGTGGCGGCTGGCGACCCAGCCTTCCGGCCAGGTCGCGGCGAAGTCTATCATGTAGGTACTTCAGGAGAAAAAGTAATTCTATAAACAGGATTATAAATAGTTAATAACTTAATGTTATATAATGTAAAAATTATAAATACCGGTGTGTGGACGTGAACGGTTGCGTGGCTTGCGCGACGCCGGGCCGCTGCATGGAAGGCAATGCGGGTACGCGCGCATGCGCGGTAACATTGCCCTCCGGGTCAGCGTGAGGAAGATCGATGGCGACATTACCCTGTGTGTATCTCGGGCCGGGCCTGGCCCGCTATGGATTCGGTCAGGGTCATCCGTTCGGACCGGACAGGCTGGACGCGTTCTGGCGCCACGCCACGGCGCAGGGGCTGGATGCGAGCATCACGCCATGCACGCCCGTGTCCGCGTCGCCTGCGGCGCTCGAACGTTTTCACACCCATGACTACGTCCAGCGGGTGATCCGGCAGTCAGCGCGTGGCGAAGGGTTTCTCGACCTGGGCGATACCCCGGCCTTTCCCGGTATCCACGAGGCCGCCTGTTTTGTCGTCGGCAGTGTGCTCGACGCCGTCGAGCGGCTGCTGACCGGTGCCTGTACGCGCGCCTTCGTGCCGATCGCCGGACTGCACCACGCACGCCGCGACAGCGCCGCCGGGTTCTGTGTCTACAACGATTGCGGCATCGCCATCGAGACGCTGCGCCGCGTGCACGGCGTGCGGCGCATCGCCTACGTCGATATCGACGCCCATCACGGCGACGGTGTGTTCTACGCTTTCGAGGACGATCCCGACCTGCTGTTCGCCGACCTGCACGAAGACGGGCGCTATCTCTATCCGGGCACCGGCGCGGCCGACGAGACCGGCCGGGGCGCGGCGGCCGGCAGCAAGCTCAATATCCCGATGCCGCCGGGCGCTGGTGACGAGGCCTTTCGCGCGGCCTGGACGCGGGTGGAACGCTTCATCGAGCGACAGGCGCCGGAGTTCATCCTGTTCCAGTGCGGCGCGGACAGTATCGACGGCGACCCGATCACGCACTTGCGCTATACCCCGGACGCGCATCGCCAGGCCGCGGCCAGCCTGTGCCGGCTGGCCGACCGTTACAGCCAGGGCCGCCTGCTGGCCATGGGTGGCGGCGGATATGACCGCGACAATCTGGGACGGGCCTGGAGCGCGGTGCTGGCGGCGCTGATCGCCGGTTGACGTGGCCACGCACGCCTGCGGCAGCGGGGCAAGGCATGGATTCGTTAGCATGACCACGCGTAATCGGCTATTATCCGGTGCCAGCCGGTCTCAGGCTATTTCTCACCAACATCAAAAAGTTATCCAATTATGTTTGACAAGCACATGCGCATTGCCGGTTACGACGACGCCCTCCAGGCCGCCATCGAGGGCGAACGTCAACGCCAGGAAGACCACATCGAGCTGATTGCCTCGGAGAACTACGCCAGTCCGCGCGTGCTGGAGGCGCAGGGTTCCGTGTTGACCAACAAGTACGCCGAGGGCTATCCGGGCCGGCGTTACTACGGCGGCTGCGAATTCGTCGACATCGCCGAGCAGCTTGCCATCGACCGCGCCAAGGCCCTGTTCAAGGCCGACTATGCCAACGTCCAGCCGCATTCCGGATCACAGGCCAATGCCGCGGTCTATCTCGCGCTGTTGCAGCCGGGCGATACCATTCTCGGCATGAGCCTCGACGCCGGGGGGCACCTGACCCACGGCGCGAAGGTGAATTTTTCCGGCAAGCTGTTCAATGCCGTGCAGTACGGACTGAACCCGGAGACCGGAGCGATCGATTACGACCAGGTCGAGGACCTGGCCCGGCAGCACAAGCCGAAGATGGTGGTGGCCGGGTTTTCCGCCTATTCACTGCAGGTCGACTGGCAGCGCTTCCGCGACATCGCCGATAGCGTCGGCGCCTGGCTGTTCGTGGACATGGCGCATGTCGCCGGGCTGATCGCGGCCGGTCTTTACCCGAGCCCGGTCAACATCGCCGATATCACCACCACCACGACCCACAAGACACTGCGCGGTCCGCGTGGCGGCCTGATCCTTGCGCGCGCCAACGAGGCGATCGAGAAAAAGCTGAATTCGCTGGTGTTCCCGGGTACCCAGGGCGGGCCGCTGATGCACGTGATCGCGGCCAAGGCCGTGGCATTGAAGGAGGCGATGGAGCCTGCCTTCCGCGAATACCAGCAGCAGGTGCTGGATAACGCGCGCGCCATGGCCGGTGTGATGATGGCGCGCGGCTACAAGGTGGTCTCCGGCGGCACTGATGACCACCTGTTTCTCGTCGACCTGGTCGACAAGGGGCTGACCGGCAAGGCGGCGGACGCGGCGTTGGGCGCGGCCCATATCACCGTCAACAAGAACGCCGTGCCGAACGACCCCCAGTCACCGTTCGTGACCAGCGGCATTCGCATCGGTACGCCGGCCATGACCACGCGCGGCATGGGCGAGGACGAGGCGCGCGAGCTGGCCGCCTGGATGTGCGACGTGCTGGATGACATCGAAAATCCGGCCGTGATCGAGACCGTGCGCGCCCGGGTGCTGGCGCTGTGCAGGCGTTTCCCGGTCTACGGCGGGCGCTGACGGGCCGCGTGGTCGAAAGGTATGTACTGTCCGTTCTGCGGTAAACAGGATACCAAGGTCATCGACTCGCGGCTGGCGGGGGAGGGCACCCAGGTGCGTCGCCGGCGTGAATGCCTGGCTTGCGGGGAGCGTTTCACGACCTTCGAATTCGCCGAACTGGTAATGCCGCGTATCGTCAAGGGTAACGGGGCGCGCGAGCCGTTCGACGAAAAGAAACTGGTCGGTGGCATGATGCGCGCGCTGGAAAAGCGCCCGGTCGATTCCGATAGCGTCGCCGCCGCGATCGGCCGTCTGCAGCACCGCCTGCGTGCCAGCGGTGAACGCGAGATTCCGTCGCGCATGCTGGGCGAGTGGGTGATGAACGAGCTGCGCCAACTCGATCAGGTGGCCTACGTGCGCTTTGCCTCGGTATACCGCAGCTTCGAGGACGTGAACGCCTTCCGCGAGGAGATCGATCGCCTGGAAAGCGAGCCGACCGCTGAAGAACGCAGGGACCAGATACCGCTACTGCCCGAGGACTGAGCGCACGTAACGCCGCCGTTGCATGTCGTCATGACCGTCTGCCCGGACTGAACCATGTCTGTCGCCACCGATAACCTGCATATGGCGCATGCGCTGAGACTGGCAGCCCGCGGCCTGTACAGCACCGATCCGAACCCGCGCGTGGGCTGCGTGCTGGTGCAGGGGGAGACGGTGGTCGGTGCGGGCTGGCACGAGCGCGCCGGCGGGCCGCACGCCGAAATCAACGCCCTGACGCAGGCCGGCGCGGCCGCGCGCGGTGCCACCGCCTACGTCACCCTGGAGCCCTGCGCGCACCACGGGCGCACCCCACCGTGCAGCGAGGCGCTGATCCAGGCCGGCGTGGCGCGCGTGGTCGCGGCCATACAGGATCCGAACCCGCGGGTCGCGGGCCAGGGGCTGGCGGCGCTGTCGCAGGCCGGCATCGCGGTGCAGACCGGGGTCATGGCGGCCGAGGCGGAGCGGCTTAACTGCGGATTCGTCAAGCGCATGCGCACCGGGATGCCATGGCTGCGGCTCAAGCTGGCCATGAGCCTGGACGGGCGCACCGCGCTGGCCAGCGGCGAGAGCCGCTGGATCACCGGCACGAGTGCGCGCGCCGACGTACAGCGACTGCGGGCGCGCAGTTCGGCGATCCTGACCGGCATCGGCACGGTGCTGGCGGACGATCCTTCCCTGAACGTCAGGCTGGAGCAGGCGCAGGGCGAGGTGCGCCAGCCGCTGCGGGTCGTGCTCGACAGCCGGTTGCGCCTGCCGGTGTCCGCCCGCCTGCTGGGCCTGCCCGGGCCCACGTACGTACTGACCACGGAGAGTGACGCACGGCGCATCGATGTCCTGACCAGCGATACGGTCAGCGTGGCCGTGCTGCCGATGCGCCAGGACAGGCGGCTCAACCTGGACGCCGTCATGCGGTTCCTGGGCGAACAGGACTGCAACGAGATACACATGGAGCCCGGCCCGACCCTGGCGGGTGCGCTGTTGCAGGACCGGCTGGTCGATGAACTGGTGATCTACCTGGCGCCGCATCTCCTCGGCGATACCGCGCGCGGACTGTGCGCACTGCCGGGGCTGGAACGCATGGACCAGCGCATCGGGCTGACGGTCAGCGACATCCGCGCCGTCGGCGATGACTGGCGCATCACGGCGACGTTGAAAGGTTAATGTAGGGAACGGATTCGTCACAGAGGACACGGAGAACAACACGTTTCCACTTCTGTCCAGACAGGGCGTTCCTTCTCCCTCCGGGATAAGGACAGGATGAGGGGATAAGCCAGTCATTGGCCGAATCTGGACCCCTTTCCCGGCTCTCTCCCGGAGGGAGGGGGGTATGTTCCTCCGTGTCCTTCCCGTTCCTGTGGCCAGGGTATAAATTCACAACATGTTTACAGGCATCATACAGGCGGTCGGTCGTATCAGCGCGCTGGAGAAGCGCGGCGGCGACCTGCGCATCGCAATCCGGACCGGCAAGCTGCCGATGAAGGACGTGCAAGCCGGCGACAGCATCGCTGTCTCCGGCGTGTGCCTGACCGTGGTGCAGAAGGACGTTGAGTCCTTTCAGGCCGACGTTTCCGGCGAGACGCTCGGCCTCACCACGCTCGGGCGGCTCGCGGTCAATGACGCCGTCAATCTGGAAAAGGCCCTGACGCTGGCCACGCGCCTCGGCGGCCACCTGGTCAGCGGACACGTCGACGGCATCGGCACCGTCGCGTCCCGGCGCGAGGACAGCCGTTCGGTGCGCTTCGCCATCCAGGCGCCGGACGCGCTGGCGCGCTACATCGCAGTGAAGGGCTCGATCTGCGTCGATGGCGTGAGCCTGACGGTGAACGCGGTCGATGGCAGCCGCTTCGAGCTGAACATCGTGCCGCACACGCTCGCCGAGACGACGTTGCGGGATTTCCGCGCCGGGCGCCGGGTCAACCTCGAGGTTGACCTGATCGCGCGCTACCTGGAGCGCCTGCTGGCGGGCGATGCCGCGGCCGGGCCGGGCCGGGCCGGCGGGCTGACCCGCGCCCTGCTCGAGGCGCACGGCTTCACCGGTTAGCCTGCACACGGGACGTGCCGAGCGCCGCTGATTCGTGGATAATGGTCCAATGACAGCAAGCCATGTAAAACAGCAACCTGTAGCTATGTCTTTAAACAGCACCGAAGAAATCATCGCCGATATCCGGGCCGGGCGCATGGTCGTTCTGCTGGATGACGAGGATCGCGAGAACGAGGGTGATCTCGTGATGGCCGCCCAGACGGTACGCCCCGAGGACATCAATTTCATGGCCAGTCACGGGCGCGGGCTGATCTGTCTGACGCTGACGCGCGAACGCTGCGAGCAGCTGGCGCTGCCGCTGATGGTGCAGCGTAACGAATCGCTGCACTCGACGAATTTCACCCTGTCCATCGAGGCCGCCGAGGGCGTGACCACCGGTATCTCGGCGCACGACCGCGCACGGACCATCCTCGCGGCCACCGCCAGGGATGCGCGTCCGAGCGACATCGTGATGCCCGGTCATATCTTCCCGCTGATGGCCAAGCCCGGGGGCGTGCTGACGCGCGCCGGCCATACCGAGGCCGGCTGCGACCTGGCGCGGCTGGCCGGTCTGGAGCCGGCCGCCGTGATCGTCGAGATCCTCCGGGAGGACGGCAGCATGGCGCGCCGGCCCGACCTGGAGATCTACGCGCGCCGGCACGGCCTGAAGATGGGTACCATCGAGGACCTGATCCGCTACCGCATCGAGAACGAGAAGACGGTGGAACGGGTGGCGGTCAGCGACCTGGCCACCGAGCACGGCGTGTTTCGCGCCTATGCCTACCATGATTCCATCGACGGCTCGGTGCACCTGGCGCTGGTGATGGGCGATATCCGCGCGGCCGAGCCGACCCTGGTGCGCGTGCACATGCAGAACACGCTGGGCGATCTGGTGAACGCCCTGACCGAGGGACATCACCTGACACTGCGCCAGGCGCTGCAGCGCATCGCACAGGAAGGTACGGGCGTGGTGGTCATCCTACGCCAGAAGGAGAGTCCGGAGGTGCTGGCGGATCAGGTCCGTGCGTATCATATGCCGCAGGCGGCCGCACCCCGCGCCGGCACCGAGCCGGATGAACTGCGCACCTACGGGGTCGGCGCGCAGATCATCGCCGACATCGGCGTGCAGAAGATGCGCGTGCTCAGCGCCCCGAAGATGCTGCACGGCATCGCCGGCTTCGGCCTGGACGTGGTGGAGTATGTCAAGTAGACGGGTCAGGCTAACAGCACAGGAACAAAGACATGGGTGATATAACTGAGAAAGAAGGCGAACTCATGGTGCGCGATGCGCGCATCGCGCTGCTGGTATCGCGCTTCAACGGCTTCGTGGTGGAGAACCTGCTGGCGGGCGCGCTCGACACCCTGAAACGTCACGGTGCCGATGAGCGCGATTTGCAGATCGTGCGTGTGCCCGGTGCCTACGAGATGCCGATTGCCGCGCAGCGACTGGCGGCCGGCAAGCGCTTCGACGCCATCATCGCGCTGGGCGCGGTCATTCGCGGCGGTACGCCGCATTTCGAATATGTCGCCGGCGAGTGCACGCGGGGGTTGTCGACGGTGGCGCTGAAATACGATATCCCCATCGCCTTCGGGGTGCTGACCGTCGATACCCTCGAACAGGCGATCGAGCGCGCCGGGACCAAGGCCGGCAACAAGGGCGCGGAGGCAGCCATGTCGGCAATCGAGATGATCAGCCTGTTGCGCAACCTGGAAGGCTAGGATCGCCGCCCCGATGAAGGCGTCCGTCCATGGACGTGCCCGCGCACGCCGCCTTGCCATGCAGGCCCTCTATCAATGGGACATGTCCGGCACTGCCCTGCACGACATTCGCAACCAGTTCCTGGAGTCCGAGGATTTCTCCCGGGTCGACCGGGACTATTTTGTCGAGTTGTTCAACAATGTCACAAAAGAAATTGAAAAGATTGATAATAATCTGTCCGGGTTTATCGATCGACCGCTGGCCCGGCTGGATCCTGTCGAGCGCGCCATCCTGCGCATCGCCGTGTATGAGCTGCTCGATCGGCCGGAAATTCCGTACCGGGTGGTGATCAACGAAGCCGTGCAACTGACCAAGAAATTCGGCGCCGAGCAGGGGCACGCCTTTGTCAACGGCGTACTGGACAGGGCGGCGCTTACCGTGCGGGCCACCGAGTACGGCAGGCACGCCCGCGCCTGATCATAGCCCGAATAATGCACCGGTCGGCTGCTGGTGATGCGGGGCAATGAGGTTGGAGTGCAGTTGTCTTGAAACGTATACAGCAATCATTCGGAGTGCGGTTCATTGTTCGCCTGCAGCCGCTCCGGGCGCTGGCCGGTCCGGGCACGCCTGCACCGGCTGTTATTCGGCGCATCGTCGTGCCCCACCCCTGCCGGGCCGCTGGTTATTCAAGGCACAGTCATCGCGGTGCCGTTCGCGCCGGAGCGGTGTCCGGCCACGCCTGCCCGAAGCCGGCATCCCGGATACGGGTGCAATATTCGGGCTGACGCCCATGTCCGGCGACGAATTCGACATCATCCGTCAGCACTTCACACACCAGCCGGTGGTGCGCGAAGACGTGCTGCTGGGGGTCGGCGATGATGCGGCGCTGTTGCAGGTGGCGGCCGGCGCCGAGCTGGTCGTGTGCATGGATACCCTGGTCGCCGGTGTCCATTTCAGCGCCGACACACCCGCGGCCGCGATCGGTCACAAGGCGCTGGCCGTGAACCTGAGCGATCTCGCCGCCATGGGCGCCGAACCGGCCTGGGCCACGCTGGCCCTGACGCTGCCGGAATACCATCCCGTCTGGCTGTCCGATTTTGCGCGCGGTTTTTTCGCGCTGGCGGATCACTACCGCGTGCAGCTGGTCGGCGGCGATACCACGCACGGCCCGCTGGCGGTTACGGTGCAGGTGCATGGCTTTATTCGCAATGGCAAGGCACTGCGCCGGTCCGGCGCGCAGCCCGGTGACCGCATCTACGTGACCGGGACGTTGGGTGACGCCGGGCTGGCGCTGGTCCTGCGCGCGGCCGCCGGCGAGGCGCTGCGCAGACGCCTTGATTACCCGCTGCCGCGCATCGAGGCCGGCCTGGCGCTGCGCAAATATGCCAGCGCCATGATCGATGTGTCGGACGGCCTGCTCGCCGACCTTGGCCACCTGCTGGAAGGCGGCGATCTGGGGGCGCGCCTCGATGTCGATGCGTTGCCGCATTCCAGCGCCTTTCTCGAGGCCATGGAACAGCCGGGGCCCGGCCCGCATCCGCCGTTCTACGAGTTGCCGCTCAGTGCCGGGGACGATTACGAGCTGTGTTTCACCGTGTCCCCGCAGCACTGTGCGGCGGTGGAGGCGCGCCTGGGCGGACTGGTCTGCGGTTGCACGGCCATCGGCGTGATCGAGCCGCAACCGGGGATCCGCTGCCACCGCCGCGACGGCAGCGACTACCGGCCGGCGACCCGTGGTTATCTGCACTTCGTCGGTGAGTGAACGACTCTCACCGCGTCTGCTGCGGAACCCGGTGGACCTGCTGGCGCTGGGCCTGGGCAGCGGGCTGGTGCCCGGCGCCCCGGGCACGGCCGGCACCGCGGCGGCTGTCCCGGTCTACCTGTTGGTGCAAGCGCTGCCCTGGCCGCTGTACCTGGCGCTGACCGCGCTGTTGTTCACGGCCGGTGTCGCGATCTGTGCGCATACGGCACGGCGTCTGGGCGTGCACGATCACCCCGGCATCGTATGGGACGAGATCGTCGGCTACCTGGTCACCATGACGCTGGCCCCGTCCGGATGGCCGTGGGTCGCTACCGGCTTCGTGCTGTTCCGGATCTTCGATGTGCTCAAGCCCTGGCCGATCCGCTGGTGCGACCGGAAGGTGCACGGCGGCTTCGGTATCATGCTCGATGACCTGATTGCCGGGCTGTTCGCCGCGGCCGTATTGCAGTTGCTGGCGGTGTATGGCCCGTTCGGTTGAAAACCGGCTCGTGCCGGATGGCCGGGGGTAATAGAGGCGTGAGCAGGACCGTGCCCGCGACCTGTACGTCGCCTGCCCGCGGTGGCTGTCGATGGCTGTTTTTCGCGCACCGGATTGGTGATAACGTTGGAGCAGGAAACCTGCTTTGACCCGTGAGGCACCTTGCCGGCCCTGACGGCAGGGTTCGACGCCACGCCGAAACAGGGTAATGTCGTTCCCGAAGGTGCAATCAGGGGTGTGCCGGCCTGGGCCGCGGTACCCGCTGTGGGCCGTACCGCCTCCGGCTGTCCCGGGTCGCGTGCTGCGGATCCCCGCCCGCGGCGTGCGGGTGGTGTTTGCGATCGCTTTCAAGCGAATCCGGACAGGAGTGAATCACGATGAGTACCGTCCCGAAAGTGCACATTGACAGTCCCTGGCTGGTGCCGTTCGATGCAAGTTTCGAAGTGAAGCGGGCACCGACACGCGTACCTGATGCACCGGACAAGAAGACGTGCAAGAAACGGCTGGCGCGGCTGATCAAGGAAATGAGCGAACTGCAGCGGCGCCTGTATGCCTCAGATCGATCCTCGGTGCTGCTGGTCTTCCAGGCCATGGACGCCGCCGGCAAGGACAGCACGATTCGTGCGGTATTCAGCGGTGTGAACCCGGCCGGGTTCCAGGTGTACTCCTTCAAGCAGCCGTCCGCCGAGGAGCTGGATCACGATTTTCTCTGGCGCTCGGCGCAGCGGCTGCCTCAGCGCGGGCGCATCGGCGTGTTCAACCGCAGCTACTACGAGGAAGTACTGGTGGTGCGCGTGCATCCGGACTACCTGCTGGGCCAGAAGCTGCCGGATACGATCGATCACGACCGGCTGTGGGAAGGCCGCTACGAATCGATACGTGACCACGAAGAACACCTGGCCCGGAACGGTACGGTGATCATCAAGTTCTGGCTGAACGTATCATCCGGGAAACAGCGCAAGCGCTTCCTGTCGCGGCTGGACGAGCCTGAAAAAAACTGGAAGTTTTCCAGCGGCGACGTTGCGGAGCGCGCGCACTGGGACCACTACATGCAGGCCTACGAGGCGGCACTCAACGCGACCTCGCGCGCCTGGGCGCCATGGTACGCCATCCCCGCGGACAACAAGCCGTTCATGCGCCTGTCTGTCGCCGAAATCATCGTGGAATCGCTGCGCCGGCTGGACCCGCGCTACCCTGAGGTCGGCGACGATCAGAAACACGAATTTGACGGGATGCGCGAGCTGCTGGAGAGGGACTGAACGGCGCTGCGGCTTGCCGGGCGTACCGGGTCCGGATCCGGCAGCCGGATATTGCCGGGTTTTGGACTGCACCGGATCGAACCGGGCATGGTTGCTCGCCGCTACCGCTCCGGTGTGGCGTTGCGAGCATCCCGGGCCAGCAGGCTGAACAGCAACACGCCCTGGGCCGTTGTATGAAAACTCGAGCGGGGCCGTGAAAGGGAAAACAGATTCGGCCCGTAGCCGAACTGATAGCCACCGCCCAGGGGCAACAGGGGTTCGTGCGGACTCCAGCCGCCATCGGCCTGCTGCGCCTCGACCAGATTCCTGATCCAGACGGGCTTGATACGTTTCCCTGCGCCCGATTCCACCAGCATCAGCACGCGCTGCATGTAAACGTCCACGACACGGGGATCGAGAATCAGCTGCCGGTAGATACGATCCTGCAACCGTCGGGACTTATCCCGCAGCTGCTCCGGGTCGCCGCATCCGGATCGCTGCAGGAACCGGATCCCCATGAGCTGGTGCGTCACGCAAGCCGGCTTGAAAGGGTGTTGATCGCAGAACGAGGTGTCATTCTGTGCCGAAATGGCGGGAACATCACCCAGTTTCTTGTCGCAGAGGATGGCGTAGATGAAATACCAGTTGTAGTAGGAGAAACCGGAAATGTCTTCGAAACGAACCGGCACCCAGGTGCCGGGATGGAACATGGGACGCCAGATATTGCGGCGGTTTTCCAGGTAGCGCTGATCATACGCCGCGAAGAGATCCTGCAGCCGTCGGTCATCCGTGATCTCAGCCGACCGCTGAATCAAGTACCACAGCACCGGGTTGCCTGTTGTCAGTATCCTGTCACGATTTTGCTCCAGCCACGAGATCGCCTTTTCCAGCGTGACGTCGTATTGCCTGGTTTCGGGTACGTCGACATTCCTGTTGTTATTCCAGACCTGGTAGGCGTAGGAAAGCAGGAGGGTTGCAAGGATACAGCCCGTCAGCCAGAAGAACCTGCGCACGGTCAGTCGCATCCGGTGTCGAAGCCCTGCACGATGGCTGTCCGCCCGTGCAGATAGGGCGGAATTCCCAGTTCCAGTTTAGGATCATTCATGCCGGGAGATGATTCGGCTTTTCCATGCCGGCCAGGCGCGTTCACTCAGCGCTCGAAGCGACGCGAGTCCTCGCTGGCATAGTTCGCCACCGTGCCGTCGATGGCGGCCGTGGTCTTGATCTGCTGTACGGCCTCGGCGAGCCGGGTGCCCGGTATGGCGCACGTCATCTCGGTATTCGGCATGCCGGTACGCACGCGGCTCAGCATGCAGCCCACGCTGATCGCCGGTTCCTGCTGTTCCTTTGCGATGGCAATGATATGGCATTGCGGCTTGCCCTCCATGCGCAGTCCGGGAAAGGCGTCCGAGAGGGTCATGGCCTGCTTCGCGTTGACGCGCAGGAACACCACGTCGGGCACCTGCGCGGTATCGCGCAGCGGGCCGTAGGAGATGTAGCGGTGGCGTTCCTTCACGACCGGTATCGAGGGAAACATCTCCGGCGCCACCCAGCCGGCGCCGACCAGGACGCCGATGTCCGACTTGTCGCCGACCTCGTCCAGTGTCTTGAAACCGTGGGTTACGCTGCCGACGCTGCAGTTGGCATGGTCCTCCGCGACGGTACTGAAGGCGCGTCCCGCGGCCTTCATCCAGAACACACAGCCCGCGGGCACGCGTCCCGTGCGGCCATCCTCCGTGCGTGCGGGAATGGCGTCGGCGAACGGCTCGATGCCGGGCGGCGGTTCCTGAGTAAAGGAAATGGCCAGCGGGATGTTCTGCAGACCCAGCGCATTGACCAGATCCTCGGCGAGTTTCCTGTTGTCCTGTTGTGGCATGATGTGCTCCTGTCTTCAGTGCATTGATTAGGTTAGGATGGTCGCTGCGTGTTCATCTTCATCCACTGGCTGGCACGTCGGTCGAACACCGGTACCTCACACTCACCCCGTCCGATTGTGTCGGAAAGATCGTCACCGGTCCAGCAGGGGCTGCAGCCAGCGTTCGTACAATACGTCCGCTACCTGTTGTGCGCCGTGGATGCGGGTCTCGAGGTCATGTGTCATCTGCTGCGCGGTCTGCACCGCGGGGCCGGCACCGTCGAGCTCGTGCCGGTACCGCTGCGCCCATTCCACGACCATCGGCGCGAGCATTTCCACGTGGCACTGGAAGGCCAGGGTGTTGCCGATGGCGAACGCCTGATGGGCGCAGTGCTCGCTTTCGAGCAGGCACTCGGCACCCGTCGGGATGGAGAAGGTCTCGCCGTGCCAGTGAAACACCGTCGCCTCCTCCGGCAGGCCGTTCAGCCAACGCCGCGCGGCGGGACTGGTGCACCGGCGCACCGGGTGCCAGCCGATCTCCTTGACCGGATTGCGCGTGACCTCCCCGCCCAGCGCCCTGCTGATCAGCTGGCCGCCCAGGCAGTGGCCGAGCACCGGTATGCCGGCGCTGTGCGCCCTGCGGACCAGGTCCAGTTCCCGGTCAATCCAGGGCAGGGGATCGTTGACACTCATCGAACCGCCCATGAAGACAAGACCGGAGCAGCCCCCGATCGAGTCGGGGACGGCGCCGCCGTCATCGATGGCGACAAGCTGCCAGGGGATGCGGTGTCGCTCGAGCACATCGGCCAGGTAACCGGGTCCCTCGCAGTCGATGTGGCGGAAGATATACAGGGGTTTCATGATCGGTCGATGTATCCTGCAGGTGATCGCGATGAACAGTCACGCAATTATACGCATGCTCCTGCTGCTCGTGCTGGTGCCGGTGACCGGGATCCGGGCCGCACCCGATGTACGCGTGGTCGGCCTGTTCAGCGGGCGGGCCGTGGTGCAGATCGATGGACGGCAGAGCGTGCTGCGGGTCGGCCAGGCCGGGCCGCAGGGCGTCAGGCTGCTGTCCGCGGACAGCGAGTCGGCCGTGCTCGAGATCGACGGCAAGCCGGTCGAGGCGCATTTGGACGGCCGGGTGAGCGCCCCCCGCCATGCGACACCGGAAAAGGAGTTCCGGGTCTGGCGCGATACCCGGGGAATGTTCACCACCGTGGGCAGCATCAACGGTCTGCCGGTGCCGTTCCTGGTGGACACCGGCGCCACCGAGGTGGCGCTGAATTCGGCGCAGGCGCGCCGCCTGGGTATCGATTACCGCGTCACCGGTACCGAGGCATCGGTTACCACGGCCTCGGGTGTCGAACACGCCTGGAGGGTCACGCTCGACAGCGTCAAGGTCGGGGAGCTGGAACAGCACAACGTCGCTGCTGTCGTCATCGAGGGTGCGCAGCCGGAAACCGCCCTGCTGGGAATGAGTTACCTGAGCCGGCTCGAGATCATCAACAGCGGGCAGCTGATGACGATCAGGAAAAAATACTGAGCGCCGGGTGGTCGTCGTTCAGCGCGGGTCCTTGACGTGACTGATCAGCGCGTAGGCGGAATGATTGTGGATGGACTCGAAGTTCTCCGACTCCACCGTGTAGGCGCTGATGCGGTTGTCATCGTTCAGGCGTCCGGCGACATCACGTACCATATCCTCCACGAACTTTGGATTGTTGTAGGCCTTCTCCGTGACGAATTTTTCGTCGGGCCGCTTCAGCAGGCCGTAGAGTTCGCAGGACGCCTCGTTCTCGACCAGATCGATCAGGTCCTCGATCCAGACGAAGCCGTTGGTCTGTGCATTGACGGTTACGTGTGAACGCTGGTTGTGCGCGCCGTATTCGGAAATTTTCTTGGAACACGGACACAGGCTGGTCACCGGTACCACGACCTTGATGTTCATCTTCGGCTTGCCTTCAATGATTTCGCCGATCAGGGTGACGTCATAATCCAGCAGGCTCTCGACACCGGAGACCGGCGCGGCCTTGTTGACGAAATAGCTGAAGTTCATCTCGATATGGCCGGACTCGGCCTCGAGACGATCGGTCATTTCCCGCAGCATTTCGCGGAACGATTCCACCGTTATCTCGTATTCGTGCAGGTTGAGGATCTCGACGAAGCGCGACATGTGCGTACCCTTGAAATTGTGCGGAAGGTTCACGTACATGTTGAAGCTGGCGATGGTGTGTTGTTCGCCGCCGCTGCGGTCCTTGACGCGCACCGGGTGCCGGATGTCCTTGATGCCGACCTTGTCGATCGAGAGTTTGCGCGTATCGACGCTGCCTTGTACGTCGGCGATGGCCGGGGTGTCGCTGTGAGCGATTTCTGTCGATTTCATCGCGTCCTGTCCAGTCTGTTGCGCGGGGCTCGATCGCCAGAGCCTAGCGGCCGGTGCGGGAGCTGAACACCCGTCCGAAGGGATAGGCACCGGTTGCCGGTGTGTCAGATTCCGAGTGGATTGGTAGGATATTAACCGAGACCCCCGGTCCGCGCAATCCGCCGGTCGCAGCGACCGTGATATTTATCTTTCTCTCTCAATGACATAAGTAGCTATCCAGCGCAAGGGGTCGGCATGCCCGTCAAATCCGGCCAGACTCTCCAGGGCCGCCGAGTGCAGTTCGAGGGCGCGCTGGCGTGCCGCATCCAGCCCCAACAGCGACGGGTAGGTGGATTTTTCGCGCTGCAGGTCCATCCCGGTATTTTTGCCCAGTTTCTCCGTTTCGCCCTCGACGTCGAGGATGTCGTCGCGTATCTGGAAGGCGAGCCCGATGCACTTGGCGTAATGGTCCAGGCTCTCCAGCGCTGCAGCGTCGGCAGCTCCCGTACAATGGGCGCCCAGCAGTACGCTGGCCCTGATCAGGGCGCCGGTCTTGTGAATGTGCATGTCTTCCAGTTCGGCGATATTGAGCTGGCACCCCGTGGCGTTGAGATCGATGGCCTGACCGCCGGCCATGCCGCGCGAACCCGCGGCGCGCGCCAGTGTGTCGAGCATGTGCAGGCGGATGGTCGCGTCGAGATCGTCGGGGCCGGCACGGGCCAGTACATGGTAGGCGAGCGATTGCAGGGCATCGCCCGCCAGGATCGCGGTGGCCTCGTCAAAAGCCTTGTGACAACTCGGTTTGCCGCGTCGCAGGTCGTCGTCGTCCATGGCCGGCAGGTCATCATGGATCAGCGAGTAGGCATGGATGAGCTCCACGGCGCAGGCCGGTACGTCGAGGCTGGCGGGTGTGGCACCCGCGGCCTGGCCGCCGGCATAGACCAGCAGGGGACGGATACGCTTGCCGCCGTCGAGCACGGCATAGCGCATCGCCTCGTGAAGCCGGGCGGGATGGGTGGCAACACCGGGCAGCCAGCGGTCGAGCATGCATTCGAGTCGCTCACGGCAATCGTCCATGTACGCCGACAGCGAAGGTTCAGGTGTCTTCACTGTCGAGTGGCACGATGTCTTCCTGATCGTTTTTCTGCAGCAGGATTTCGACTTTCTGCTCGGCGTCTTTGAGCGCCTGCTGGCAGGTCCGGGACAGCTTTACGCCCCGTTCGAAATGCTGCAGGGAATCTTCCAGGCTCAACTCGCCCTGTTCCATTTTTTCCACGAGGGCCTCGAGTTCCTGCAGGGCAGTCTCGAAGCCGGGTCCGGCTTGCCGTTTTTTTGTCATGATCTTGAAAAGTCCGAGCAATCATCATACGTTACAACACCCCACAGACAGGGGTCAATCCGGGTCCGATGGCGCCGTGCATGCCTTGACGGCATGTACCGGTCGGAGTAATGTACCCGCCATGTAGACTAGGTCTAAATCACAGGCGGGGGCGACCCCGCTATCAGAAACTTTGAATTGAACGAGAGGAATCGTCATGGAGCTTAAAGGCAGTTCGACCGAACAGAACCTGAAAGACGCATTTGCCGGTGAATCACAGGCCAACCGCCGTTACCTGTATTTCGCCGCCAAGGCCGACGTCGAGGGTTACAATGATGTTGCCGCGGTATTCCGCTCGACGGCGGAGGGCGAGACCGGCCATGCCCACGGGCACCTCGAGTATCTCGAGGAGGTGGGTGACCCGGCGACCGGCCTGCCGATCGGTGGTACATCCGATAATCTGAAGGCCGCGATCGCCGGTGAAACCCACGAGTACACCGACATGTACCCGGGCATGGCCAAAGCCGCACGTGATGAGGGTTTCGACGAGATCGCCGACTGGTTCGAGACGCTGGCAAAGGCCGAGCGTTCCCATGCCAATCGCTTTCAGAAAGCCCTCGATGGCATGGAAGACTGATCCGGCAGACGGATTTTCAAGAAACTCAGGGGGCCGGTCGTCTGTCCGGCCCCGGGCATGAGAGGACGGCGCTGCCGCCTGTCAGCATCGCAACCCGTATCCGAATCGCATGGACTCGACCAAAGCAGGCCCCCGCGAGGGCAACCTCGAGGCACCGACTCGCCATCCGCTGGACTGGACCAGCCCGGCGTTCTATGACGAGGACAACCTGTTCCGTGAACTGGAGCGGGTATTCGACATCTGCCACGGCTGCCGCCGTTGCTTCAGCCTGTGCAACGCCTTTCCGACCCTGTTCGATGCGATCGACGCCTCCGACAGCATGGAACTCGATGACGTGCCGCGCCAGGTGTACTGGGACATCGTCGACCACTGTTACCTGTGCGACATGTGTTACATGACTAAGTGTCCCTACGTGCCCCCGCATGAATGGAACGTCGATTTTCCGCACCTGATGCTGCGCGCCAAGGCCGTAAGGTTCAAACAGGGAAACACCCGGAAACGCGATCGGATCCTGAGCTCCACCGACGCCGTCGGCAAGCTGGCCGGCATCCCGATCGTGACCGGTCTGGTCAACGCCACCAACAGCAGTCGGCCCGGTCGCCGGCTGCTCGAACGGGTGCTGGGCGTGCATCCGGATGCCATCGTGCCGCGCTATCACTCGAGGACCTTGCGACGGCGGGTGACGAAAGACGCCGGGGATGGTGCCGTGCCGGCGGGTCCGACCACCGGCAAGGTGGTGCTGTTTGCCACCTGTTATGGCAACTATAATGAGCCGGGTATTGGTGAAGACCTGGTCGCGGTCTTCAGGCACAACGACATACCGGTAACCCTGGCAAGCAGGGAACGGTGCTGCGGCATGCCGAAACTGGAACAGGGTGACCTGGGCGCAGTCAGGGCTGCGCGCGACGCCAATATCCCCGAACTGCTCGGTCTGGTCGAGAGGGGCTGGGATATCGTCGCGCCGGTACCGTCCTGCGTGCTGATGTTCAAGCAGGAACTGCCGCTGATGTTTCCCGACGACGCGGACGTGGCGCGCGTGCGTGATGCGATATACGACCCGTTCGAATACCTGATGCTGCGCCACAGGCACGGCAGCCTGAAAACAGATTTCAGCACACCGCTCGGCGTGATTGCCTACCACGTCGCCTGCCACCTGCGCGTACAGAACATCGGCATGAAAACGCGCGACCTGTTGCAGCTGATACCGGGTACCACGGTGGAGGCGATCGAACGCTGCTCGGGACACGACGGCACCTACGCGGTGAAGAAGGAGTACCACGAGAGTTCGATGAAGATCTGCCGGCCGGTGGTCACCCGCGTAGTACGCGCCGAGGCGGCCTGTTACAGCAGCGACTGTCCCATGGCCGGACACCAGATCGAGAACGGTCTGGACAGCAACCGGCCGCCGGTGCATCCCCTGACCCTGCTGCGCAAGGCCTACGGCCTGTAGGAGACCGGTTAATGGACAAGCTCACACGCCAGGACCTCTACAGCCTGGAGCAGTATGCCGAGCACCGCGCCGATATACGGGCACGGGTGATGGCGCACAAGCGGGACCGCAAGGTCCATATCGGTCCGAACGCCACCCTCTACTTCGAGGACCGCCAGACCATCCAGTACCAGATCCAGGAGATGCTGCGCGTGGAGCGTATCTTCGAGGCCAGCGGTATCGAGGAGGAGCTGGCCGCCTACAATCCGCTGATACCGGACGGCAGTAACTGGAAGGCCACCTTCATGCTGGAGGAGCCGGATGCCGGGCGGCGGCGTGAACTGCTCGCCCGGCTGGTCGGGATCGAGGACCTGGCGTGGGTGCGGGTGGACGGCAACGTCCCGGTCTATGCCGTCGCCGACGAGGACCTCGATCGCGCGACTTCCGAAAAGACATCCTCGGTTCATTTCCTGCGCTTCGAGCTGAACGACAGCATGGTCGCCGACCTGAAGCAGGGCGCCTCGCTGAGTATGGGCATCGAACATCCCGCCTACCGGCACCAGGTCGAGCCGGTCGTGCCCGCTGTGCGCGAGGCGCTGTGCGCCGATCTCGACTGATCGCCAGGGGCCGTTGATCGAGCGATGTAGCCGGTCATTGCGAGCACCGCGGCGCAATCTTTTGAATTCATAATCTTAGAACCTCTCTCATAAAACCCCGCGAATCGCGCACCTTTCACTTTCGCCGTGGCCGGCGCTGACCGGCCTTCCGCGTTTCAATTGGCGCGGGCTGCATTTTTCATTAAACTGCGCTTCCCATGAACCCGCTGCCGTTTGTTTCCCTGCGCCTCCCGTGTAAGCTGTGCGCCTGCCTGTTGGTGTGCACGGCGCTGCCGGCTGTCGCGGGTTCGTTGCCGAGCGAAGACGAGCCGACCGGGTTCACGCCCGATGTGACGCCCGATGAGCAGCCGTGGAAGGAGCGGGCGATCGACCTGCCGCCCTATCCCGGGCAGGACCACCTGCTGGAATTCGACATCGGCAGCGGCGTCAGCCCGTTCCGCTATTTCATCGATCCCGCATCCCTGCACGTCGACGATGACCGTGTCGTGCGTTACACCTCCGTGATTATTTCACCGAGCGGGGTCCGAAACATCACCTACGAGGGTTTGCATTGTGGTGAAAGGAGTTACCGGCGTTATGCCTACGGTTCCGGCGGACAGTGGCACACGCTGCCTGCCTCGACCTGGCTGCACGTGACCGGCACGGGTACACAGCGCTATCGCAACTCGCTGTATGAAAATTTCATGTGTCCCACTGCCGACACCCCGCGGGATGCCGCACAGATCCTGCGCCGGCTCCGTGCGAGCCGCCCGCCGGCCGGAGACTGGTAGCCACGTGTACAGACTCTGGGGAAACGGCGCATGAGCGCAGTCTACGACGCCTCCGCGATCGAGGTGTTGAGCGGTCTCGAGCCGGTGCGCAAGCGCCCGGGCATGTATACCGACACGTCGCGTCCCAACCACCTCGCGCAGGAGGTGATAGACAACAGCGTCGACGAGGCGATGGCGGGTCACGCGCGGCACGTCGATGTGACGGTGTACAAGGACGGCTCGCTGGCCGTCAGTGACGACGGGCGCGGCATGCCGGTCGATATCCATCCCAACGAGGGCGTGCCCGGCGTCGAGGTCATTCTCACGCGGCTGCACTCCGGCGGGAAGTTCTCCTCGAAGAATTACCGGTTTTCGGGCGGCCTGCACGGGGTCGGCGTATCCGTCGTCAATGCCCTGTCGAGACACCTGGAGGTGTGGGTCAGGCGCGGCGGCAAGGAATACAACATGGCCTTCTCCAACGGCGAAAAGGTCTCGTCGCTGGAAGTGGTCGGCAAGGTCGGCAGGCAGAACACCGGTACCACGCTGCGCTTTTGGCCGAACACCGGCTATTTCGATACGGCGAAATTCTCGCTGTCGCGGCTGAAGCACGTGCTGCGCGCAAAGGCCGTGCTGTGTCCGGGCCTGCGTGTCAGCCTGTATGACGAGGTGGCCGACGAGAAAATCGAATGGCACTACGAGGACGGCCTGCGTGACTATCTGCGCGGCGCCCTGGGTGATGTACCCATGCTGCCGGAGGAGGGATTTACCAGCAGCATGGAAGGCAACAGCGAGGCAGCGGAATGGGCGCTCGTCTGGCTGCCGCAGGGCGGTGAGGGGGTGACGGAAAGCTATGTCAACCTGATACCGACTATCCAGGGCGGCACTCATGTGAACGGGTTGCGCATGGGCGTGACGGAGGCGGTGCGCGAATTCTGCGAGTTCCGCAACCTGCTGCCACGCGGCGTGAAGCTAAGCCCGGAGGACGTGTGGGACAACTGCAGCTATGTCCTGTCGGTCAAGCTTGGTGATCCTCAATTCAGCGGCCAGACCAAGGAACGCCTGTCATCGCGCGAATGCGCGGCGTTTGTTTCCGGCGTCGCGCGCGATGCGTTCGGGCTGTGGCTAAACCATCACACCGAGGTGGGCGAGCGGATCGCCTGGCTTGCCATCGAGAATGCCCAGTCGCGCCTGCGCGCCGGCAAGAAGGTGATACGCAAGAAGATCACTGCGGGGCCTGCGCTGCCGGGCAAGCTGGCCGACTGTACCTCGACCGACAGCGAACACTCGGAGCTGTTCCTGGTGGAGGGGGATTCCGCCGGTGGCTCTGCCAAGCAGGCGCGTGACCGCACCTACCAGGCGATCATGCCGCTGCGTGGCAAGATCCTGAACACCTGGGAGGTCGATCACGCCGAAGTACTGGCCTCGCAGGAGGTGCACGATATCTCCATCGCCATCGGCGTGGAGCCGGGCACCGATCGCCTCGACCAGTTGCGCTACCACAAGATCTGCATCCTTGCCGACGCGGATTCCGACGGGGCGCACATCGCCACCCTGCTCTGCGCGCTGTTCCTGCGTCATTTCCGCGCGCTGGTCGAGGCCGGACACGTCTATGTCGCGATGCCGCCGCTTTACCGTATCGATGCCGGCAAGGAGGTCTATTACGCGCTGGATGACGCGGAGAAGCAGGGCGTGCTCGACCGCATCGCGGCGGAAAAGATCAAGGGCAAGGTGACGGTGCAACGCTTCAAGGGGCTGGGCGAGATGAATCCGATCCAGTTGCGCGAGACCACGATAGCGCCGGAGACGCGCCGGCTGGTGCAGCTGACCATCGAGGCCAGCGATGACACGCACAGCGTGATGGACATGCTGCTGGCGCGCAAGCGCGCCCCGGACCGGCGCAACTGGCTGGAATTGCGCGGCAATCTCGCCGAGGTCTAGACGGAAGGAATGATCCAGGCTGTTTAATTAACCGCCACGGAAACACACGGAACGACGCGGAGATCTTGTAACCCGGATCTTCCGTGTTTGTCCGCGACCGTTTGGCGAAATCGCAGACAACCACTGAATCCACGAACAGCGCGGAAATTGATACCGCCGTTTTCCCGTGACATTCATTGTGTTTCAGTGGCTGTTAACTTGCAAGCATAACGCATCGACAGGTTTTTCAAGATGGGAACACTGGAACTCGACTACGAAGGCATCGAACAGCTGCCGCTGAAGACCTTCACCGAGAAGGCCTACCTGGATTATTCCATGTACGTCATTCTCGATCGCGCACTGCCGCATATCGGCGATGGCCTGAAACCGGTGCAACGCCGCATCGTCTACGCCATGTCCGAGCTTGGCCTCGCCGCCACCGCCAAGCACAAGAAGTCGGCGCGCACCGTCGGCGACGTGCTCGGCAAGTTCCACCCGCACGGCGATTCCGCCTGCTACGAGGCGATGGTCCACCTGGCGCAGAATTTCACCTGCCGCTATCCCCTGATCGACGGGCAGGGTAACTGGGGCTCGCCGGACGATCCCAGGTCGTTTGCCGCCATGCGTTACACCGAGGCGCGCCTGGCGCCGTATGCCGAGGTGCTGCTGGCCGAACTGGGGCAGGGGACGGTCGACTGGGCACCGAATTTCGACGGGACCCTCGAAGAACCGGCGCTGTTGCCGGCGCGGCTGCCAAACGTGCTTCTGAACGGCGCTGCCGGCATCGCCGTGGGCATGGCCACCGACGTGCCGCCGCACAACCTGCGCGAGGTGACGGAGGCGGCGATCCTGCTGCTCGACAAGCCGAAGAGCACGCTGGAGGAACTGTGCGACATTATCCGGGGGCCGGATTTTCCCACCGGCGCGGAGATCATCTCGCCGCGCGCCGAACTGGTCGAGGCCTACCGCACCGGTTACGGCAGCGTGCGCATCCGCGCCTGTTACGAGCTGGAGAACGGCGAGATCGTGATCACTGCGCTGCCGTTCCAGACCTCCGGCAGCAAGGTGCTGGAACAGATAGCCGCGCAGATGAATGCGAAGAAGCTGCCCATGGTAGAGGACCTGCGCGACGAATCCGACCACGAGAACCCGACGCGCCTGGTGATCGTGCCGCGTTCCGGCCGAGTGGATGTCGAAGCCCTGATGTCGCACCTGTTTTCCAGTACCGGGCTGGAACGCACCGCCCGCATCAACCTGAACATGATCGGGCTGGACGGACGCCCGAAGATCAAGAGCCTGCTGGAGATCCTGCGGGAGTGGCTGGTATACCGAACTGCCACCGTCCGCCGCAGGCTGGAATTCCGCCTTGACAAGGTCAACACCCGCCTGCATCTGCTGGAAGGCCTGCTGATAGCGTTTCTCAACCTGGACGAGGTCATTCATATCATCCGTACCGAAGACCGGCCCAAGCAGGTGCTGATGGAACGCTTCAGCCTCAGCGAGGAACAGGTCAACTACATCCTCGACACGCGCCTGCGGCAACTGGCGCGGCTGGAGGAAATGAAGATCCGCGCCGAGCAGGACGCGCTGCTGACCGAGCGGGACGGGCTGCAGTCCACGCTGGGTTCCGAACGGCGTCTCAGGGCACTGATCAAGAAGGAACTGCGCGCGGATGCAGAGCGCTACGGAGACGAGCGACGCTCCGCGCTGGTCGAGCGTGAGGCCGCGCAGGTGCTGGACGATACCGTGCTGGTTCCGAGCGAGGCCGTTACGGTGGTGCTGTCGAAGAACGGCTGGGTACGCGTCGCCAAGGGCCACGACATCGATCCGGCGGAGATGAACTACAAGGCCGGCGACGGGCTGCTGATGGCCGCGCGCGGGCGCAGCAACCAGCTGGCGGTGTTCATCGATTCCTTCGGCAGGACCTACGCCCTGCCGGCGCACGGTCTGCCCGGCGCGCGCGGGCAGGGTGAACCGCTGAGCGGACGGCTCAAGCCGGCCGATGGCGCGCGTTTCACCGGCGTTATGATGGGCGAACCGGAGCAGCTGTTCCTGCTCGCCAGCGACGTGGGTTACGGTTTCGTGGCCAGCCTGGCGGACATGATCACACGCAACAAGGCCGGCAAGTCGATGCTGTCGGTACCGAAGGGGGCGGGGGTGCTGCCGCCGGTGCCGGTGCGCAGCCTGGACGACGACTGGGTCGTCGCCGCGACCACCGACGGCTATCTGCTGGTGATCCCGCTCAGCGACGTGCCGGCACTGTCGCGCGGCAAGGGTAACAAGATCATCAATATACCGTCCGCCAGGCTGAAGGGCCGCGAGGAATACGTGGCTGCGATCGATTGTATCCAGGATGGGGAAAAACTCGTCGTCCACGCCGGCAGGAAGTACAAGACCATGAACGCGGCGGAAGTGGACGAGTTTGCCGGCGAGCGTGGCCGTCGTGGTCGCAAGCTGCCGCGCGGTTTCCAGAAGGTCGAACGGCTGGAAGTGATTCGTTCCTGATCCGCGACACGCCGGTGTCCGGCCGGGGGTAAGACCACCCGCCCGATACCGCGGCCCGGGTCCGCCGGACCGATGGTCATCGCCAGCGCGGCGATCCCGCCATTGCAACCGACCGTCCCGGTGGCCGGTTCCAGCCATATCCTGCATACTCGGGCCTGTTCACACCACACGACGAAGGGATACGTAATGATGCATCCGTCGCGGCACCTGTTGGTAGTTACGCTGCTGCTGGTACCTGCACTGGCCGTGGCACACGTCCAGGGCGGGACCGCCGGCGGTGCCGGTTTCCTGACCGGGCTGCTGCACCCGCTGACCGGACTCGACCACGTGGCCGCGATGGTGGCAGTGGGCCTGTGGGGTGCACAGCTCGGCGCGCCGGCGCTGTGGGCCCTGCCGGTCGCCTTCCCCCTGATCATGGCGCTGGGTGGTGCCGCGGGCGCGGCCGGCCTGCCGCTGCCGGGTGTGGAGACCGGGATCGCCGCGTCCGGCCTGCTGCTCGGACTGGCGGTGCTGCTCAGCATACGCGTCCCGCTGTGGGTCGCGCTGCTGCCGGTGAGCGTGTTTGCCGTCTATCACGGTCACGCCCATGGAACCGAGATGCCGACCACCGGTCAGCCGTTGCAGTATGCGGCCGGATTCGTGCTTGCCACGGGAACGTTGCACCTGTGTGGAATTGCCATCGGCTTGCTGTGGCGCTGGCCGCACGGGCAGTGGGTGGTGCGCGCCAGTGGCGGGGTGATCGCCGGTGTGGGCGGCTTTCTGCTGTTGACATGATCCGCCGCGCCGCGGCGATACTATGGCTGCTGCCCGTCACGGTGTGCGCACATGGCTGGGGAGGAACGAACACCCCGGTCTACAACGGCATCCTGCATGTCTTGCTGAATCCGTCCTTCATCCTGCCCATCGCCGGTGTTGCCCTGCTGGCCAGCCTCGGCGGGCGCGAGCAGCTGGTACTGGCGCAGGCCGGCCTGGCGGGCGGCGTGGCGGCCGGTGCCGCAGCCGTCCTCGCCGGTCTGTCCTGGTCGGGCGTGGTGGTTGCCAACCGCCTGTTGATCGTTGCAGCGGGGTTGCTGGTGGCACTCAACACGGTTCTGCCGCGGCCAGTCGTGCTTGCCGTGGCCATGATGGGCGGTGCGCTGACCGGTCATGAACTGCTGGTCAGCGAGCCGCCGGGCGATAGTCCGCTCTGGTTCAGCCTCGGCGCCGTGCTGGGCGCCATGGTGCTGCAGGGCGGCGTCGGCGCCCTGACCCTGCTGGCGCATGCACCCTGGACCAGGGTCGCCGTGCGCATCGCCGGCAGCTGGATTGCCGCGGTCGGCATCATCTACGCCGGTTTTTTGCTGCTGCCCGCGCGGTGATCCCCCTTGGCGGTCGTGTACCGCCAGCCGTTGTATCAGGCCTGCAGCTCTGTTGCGACTATCAGTCGTATCGGAACCGCTACGCGGGAAGCCGGGCGAAAGGTTATTTCTGCTGCTGGCGTTTGAGCGCTTCCAGGTTGGCCAGTACCTTGATGGCACGGTCGGTGCGTTCACGCAGCTCGTCGTTGTCCGGGTCCAGTGCCAGTGCCTCGGACCAGGTCTTCAGCGCCTCGTGAATCTTTTCTGCACGGTACTGCGCGTCACCGGCCACAATAAGGTTTTTGATACGCGCGCTGACCGCCTGGTCAAGCGTATTCTGAACGGCGATCACATCGCTGTTCTGGCTGGTCGAGGGCGGAATCTTCGTGAATGCAGCCTGTGCGTCCTGCAACCTGTTCGCATCCAGCGCCTTCTGAGTGGTGACAAGCAACTTCTCGGTTACGTGTTTTTCCGCGCGATCGGTGACGCGCTTGATCCTTGCACTCTTGACGTTGGCGTCATGCCGGGTCGTCTCCTGCCGGGTTTTCTGCAGCGCCTGCAGCTCGGCCTGCAGCGAAGCGGTATCCACCGTGTCGTCGAGCTTCCGCGCAAGCTCCAGGCAACCGGCCGCCGCATCCAGATCCTTGGCCTCTATGGCGTAGCGCGCATGTTCCAGCAGCTGGCCCGAGACCGCGCGTTGTTCATTTTGAAGCTGTGCGTGTTCGCGACGCAGTTCGAAGCCTGGCGTCTGCAGGTTGAGCTGCTGCTCATAGAGCTGCTGCCGGTCGAGGAGATACTCCGCACGTGCAAACAGACTGTTGCGTTCATTCACCTTGAGCTGGTGCACGCGCTGCTGTTCGAGCGCAGTGCGCAGCGCGCGCATCTTCATGCTGTGCGGTACCCTGCGCAATGCTTCGGACAATAACTCGACGGCGTCCAGCAAGGCGTTTTCCTCCTGCAGCTTCCCTGCCTGTTCGAGGACGTCGGCTTCATAGACGGATTCGAGGCTGGTGATTCTTTCCTGCAGTTCCGTGGTGTCGATTTCGGGATGGATCGCGGTCAGTAAACGGATACGGGCGTACTCGTGCTGTTCGAGCAATGTCTCGATATCGGCGGGACTGTCCGGAGCGATTCGAATGTTCTGCACCTGCGGGCAGCCGGCCAGCAGTGGGAGTAGTACTATGGAGGCGATCAGGTGCCGGCAACGCTTATGCATGGCTCGCCTCGTCCGCCTCGCTGGTGATGATGGTCTCGTACTGCCTGTCAAGGATATCCTGAAAGTCGGCCGTCAGCCGTTCGACCCGGTAGGTGTTTACGGACTGGCTGATGCCGCGCAGGTGGATGGACTGGTACTCGCCGGCAAGTACGCGGTGTCTGACGTCTTCGCGACGGTACATCTCGCGCGAGATGACAATTTCGTTGGCATTGGTTATGCCGCACAGGCGTGATGCCAGGTTGACAGTGTCTCCCACGACTGTGTATTCCATGCGATTCCTGGATCCCATGTTTCCGGCCAGCATACTGCCGGTGTTTACACCGATCCTGAACTGGACCGGAAACAGGCTGTTCTCGAGACGCACCCGGTTCTCGTTCTCGACCAGGCGCTGGATCAGCAGGGCACAGGTGATGGCGTGGAAGGCGTGTTCCTCGTCGGGTTCCGGTGCACCGAACACCAGCATGACACCGTCTCCCATGTACTTGTCCACGATGCCATGGTTGATTTCGCAGGCACGCGTAACCAGCGTGAAATAACGGTTCAGGATGCTGACCAGGTCCTCAGGCCGGATGGTTTCCGAGATTTGGGTGAACCCCTTGATATCCGCGAACACGACGGTGCCATCGACACGCTTCCCGCTGAGCCCGATGTCGTCCAGGTTGGACAGGATCTCGCGCGCCACACTGGGTGACACGTAGCGCGACAGGGCGTTCTTGACCTGTGATTTTTCCAGCATTCCCTGCGCCATTTCGTTGAATGCCTCCATCAGCAGCCCCAGTTCGTCCTTGCGGCATTCCTTGAAACGGAAGGTGTATTCGCCCTTTCCGATGGCGTGGCTGGCGTCGACCAGCTGGTCTATCGGCTGGGTGATGCGCCGCCCGAGTGCAAATGACATGGCGATACCCAGGGTGATGATCAGCACGGTGGCGCCTACGATGGCCTGGACCGCCTCCCTGAGTGAGGCGGTCATCCCGGCCTGGCTGAATGTGACCATGGCATAGCCGACCTTGACATTCTGGAAGGAGATCGGCCCGATGAACGACATGACGGGTTCGCTTCTGGCGCCGCTGAGTATGGTCCATTCCCAGAGGTGTGTGCCGGATGTGTCGCGCATGATGCGATCGACGTCCTTGCGGGTGAGCGGGTTCTTCTCCTCGAACATCGCACCGGCCTGCGTGACGAGTTTCCCGTCCAGCGTCGCGATGGCGGTGCCCAGCACGCTGCTGCTGTTCGAGAAGCTGCTGGCGATGGAATCCAGTGCCAGTTTGTCCTCCGCCAGAAGCGGTTCACGCGCGGCCTTCGCCATCAGCCGGACGAGCGTGTTGCCCTGCTCGCTGATTTGTGCCTCGAGCTGCCGGGATTGCTGCTGGATCAGGATTGTACCCAGCAGCAGCATGCAGCTGACGATCACCACGGTAATGAAGAACGAGAACTTGTAGGCCAGCGGCATGCGCTGGATGCGGTCATGCAGTTTGCGCAAGCGCTCGCCCGCAATCGAGAACATCCTGCGCAGGCGGGAGTACTGCCTGAACACGATGAGGGACCGGGCGCCGCTGTCATGGCCCTGTTCAGCGCCGGAATCCCCGGTGTCAATACCGGTGCCGTCAGGTAATTCTTCCAGTGGCCTGTTCATCGGCAAGACATCCGCGGCACAGCGATCGCGGGGCGTGCGCCGACTGTGTACAATGCAGGCTTCTTCAGAAGCGCAGTGGAAAATCCATGACTCTGATCCGACCCTTTGCCGCCCTGCGTCCCGTCAGTCAACATGCAGCGGACGTGGTCGCACCACCCTATGACGTACTCAGCACGGCGGAGGCGCGCGAACGCGCCCATGGCCGACCCTGGAGTTTTCTGCACATTTCCAAGGCCGAAATCGACCTGCCGGAGGGCACTGATCCGCATGCCGCCGAGGTCTATGCCACGGCGGCGCGTAACCTCGAACGGATGCTTACCGAGGGTGTCCTGGAGCGAGACCGCGCTCCGTCCTACTACGTCTATCGACTGGTAATGGGCGATCACCGCCAGACCGGGCTCGTGGCGGCGGCCTCCGTGGCCGCCTACGACAGCAACCGTATTCGCAGGCATGAGTTCACCCGCCCGGACAAGGAGGACGACCGGGTACGCCAGATCGAGGCGCTCAATGCGCAGACCGGGCCCGTTTTGCTGGCCTGCCGCGCGGATCCCGGGGTCGATTCCGCGCTCGATCGCGTCAGTCAGGATGCGCCGGCCGCCGACCTGGTCGCCGACGACGGCGTTGGCCACACACTTTGGGTTGTGCACGACGCGGCGCTCATCGACACGCTCACCCGTGCCTTCGATGAGATGGCCGCCCTGTATATTGCGGACGGTCATCACCGTTCGGCGGCTGCTTCCCGGGTTGCCGCCCGACGCGGCGATGCCGACGGCGGCTTTCTGGCCGTTATCTTTCCGCATAACCAGATGCGGATACTCGATTACAACCGGGTGGTCCGCGACCTGTCCGGGATGAGCCCTGAGCAGTTCCTTGCCCGTGCGAGCACCGGGTTTGCAGTGACGCCGTGTATGGCCGCGGTACACCCGCAACGTCCGGGAGAATTCGGCATGTACCTGGCCGGGCAGTGGTACCGGCTTGAAATTCCGGAGGATGCCATTCCTGCCGATCCGGTCAAGCGGCTCGATGTGAGTCTGCTGGCCGACCACCTGCTGGGACCGGTGCTGGACATCACCGATCCGCGGCGTGATACGCGTATTGATTTTGTCGGAGGCATTCGCGGACTCGGAGAACTCGAGCGGCGCGTCGACAGCGGCGAGATGGCGGTTGCCTTCGCCCTGTATCCGACCCGTATGGAAGACCTGATGGCGGTGGCCGATGCCGGTGAGGTGATGCCGCCGAAATCTACATGGTTCGAACCCAAACTTGCGGACGGCCTGGTCTCTCTGGCGCTCGATTGACGCATCGGAGGGTGGGATCGGTGGTTGGCGACTCAGGCTTATCATGACAGGACGCTGCGTCAGGCGATCTCGCTCTCGAATACATAACCCAGGTCCCTGGCGGGTTCCTGTATAAAATTGCCCTGTATGAAATGCACGCCGAACTGCCAGAGTTTGGCCAGGCAGCCGGGATCCTCCACACTCTCTGCGATGCAGGTCTTCCCGGAAGCTTTTGCATGCTCGATGACCGCCTTGACAGCATCCTGTGATTCCCTGTCGCCGGTCAGCTTCGATATCAGGGAACTGTCGATTTTCAGGATGTCGGCGGGCAGGTGTCTGAGCACCTGCAGCTGGCCGTCATGGCCGACATGCTCCAGAGCCACCTTGCAGCCGGCCGTCTGTACGGCCGCCATGAAAGATTTGGCATGCCCGAGGTTGCTAATCGCGGTCTGTTCGGGAATCTCGAACACGATATCTGAACCGTCCAGCCGGTACGCCCGCAGCCTGTCGCTGATCCAGTCCGTCATCGTGCTGTCCGTCAGGCTGGTGGCCGACAGCTTGATAAAGAACACGGCGGGAACGCTGCCTCCGTGCTGTTCAGCGAGCTCGGAAAATGACCTGTCGATGACCCAGCGATCGATGTCGTTGCCCCGCCCGGATTTTTCGGCGATGGACAGAAACTGTCCCGGCAGGATGGTATGGCCGTTTTCATCGAGTATCCTCAGCAACGCCTCGTAGCGCGGAGTGGTGTCTCCCCTCAGACTCACGATCGGCTGGAAGAGCAGGAAGAAGCGTTCGTGCTCTATGGTGTCGCTGATGATCCTGTCCCACTCCTCCTGCTGATCGTGTTGTATGCTTTCTGACACCATGTTGCTGTGGGTATGAATCTGGTTGCCGCCCGACGTGCGTGCGACCTCACAGGCCATGTCGGCATAGGAGATCAGTTTCTGGAAGTCCTGCATGTGTTCGCTGATTGCACAAATGCCGATGCTGGCGGTGATCGCGAAGCTCCTGCCACTGGCCTCGGAAAGGTGATTGGCAATGGCCCTGAGCAGCTCATCGCAGGCCTGCTGGATGGCAGCCTGGTCTGACTCCTGCTTGAGGATGGTGAAGCTGTAGTCGCCAAAACGTGACAGGATATCTTCCTGGCTGCACTGTTTTCCGATCAGGCTGGCGATGTCGCACAGCACCACGTCGCTCGCGGCGAGACCTGCCTCGTCACGGACGGCCTTGAAATTGTCCAGTGTGATATAAACGAGTGCACGTTGGCGATGATTCGAATTTTGGCCTATGCGCTGCTCCAGAATTTTCATGAAATGCTGGCGGTTGACCAGGCCGGTCAGCATATCCTCCTGCGACAGTGTCTTAATCCTTGCCTCTAGCTCCGAGTTCGAGGAATGCATGCGTATCAGGATCTGCGTGCAAGGTTCGCCTGCCATGGTGGCCGGTGAGCATTCCATGGTGCAGCTGAAATTGCCCTCATGCGGGCTTACGCACTCGATGTCGAGTGTGGTGCCGCTTTCACCGTTCTCGATATCACTCTTGAGCAGCTCCCTGAAGCGGTCGCGATGCTCGGCGCTTATCATGTCGAGCACCGGCATACCCTCGATCTCTTCCGGGCTCGTTATGGCGAACAGTTTCATGTAGGGCGGGTTGGCATAGACATGCATGCCGTCGTGGAGGTAGGCGATGGCGTCACTCGAGTTCTCGATCAGCGCATGGCAACGGGTCTCTCCGTCGTGCAGTTTTTTCTCGAGATCGTTCAGCCTGCGTCGCAGCCGTATGCTCTCAACCAGCCTGTCGAACGTGATGTGCAGGTGCTCGGGCTGCTGATACGATACCAGGTCGGCGATGCCGCATTTTTTCGCACTGATTACGTCTGCTTCCGTGGCCTTGTCGGCGATGGCTATGACAGGGGGCCGTGTCTCGTGTCGCTCCAGGATCGTGCAAAGCTGTTCCAGAACGGGCAGGTTGCCGCCACTGCCGCAGATGACGACATCGGGGAGCTGCTGATCGAGGGCCGCGCCCAGTTCGTCACTGCTGGCGGCATGTTCGAAGTCGATGGGATGGCCGGCGTTTTTCAGTTCGTTGGCGAGCGATTCGGCATCGGACAGGCCTTCCTCCACGATGAGCAGGCGTAATTTTCCACCGTCTTTCACTGCAGACCTCTTTCCGAAGTGCCACTGGAAAGGCCAGCAATGATCGAGCTGACAGGATGCTCACCACTGGCCCCGACCTGATTCGTGTCGGCAATTCACCCGCGTACTTGAATTACACCTATATAGGCACGCCATCCTTGCCCCCGGCCTCGGCCGGGCATGCCGTTCAGGGGTGTTTCCACCCGTGAAGAATCCTGATAGCATGCAAGTAACTGAAAATCAGAATGTTTACATGAAAGGCCGGTGCTGGCATGGCCGGCGTTTCTACTCGGAGAAGCCGTCATGGACCCTGTTACTGTAAGAACCGAGACCGCGGAAGATAACCGTGCCATTGACGTGGTGCATATCAGCGCCTTCGGTGGCGAGGCGGAGGCACAGCTCGTCAGCACCCTGCGCACCACGAATACCTATAACCGGGAGCTGTCCCTGGTAGCCGAGCTGGGCGGGCGCATCGTCGGGCACGTGTTACTCACGCGCGTCCCCCTGCGCAAGGGGGGGACAGAACTGCACGTGCTGGCCCTGGGCCCGATGTCCGTGGTGCCCTCCCAGAGTCATCGCGGGATCGGCTCGGAACTGATCCACGCCAGCATGAAACTGGCGCGGGAGAAGGGTTATGGCGGGATTGTCGTGACGGGTCACCCCGAGTACTACAGGCGCTTCGGGTTCGTCCCGGCCAGGGAGCGGCAGGTGACCTGCAACCTGCCGGCGCCCGAAGATGCGCTGACGGTCTATGAGGTGGAGCCCGGCAACCTGTCAGGGGGCGGGCACGTGGAATATCCCGAGCCGTTTGTCGAGTTGTTCTGAATGCGCTGCGAACCGCAGGTCAGGTGCCAGCCGTGGTGAAATGGAACTGTGCGAAGCTGCCGGTGTTTTCCAGCTGGTGAGTGAGAATGATATTTTCCCGATTGCCGTTTATCTCCAGGATGGAGGTGCAGCCGGTGCGAAACGGCAGTGACGGCAGCAGGAGGGTTGCCTGCAATCCCAGAACCCCGATCGCCGGCAACAGAATGCCCTGCATGCGCTTGTCGGCACGCGGGTCGAGGCGGAACTCGTCGTTGCAGGCGAACGCCCAGATCGCCTCGCCGGCCGGCGCCAGCAACTGGACGCCGAGTTCCAGTCCGCGTTCCGCGGTGAATTTCATCCAGCGGATGACCCCCAGCTGCCAGGTCGCCTCCGCCGATTCCTCCTGTTGCACGATGGCGGCCAGTTCACCGACGCGGACGCTGGAGGCGACGGCATTATCCCAGAGCAGGCAGTAACCACCGGCACTCGTGTCTGTCATGCGCCATAACTCGTACCGCGGACCCGGTTCTGTCCCCGCCGTATAGGCGCCGCGCAGCAGATTGTCCTTCGCGTCCGACCGGCTGAAGATCGTCGTCGTGGAGTCGAAGGTCGGATCTGGCAGGTAATGGTGATCCATGATCGCGTTGTCATCCTCGTGCTCATGTTCGCCGGGGCCTGCAATCAGGCTGTGTATGGCGTTTATGCCGCATACCAGTTTGATCGAGGCATGGCGCTGGTGACGCGGGTATCTGCGCTTCGGCATGGCTCCCCATGACAGCATGAGCTGGTGCAGGGTTTCGGTGTCACCGATGCCGGTATGGTTCACGGCAGGGATATTATCTGCAGACAGCACGTCGTGGAGCTGCGCGGTGGCGGCCGTGGTATCGAGGATGCGCGTGTACTTGTCGGTCGCAGTCTCACCCGCCAGCGACCGGTAGGCCGGGGGTGCATCGGACTGCAGATTCAGCATGAAGAGGCCATTGGCGCGCGTGTTGTTGGCCGGCACCAGGCGGCAGAAGCGGGCCCAGTCGAGCAGCGCGTTGTAGACGTAGCGGATCTCCTTCTGCCGCATGCGGTACGGGCAGGCCAGCGACAGCAGGAGGATCTGCTTGAAAATGGTGGCGATGGCGCTGGCCTCGCTGGCCGGCGAGGTAGGGTCGGTGATCGGGAGCGTGGTAATCCCGCATTCCTCCGCCAGTGCATACAGCGCGTGCATACTTTTCCAGAGACCGTCCGGATACTGGATATAGATCTGGTAATGTATCAGCAGCAGCTCACTCAGGTAGCGCAGTGCACGGTGAATCGCGGTCGCCAGCTGGCTTTCCTGGCCGATGTTCCTGCCGAGATCGTCCGCCAGGATGCGATAACCGGTCGCCATCCGATTGCATATTTCGAGTGCCTGTGTCGATGCCGTCAGGTTAGGCCCGTGCAGCGGCAGCGGCTTGCCGAGAAATTGCTTCTTCAACGCATCGCTGACGCACATGACGGATGTCGACAGGGTCTCGAGCGCCATGTGGCGATTTTCTGCCGGGATATCGAGGGTGTTGATTTCCTCCAGTGCCTCGTTCAGCAGTTGACGGGTGCGCTCTGTATTCAGCAGCGGCAGATCGTCGACCCAGGTCCTGATGGATTCCGGGTTGGTGTCGAAACTGCTACGCCCCGGCTTCTTGCGTTCCGGGAGTTGTAATTCCATGACCGTTACCGTCCTGCCTGTCATACCGGGTACCCGCCAGCCCTTGTCGGTGCGTAAGGGGTCTGTCCGGATACCGGGGACCATCGCCGGGAAACGGCTCGACGAAACCGCACGGGTGCGGAATCGGTGAACATGACGGGTGCTGTCTGACGAGAGTGTGTTTGCATTCTGGATCGCTGCGGTGCTTTCATTATAGGGGTATTATCACCCGGACAGGCCGTTAGTATATGTAATCCTCTGCTGGCTGTCAGTGGCTGCATACGGCCGTCTTTCCGGGTTTTCCGGGTATCTCCTCGACCAGGCGCGGGACCAGGTAGCCCGGAAGGGCGGCATGAACCGCTCCCATCAGCGCGCGAGCCCGCTCGGTACCGACCTCGAAATGGGCTGCGCCCTGCACCCGGTCGAGCCGGTGCAGGTAGTAGGGCAGGATGCCGGCCGCAAACAGCGTTTCACTCAGGCGGATCAGCGTGCCGGCATCGTCGTTTACGCCGCGCAGCAAGACCGACTGGTTCAGCAGGGTCGCACCGGTCCGGGTGAGCCGCTGCATGGCCATGTGCACTGCCGCGTCGATCTCATTGGGATGATTGCAGTGCACCACCAAGACCACACTGAGGCGCTGACGCGTGATCCAGGCCAGCAGTCCGTCATCCACGCGCTCCGGCAGGACGACGGGCAGGCGGCTGTGGATGCGCAGCGTGTGCAGGTGGGGCAGGGCGCAGAGCCGCTCGGTCAGCGCCTGCAGCCGCTTGTCCGACAGGCTGAGCGGGTCACCACCGCTGAGGATGATTTCGTGGATGTCCGGATGCCTGGCCAGGTAAGCGATCGCCATGTCCCAGTGTTCTCCAGCCGGATTCGCATCCGGGTATGGAAAGTGGCGGCGAAAGCAGTAACGGCAGTGCACGGCGCAGGCGCCTGTAACCGTGAGCAGGGCACGGCCGCGGTATTTGTGCAGCAGGCCGGGACTCGGCATGGCGGCGAGTTCATGCAGCGGGTCGGGAACATAACCCTCGACCGGCAGTGTCTCCGCATCGACCGGGAGCACCTGGCGCAGCAGGGGGTCGTGAATATCGCCCCTGGCCATCCGGTCCACGAAGCCGCGCGGCACCCGCAACGGAAAGCCGCAGGCCACGGGCCGTGTCCCGAGACGGGCCGGGTCGATCTCCAGCAGGCGCAGCAGTTCATCTGACGACCTGACCGCGCCGGCCAGCAGGTCCTGCCAGGGCGGCCGGTGTTCCGGATCGGGTATTCGGGGTATCATAACCGCCGTTTTCGGCTCATTCATGGATAGACAGTATACATGGCATCCTACAGCACCAACGAGTTCAAGGGCGGCCTGAAGATCATGATCGATAACGATCCTTGCGCCATCATTGAAAACGAATTCGTCAAGCCGGGCAAGGGCCAGGCATTCAACCGCGTCAAGATCCGCAACCTGAAGACCGGCCGCGTTATCGAGCGTACCTTCAAATCCGGCGAAACGGTCGAGGCGGCCGACGTCATGGACGTCGACCTGCAGTATCTCTACAACGACGGCGAGTTCTGGCATTTCATGGATCCGAACAGCTTCGAGCAGCAGGCCGCGGACCTGACCGCGGTCGGGGACACCAGGCTGTGGCTGAAGGAACAGGACATGTGCCAGGTCACGTTGTGGAATGGCTCTCCGCTCGCTGTCACACCGCCCAATTTCGTCTACCTGACCGTTACAGAAACCGACCCGGGCGTACGCGGCGATACGTCCGGCGGCGGCGGCAAGCCGGCCACGCTGGAGACCGGCGCGGTGGTGCGCGTGCCCCTGTTTATCGAGGTCGGCGAGACGCTGAAGATCGACACCCGCACCGGTGAATATGTCGCCCGGGCCAAGGACTAGACGCCCTGGCCGGTTCCGTGCAAGCACATCCGGACTGGCGGCCGACCGCATCGCTTGATGCAGTGAGACTCAGGGCCACCTTGCTGGCCCGCGTACGCGCGTATTTCGAACGCGAGGGCGTGCTGGAAGTCGATACACCCGCGCTGTCCCGTGCCGCCACCACGGCGCCGCACCTGGAAAGCTTCACCTGTCTCTACCACGGTCCCGGCGCGCAACACGGCAGGACGCTGTATCTGCACACCTCGCCGGAGTTCCCCATGAAACGCCTGCTGGCCGCCGGCAGCGGTTCGATATACCAGGTCTGCAAGGTATTCCGCGACGGCGAGTACGGGCCGCGCCACAACCCGGAGTTTACCTTGCTGGAATGGTATCGCACCGGTTGCGACCACCTCGACCTGATGAATGACGTCACGCGCCTGCTCACCGAGATCCTGGACGGGATCTTCCGAATCAGGGCCACCTATCACTGGCGTTACCGGGACCTGTTCCGGGAATTTGCCCAGGTCGATCCCTTCAATACCACGTCGCAGGAACTGCGGACATTGCTCGAGTCAAGACATGCCGTGATTCCGATCGGCATGCAGGGGTCGGACCTGGACGGCTGGCTGGATCTGGTCATGAGCCATGTCATCGAGCCGCGTCTCGGTGCCGGTCTTATCTTTGTCCGTGACTATCCGGTGACGCAGGCCGCGCTTGCGCGGCTGCGGCCCGGGAATCCACCGGTGGCATCGCGTTTCGAGGCCTATCTGAACGGCGTCGAACTGGCCAACGGCTTTCACGAGCTGAGTGATGCGGACGAACAGCGCAGGCGTTTCGAGTACGAGGCCAGGATGCGCGCGCACCTCGGGCTGCCGGCGGTGCCGGTCGACGAGCGGCTGCAGGCCGCGCTTGCGGCGGGCCTGCCGGATTGCGCCGGTGTCGCGCTGGGCGTGGAGCGCCTGATGATGATCGTTACGGGTGCGAATGCCATGGCGGATGTCACGAGCTTCGATTTCGACTCCGCGTGACCTGGCTTCCCCGGGCTTGTATCCGGCCGCCATATCTTTGAGACTTGTGCCATGCCTGAACCGGAAACCAGCCCCGCTGCCGTCGATATCACAGAAGACGCGCTGATCTGCAGCGGGCGCTGGACGGTCGGCAGCATCGCCGCCCTGCGCGCCGGCATGGACGGGCTTGCTCTGCCGGCAGGCCGGCCGGTGTCCGTCGACGGCGCGGGGATCACAGCACTGGATTCGGCAGGTGCCTGGCTGCTGCTGCAGCTCGGCAGGCGCGTCGAGGCCGCGGGCGGTCAGACGACGCTGCGGTCGTTCCGATCCTCCTGGTTGCGCCTGCTGGACTTAATCGCGGGCGAGCTGTCCGACGCCGAATGCCGTCTCGCGCCGCGTCGGGTGATACCCCTGTCCGAACGGGTCGAGGGTATCGGCGGGGACCTGATCCGCTTCCTGGCCTTCATCGGCGAGACCGTCCTCTCCCTGCTCGCTGCGCTGCGTCATCCGCAACGCGTACGCTGGCAGGAGATATTCGACGACATGTGGCAGACCGGCGTCAATGCGTTGCCCATCGTGGGCCTCCTGTCCTTCCTGATGGGGGTGGTGATCGCCTACCAGGGAGCGGTGCAGCTCAAGTTGTACGGGGCGAACATCTACATCGCCGACCTGGTCGGCTACTCGATGCTGCGCGAGCTGGCGCCGCTGCTGACCGCGATCCTCATGTGCGGGCGCACGGGTTCGGCCTTCGCCGCGAAGATCGGCACGATGCAGGTGCGCGAGGAGGTCGCCGCCCTGCAGACCATCGGTATTCCGCCGGTCGACCTGCTGGTGCTGCCCAAGCTGCTGTCGCTGTTCCTCGTGATGCCGCTGCTGTCCATCTACGCCGATGTGCTGGCTGTGTTCGGCGGCATGGTCATGGCCAATGCCCAGCTCGGCATCGGCTTCCATGCCTTCATCGGCCGCCTCGAGGAGGCCATCAACTACACGACGTTCATGATCGGTGTCGGCAAGTCGCCGGTGTTCGCGGCCGTCATTGCCATCGTCGGTTGCTATCAGGGTTTCAGGGTGTCGGGCAGCGCGGAAAGCGTCGGCCGCCACACCACCATCAGCGTGGTGCAGTCGATATTCCTGGTGATCGTCCTGGACGCCATGTTTTCGGTATTGTTCAGCCTCATTGGCGTGTGAGCCACATGTCTGAGAGACAGGCAAGCGACGCCGGCAGGCCAGCGGGGGACGGGCGCGAAGTCGTCATCAGCCTGCATGGCGTGCGTACAGTATTCGGCAACCGCGTCATCCATGACGGTATCGATCTCGATGTCTACCGCGGCGAGGTGATGGCACTGGTGGGCGGCAGCGGCAGCGGCAAGAGTACGCTGATGCGCGAGATGATCATGCTGCAGGTGCCCGACGCCGGTTCCGTCAAGTTGTTCGGCACGGAACTGGTTGGCATACGCGAATATGACGCCAGTGCCCTGCGGCGACGCCTGGGTGTGCTGTTTCAGCAAGGCGCGCTGTTCAGCGGGCTGACGGTATTGCAGAATGTCGGACTGCCGTTGCGCGAACATACCCGGCTGGACGACCCCATGATCGACACGCTGGCGCGGGTGAAGATCGCCCAGGCGGGCCTCGAGCCGGAGGCCGCCACCCTGTATCCGAGCGAGCTCAGCGGCGGCATGATCAAGCGCGCCGCCCTGGCCAGGGCGATGGCGCTGGATCCGGAGATCCTGTTCCTGGACGAGCCGACATCCGGTCTGGATCCGACCAGTGCCGGCCTGTTTGACCAGCTGGTGTTGAAAGTGAAGGGCATGCTGGGCCTGACCGTGCTGATGGTGACGCATGACCTCGATTCACTGTGGGACGTCGCCGACCGAGTCGCCGTTCTGGGTGATGGTAAACTGCAGGGTGTCGGTTCCATGCGCGCGCTGTCTGACTCGACGCAGGCGCATGTGCGGGAATACTTCGAGGGGCCGCGGGCCCGCAGTGCAAGGGAGCGCAGATGGGAAAACGGGTGAACAATGCGTTTGTCGGCGTGTTCGTCATCGTGCTCGGCTTGGTGTGGGTGGGAATCACCCTGTGGCTGGCGCTGGGTGACTACAATACGCAATACACCACCTACCGGGTATATCTGGACGAATCGGTGTCAGGGCTGTACGTCGATGCACCGGTCAAATACCGCGGCGTGGATGTCGGTAAGGTCACCGGCATCGCGCTGAATCCCGAGGTACCGGACCAGGTCCAGCTTACCCTGGACGTGGTCTCGTCCACGCCGATTCGTGAGGATACGCTTGCCGAACTGGCGGTCCAGGGCCTGACCGGCATCGCATTCGTCGATCTGAAGGGCGGCAGTATCGATTCGCCGCTGCTTGCCGCAAAGGAGGATCAGAAGTACCCGGTCATTCGTTCGGCGCCGTCCTTCTTCGAACGCCTGGACATGAGCGGTACCGAGCTGATGGGCAACCTGAATGTCCTGATCAACAACCTGGCAAGGCTGCTGGACAGCGAGGGCAGGAAATCGCTCAGGCAGATCATCGCCAATATCGATGCCGTGACCACCACGCTCGCGGCCCGCAAGAACGAGCTGGGTCAGGCGGTTGTCAACGGTGCCAGGCTGATGGAACACGCCGCCTCGGCTGCCGAAAACCTCGAGCCGCTGCTTGCCCAGCTGGACGAAACGGCACGTTCCTTCGAGACCATGGCCGACAAGGTCGCCAACGTCAGTGACAGCCTCAACCGTTATGTGGACAGCAGCGGTAGCAGTGTCCAGGAGTTCAGCCGGCAGACGCTGCCGGAGGTGGGGACGCTGATCGGCGAGTTGCGTACGCTGGCGGACACCCTCAGGGCGGTCAGCGAAAATCTCGAAGAAGACCCGCGCGCGCTGCTCTACGGCAGCGAGCTGGAGGTGCCCGGACCGGGAGAATAGCCATGGTAGTCAGACCGATAAACCTGTTCTGTATCCTCATGTCCCTGTCGTTGCTGACGGCCTGTTCCATCCTGCCGGAGCCGAAACCGGCGGTGCTGGACAAGTATCTCCTGGAATACACGCCGGCGACCGTGCAGGAAGCCCGTGCGGACGCGCCGGTGCTGCTGATCACCCGGCCGCGCGCGCACGGTGCCTACGATACGACGCGCATCGCCTATATGCAGCAGGCGTTCGGCCTGCGCTACTACGTGCGCAGCCGCTGGGCGGACACGCCGGCAAATATGCTGGCACCGCTGATGGCGGAGGCGTTGAACGCCGGCGGCCGTTTCCAGGCACTGTACGTCAGCCCGGGCCGGGTGACGGCAGACCTGCGACTCGATACCGAGCTGCTGCGTTTTCACCAGGATTTCACGCGGCACCCCAGTGAAATGCAAGTCATTCTGCGTGCCCAGCTCGTCGATCTCGGTGAGCAGCATGTGATCGCGTCAAGGCTGTTCGATATCCGCGAGGCCGCGCCATCGGAGGACACCTATGGCGGTGTGCTTGCCGCCAACCGTGCGGTCGGGCGGCTGCTGGAAGAACTGGCCGCCTTCTGCGCTGGGCAATCCCGCTGACGTGCAGCCGCGATGCTGTCCGCCATCCGCGTGGTGTTAAGCCACACCAGTCATCCCGGTAACATAGGGGCCGCGGCGCGGGCCATGAAGACCATGGGGCTGTCCAGCCTGTACCTCGTCAATCCGAAGCAGTTTCCGCATGCCGATGCCTCGGCACGCGCCTCCGGTGCGGACGACGTGCTGGCCGCGGCCCGGGTGTGCAAGACGCTGGACGAAGCCACGCAGGACTGCCGGCTGGTGATCGGCGCCAGCGCGCGGACGCGCAGTATTCCGTGCCCGGTCATCCGGCCGGATGAATGCGCGCGCCGGGTAAATGCCCGGAGCCGGCGGGGCGGGGTGGCCGTCCTGTTCGGCTGCGAACAGTCCGGCCTGAGCAATGCCGAGATCGACCGCTGCAATTACCTCGTGCGTATACCGACCAACCCGGACTACGGTTCGCTGAATCTGGCCTCGGCCGTGCAGATCATCGCCTACGAAATCCTGGTGGCGCACGAAAGCGGGGCCGGCGCCGGGCCGGAAACGGAACCGGTACCCGTGAGCGCAGGGGAAATGGAGCGCTTTTATGCACATCTGGAGCAGACGCTGATCGAACTGGAATTTCTTGATCCGGCCAATCCGCGCCAGCTGATGCGGCGCCTGCGACGTCTGTACAATCGTGCCCGTCCCGACGAGAATGAAATCAACATCCTGCGCGGCATGCTGGCGGCGGCCCAGCAGGCACGGAAAACGTGCATCTGACAGGCATATGGCTGTCCACGGGCATGACACTGCCTTACACTTGCCAGTGTCCTGCGCGCCGGCCGGCTTGCCCGGTACCGTGTCCGTATGAATCGACGGGAAACACATGTTTGACAGAATCCGTGAAGATGTCCGCTGCGTGTTCGATCGTGATCCAGCCGCACGCAATGCCTTCGAAATCCTGACTACGTATCCGGGCATACACGCGGTGCTGATGCACCGCTGGAGCCACTGGCTCTGGACGCACGGTTTGAAGTGGCTGGCGCGGGTATTTTCCAATATCGCCCGCTGGTATACGGGCATCGAGATCCATCCCGGGGCTATCATCGGGCGGCGCTTCTTCATCGACCATGGCATGGGGGTGGTGATCGGCGAGACCACCGAGATCGGCGATGACTGCACGCTCTACCATGGTGTCACACTGGGAGGTACCAGCTGGGACAAGGGCAAGCGTCATCCGACCCTCCACAATAACGTCGTGATCGGGGCCGGTGCCAAGATACTGGGACCGATCACAATCGAGGACGGCGTGCGTATCGGTTCCAATGCGGTTGTGCTCAAGAGCGTGGCGCGTGACATGACCGTGGTCGGGGTGCCGGGCCGACTGGTGAAGGCGATACATGTCGAGCCCGATGAAAAGCGTCAGGCGATCGCCAGGAAGATGGGCTTCGATGCCTACGGAACGACCAAGGATATGCCGGATCCGGTGGCGACCGCCGTGAACGGCATACTCGATCACATCCATGCCATGGACCAGCGACTCGAGGATATGTGCCGGAGCATGAAGGCGCTGGGAGCCGAAATCGCCGAACTCGATCTGCCCGATATCGATTCGTGTGCGCTCGGGGAGATGGAAGGTGGTGAAATAGAATCGGCGGCGGAGAGCCATCCGCAGGAAGACAAGCCGACAACGGATTCTTGACGCGGCGGTGGGCTTGTGACATTTTCATGGCTAACGGACCGACTCCGGAAACATCAGCATGAAACTGACAAGCAAAGGCCGTTACGCGGTGACCGCGATTCTCGATCTGGCTTTCCATCAGGAGTCGGGTCCGGTAAGCCTTTCACACATCGCTCAGCGCCAGGACATTTCGCTGTCCTATCTCGAGCAGCTGTTCACCCGTCTGCGCAAGCGGCGCCTCGTGAAGAGCACCCGCGGTCCGGGCGGTGGCTATTCGCTGAATCGGCCGGCGAACCGTATCGCGGTGGCCGAAGTGATCGCCGCGGTCGACGAGGCGACCGATTCCACGCGCTGCAGCGGTGCCGGTAACTGCCATGCCGGCCAGCAGTGCCTGACCCACGACCTCTGGGACGACCTGGGGCAGCAGATCCTCGCATTCCTGGGCGAGGTCAGCCTGCAGGACCTGCTCGACGAGGAAGCGATCAGGAATGTCGCTGCCCGTCAGGATGCGCGCATGCAGGCAGATGCCGTCATCACCGACACGGGCGCCACCGGCGACAGCCCGGCCGGGACGGGCTGATCCACGACAGCCGGGACCGTTTTGCTGCACGGCAGCATCCGGTCGTTCGCCGCCGCTGCCGCACATTTGTGCCGGTTTCCACCGAAGTTGCGACGCGACTCACATGCATTCCTGCCCTGCGTCACGGATGTTCGGGCCCGGCTGCCGATAAGCTATCCAGCACTGGGGCGAACATTTGGGAGAGTTTCATGAACAGATTATTTGGTATCGCAGTCGTGGTATACCTGCTTGGCGATCCCGGATTGAGCCTGCTGGACGGCCTGAATATCGCGAAGGAATACATCGTCGCCATCACGGTGGCGCTGGTAACGGTCCCCTGGGTAACGTCACAATTTGACAACTGACCTCACCGTCTGACGGCCCCGACACCGTCTCTTGTGAAGTTACCCGCTGCCGGCCCCGGTGCAAACCCGGGCCGGCTTTTTTATGTGGAAACCTGCTGTGCCGTCGATGCAGTGCACGCATGGGCCGGAAACGGTCCCCCAGAGGTGCGGCACGGGCGTCCGGTCAGGTAGCGGATCTCCCTGGCGCAGTGGGGGACGGATCAGGTTCCTGTCATTCCGGATCGCGGCGTTTCACCCAGACCAGCAAGCGGTTGTTCGCCGGCATCTCGTGGTCGGCCTGCAGCCGCAGGCCGTCGGCACGCGCCAGCGTGTCGAGGTCCTCGAAATTCCTGATACCGCTGGCGGGATCACGGCCTTTCAGCCAGCCGTCGAACCGCTCGTTGCTGGCGCTCGTGTAGCGGTTGCTGTAGTTGAACGGTCCGTAAAGACAGAACACGCCGTTGTTCTCGAGCAGTCTGCCGATACCCGCGAACATGCACCGCACGGCCGGCCAGTGCATGATGTGGGTGGTATTGGCGCTGAACACGCCGTCGAACGTCCGGCGTGGCCACTGTGCCGTGACGTCGAGCTCGAGTGGGGCAGAGATGTTTTCGAGCCGGTTCTCACCGATCCAGGCGTTGATACTGGCGTGGTATTCGCAGCGGTCGCTGGTCTGCCAGTGCAGGTGCGACAGGTGCCTGGCAAAATGCACGGCGTGCTGTCCGGTGCCGCTGCCGATCTCAAGGACACGCTGCGTATGACTGAATTCCACACGCAAGATGGCAAGGATGGGGGACTTGTTCTGTTCGCAGGACGCCGAGAACTGTTTCATGTGCGTGTGATTCGCCACTTTGACGGCAACGCACGGCAGGCCGGTCGGGTGACCGGCCTGCTGCCAACGGCTGTCAGCTGACGCTGATCCTGCGTGTCTGCGGCCTTTCCTGTTTCGGAATCACGATCTGCAGCACGCCATCCCGGGCTGTGGCGCTGATATGCTCGTCGTTCACGGTATCCGGCAGGGTAAACTGGCGCGTAAAGGCTCCCAGTACGCGCTCGCGGCGCCGCAGGTCGCCGGACTGCGCCTCGTGCTCTGCACGACGTTCGCCCTTGATCGTCAGAACGCCGTCCTCGAGGGTGATATCGACATCCTTGCGCTCGACGCCGGGAATATCGGCAGTCAGGACAAAGCGGTCGTCTTCCTCGCGGATATCCACGGCAGGCACCCAGTCACGCGCCTGACCCGTTCCATTTCTCGTTGCCGGGCCGGCGAGAATCCGGTTGATTTCATCGTTGAACCTGCCGAACAGGTTGATCGGTTCGTAGTGTACCAATGCCATGGTGTAGCCTCCTGAAAGGTTTTGTCACGGGCGACATAATCTACAGATAGGGGCGTTCGACCAGAAATCAAGGGGTGGTGGGAATTCAATAGCCGAGCGCGCGCGCGCCCTGATAGAAGGCGAAGCTGACTGCCCAGGCCAGCGACAGGGACCAGCCGAAGCTGATACCGGTGAATTTCCAGCTGCGTGACTCGCTCAGCTGGGTTGCCAGGGTGGACAGGCACGGAGTGTACAACAGGACGAACAGCATGAAGCTGATGGCCTGAATGAGATCCATCTGGGCGGCCAGGTAGCCGTTCAGGGCGGCGCCCTCCAGCCCGGTCATGGCGACCATGGCGCCGATCACGATTTCCTTGGCCACGAACCCGAACAACAGGACGACCGACATGGCGGCACTGATGCCGATCGGGTCGAGCACCGGTTCAAGTCCCCCGCCGATCATGCTGGCCCAGGTGCCGGCGCCGCCGGGTGTGCTGCCTGCCGGGTAGTGGGTCAGCAGCCACACCAGCACCACCCCGCTGATGATGAAGGTGCTGGCGCGACGCAGGAAATGGGAAATCTCGTGCCAGCCACGCAGCAGCACCTGCCGCAGCAGCGGGGCACGGTAGGGCGGCAGTTCGAGCACGAACGGTTCGCCGCTCTTAAGGCGGCCACCGAACACCGCGGCCGTAAGGAACGCCGCGGCGAAGCTGATCATGTACAGGAAGAACAGGACGACGGGTGCCTGGCGCGGCGAGAACAGAGCCGTGGTGATGAACACGAATACCTGCAGGCGTGCCGAGCACAGCGAGAACGGGATGACCAGCATCGTCAGCCAGCGCAGACCGCGACTGCGCATGACCCGGGTACCCATCAGCGCCGGTACGTTACACCCGAAGCCCATCAGGATCATGACGAAGCCGCGGCCGTCCAGTCCCATGCGCGCCATCAGCGAATCGGTGAGGAACGCCGCGCGTGCAAGGTAGCCGCTGTCCTCGACGACGGCCATCATGATGAAGAACAGGATGATCACCGGCACGAAGGAGGCGACGGTGCCGATGCCGTCATAAATGCCGTTGATCAGGAAACCGTACAGGGTGGCTGGCAGAACGCTCGCCAGCGGCACCAGCGCCCAGGCCTTGAAGGTTTCGAGGATGTATGCCACGGCTTCCTGCAATGGCGCGCCCAGGGTATAGACCGCCTGGAACATCAGGAACATCACCGTGAAAAAAAGCGGCAGCCCCAGCCAGGGGTGCAGCAGTACCCGGTCGATATGCTCCGTCACCCTGCGCACCAGCCGGCTGGGTGCGGATACGTAGCGGCTGACCAGGGCGTCTGAATGCTGCACGATTTCGTCGTCGGCATGCAGGCAGCTGCGCATGTCATCGAGCGGTATCGGCCGGGCAGTCGCGAGGTGGCGCGTCAGGGTCTCGCGTACCTCGTTGAAACCGTAACCTTGCCGTGCACTCAGCAGGTGGACTGGGCAGTCCAGATCGTCGGCGATCGCCCCGGCATCGATGCGGATACCCAGCTGGTCGGCCTCGTCGATCATGTTGATCAGGATGAGCGGACGGATACCGAGTTTGCGGATCTGCAAGGCGAGCGGCAGCTGGTGGTCGAGCTGTGAGGCGTTCAGCACGACACCGATCAGCTCGACCGGATTGTTTTCGAGGAAATTGCGAACGATCTGTTCGTCTTCGGAAAAACCGTGCAGGTCATAGATGCCGGGCAGGTCGATGACCTCGATCGCATCGCTGCCGAGTACGATGCGTGCGCTGAGCAGGTCGATGGTGACCCCGGGCCAGTTGCCTACGCGCGAGGATGAACCCGTGAGACGATTGAAAAAGGTCGATTTGCCCGTATTGGGCATGCCGACGATGGCAAGACGTTTCACCGGGTGATTGAGATGGTGACACACGCCGCGTCGCAGCGACGCATGATGAGGTGAACGCTACCCACACGGATCTGCATGGGTCCGAGACGCGGGTTGCGGATCACCTCGGCCTCGCGGCCGGTGCGCAGCCCCATCGATTGCAGGCGCTGGCGCATGCCGTCAGGTGCGTGTATCCCCGTGATGAAGGCCCGTTCGCCGATACCGAGGGTTGACAGATTAATTACATTATTCAATGGCATACTTGAATATTCTCAAAGCATTGTAAGTGAGAATGGTTCTCATTATTACTCCGATTCGTCCGAGCGTCAAGAAAAATGATGCACCTGCATGACACTGTTTAATTTGATGCAGATCAGGAATTGATAATTTTATGAAATTTGACTATGCCAGTCACCGGACCTCCGACGGCCGCGGATGCGAGGACCGGGGTGACCCGCCACGTCAGGGCACATTTCATTCCGGTCCGTCTCCATCGGGTCCGTTTCGAGTCGGTTGGCCGCGTATGCTGTTCGACCTGGTGTGGCGGTGGATCTGGCATCGTCATAGGCACGTGGGCAATGAATTGCACTGTACCTGACGGTATCGGCCGCCGACCGAAGGTACTGTACATCCCGGGGCCGCGGGCGCTGTGTCCGGGTTTCCTGCCTGTATTTACCTGTATACTTCCAGAATCAACCGGGATTGCCAATATCATGATATATCCAACCATTGCGGCAATCGGTCTCGTGCTGGCCGCGGGTATCTGCACCGCGGGCGAGTCGATTCAGCTCAAAGATGAAAACGACCGTATCAATTACAGCCTCGGCTACCAGATCGGCGGCGATCTCAAGCGCCAGCAGGTCGAGATCAACAGGGAACTCCTGATGCAGGGCATCCGGGATGCCGTGAGCGATACTGACCCCGTGCTGGACCCGGCCGAGATGCACCGGATTTTCGTTGAGCTCAAACGTCGAGTGATAGCACGGCAGGTCCAGGAGCGCGAGGCCACCGAACAGGAAAACCTGCAGGCCGGCGACGCATTCATGATTGAAAACGCGAAGCGCGAGGGTGTGATCAGCCTGCCAAGCGGGCTGCAGTACCGTGTCATCGAGGCGGGCTCGGGGAGGCAGCCGGGCCCGACGGATACCGTCACGGTCAATTACCGTGGAACCCTGGTCGATGGGACGGAATTCGACAGCTCCTATAGCCGCAAGCAGCCCGCGACCCTGCGCGTCGACCGGGTGATCGAGGGCTGGCGCGAAGCCCTGCGGTTGATGAGGAAAGGTGCGAAATGGGAGCTGTTCATTCCCCCGCGGCTGGCCTACGGCCAGCGTGGCGCCGGCAAGATCCCTCCTTACAGCACCCTGATCTTCGAAGTGGTGCTGCTCGATATCGCCGGGCCCGACGCGGCGGACAGGGACACCTCGGATGCAGACGCTGCCGCCGGACACGATTGACGGCAAATGCCGGGTCGCCACCGTGCGACGACGTTCTGCCGGTCAGGGGATCGATATCACAGGCGCTGTGCGGGGAGGGTGCAGGACACCCAGACGCCGATCAGTGCGATGTTGCTGGCCAATAGCCAGCATATTTTCTCTTGCGATGGCAGTGGCGTGCGTATTCCAGACCAACCCTGCCACTGATTCCACGGCAAAGCTGCCACCCATTCCATACGAAGGCTGCCACCGATTCTGGTGAATCCTGCCACCCGCTGATGGGGTGAACATCCGGAGCGATTGACGCGGAGATAACCCACGGTATCCTGCGCCCTTTTTCTGTCGATCAGAGGAGGCGCAGATGCCCGCACAGAGGTTGTCCATGCGGAAGATAAAAGAGGTTTTACGCCTGTGTTGGGGCCATGGTCCGAGCAGACGCAAGACCGCCAGGAGCTGCGCTATCTCGCGCCCGGCGGTCGATGTGAGTACCTGCGCTGGGCCGTCGTGTCCCAGATCAATGCCGACGAAACGGCGCATGGCACGTGTGTCATACAGGGTTTCTTCCACTGCCGGATCAGACAGGTTGAACCAGTGTTGCAGGAAATGAATGCGCAGCATGCGCTCCAGCCCAATCGGTGGGCGGCCTGCGCCTTTCGGCTTGGGATAAAACGGCTTGATCACCTTGCACAGGTCACGCCAGGGAATAATCTGTTCCATCTCGGCAAGAAACTGGTCTCGGCGTGTGGGCTTGCGGTAGCGTTCAAATCCTTCATCGGCGAGACTCTGCTGGCGCATCCTGCCATCCTCCGAAACGTTTGAATCAAGAAACCGTATTATGAACGAAGTGATAAATAAATCAGAGCTTCCTTAGAGTAATAATACAATTACCACTAAGTAACATCTCTGCCATGCCAATATTACGCGTATAGTTATGGCCTGTCGGATGTGTTGTTGTTTAGGTTTCCTTCGAGTGTATTGATCTTGTCTAGATGCTTCTTGAGCATAACCTTTGTTTGTTCAAATCTATTATTGATTTCTTTTAATCTTGATATATATGTTACATCAGAGAGATCTGAATCATCTTTTTCCTTGCATAGCTTGTAAAGTCTGGTAGCTCCGATGCTGCCAGCGCTACCTTTCAATGCGTGGACGTGCGATGCAAATGACTCATAATCTTTCGAGGAGATGGCAGATTCCATCTCATGAATGAGCTTGTTGCCGTCGCTAATGAAGCTCGCTATAACATTCTCCAAAAAGTCACCCTGATCAGATAGGCTTGCTAAAGAATTTAAGACTGATCTATCAATTAGTGGTTCCTCAAGCAATACATCTCCCTCGACATGGTATTCATGTGATGTCAGAGAACGCGGTTTAACTTTTTCTTTAATTTTATTACGACATTGTCCGCCAAGTTCAGAAATTGCTGATAAAAGCTTTTTTATATTGATAGGCTTCGTCAGATATGCAGCTACGTTTGCATCCTCACATTCTTTAATAGCCTCTGTAGTGGCATTAGCCGTCAATATGATAATTGGTATTCTGTAATCTTGATTTGTTGCAAAGTTATAAATTTTTGCAGTCTCTATACCTCCCATAATTGGCATCTGCATGTCGAGTATCATAAGATCGAAATTATCTTCTTCAACGGCATCGAGTGCTTCTTGACCATTATTAACTATAAAGGGCTTGTGATTTGCTTTTTCAAGTATCTTCTTAATGACAAGTTGATTCGTCGAGTTGTCTTCAGCAACAAGAATTTTGAGTGAGCTAGTCTCAAGTGTGCCGTTATTGTCAAGATTCGAAAGAGTAATGATGTCAGTATCGTATTTACATTCAATATTTGCAGAGTGTAGGGCGTTAAATAGCGTAGAACTGCTTGTTGGTGCTGGCAACATTTGAAAATTTGTTAAGTCTGAAAATATCGGCATATACAATGATGAATTGTTGCTTATTACAAGAATAGGCATGTCCTTTAATTTGCTATCTTGTTGTGCTGAATGGCAGAAATTTTCAATCTGCTCTTTGCTGAATGAGCAAGCGTCAATAATTATTGTATTGTAACTGTTGATATTTGTAGTCAAAATCGATACTACGTTATCGCTGAGGAAGTGATTGTCGAAGACAACGCTAATACCCCAACCTTCAAGAATTGCAATTATGTCTGATGGTTTGTCATTAGAGAGAATTAAAACAGCCAAATCCCTAAATTCGTTGATTGCAGAATGAATTGTGACAATCTGCTTCTTGAAGGGAATTTCAAGCCAAAAGGTGCTACCCAAATCTTGAACGCTGTGTAATCCGATTGAACCACCCATTAACTCAACGATCTGTTTTGAAATCGTAGTTCCAAGACCTGTTCCTCCATATTTGCGGGTTGTGGAAGAATCAGCTTGGGTAAATCCCTCGAATATATTACTTTGCGAATCCTGTGAAATGCCTATTCCGGTATCTATTACCTCAAATCTGATATGAACCATTTCCTGCTCTTCGAGTGTTGCATTGATGCGTAAAGTGACTGAGCCACTGTCAGTGAATTTTATAGCGTTACCAATAAGGTTTATAAACACTTGACGTAAATGGTGAGGGTCGCCTATGAGCAGGCAAGGAGTTGTGGCAGAAATTTCATGCTTTAGCAGCAGTCCTTTGGCTTCTGCCTGAATTTTAAGCATAGACAGTGTATCTACTATTAGCTTGTGTAAATCAAAATCGGTTTGCTCAATAATAAACCGCCCGGCTTCAATCTTAGATATATCGAGCACATCCTCGATTAACGTCAGAAGCGTTTTTGCAGACGCACGTAATGTTCTCGTCAGCTCGTGTTGTTCGTGATCAAGATGCGTGTCAGCAAGAAGATCGCTCATGCAAATGACGCCGTTGAGAGGTGTTCTTATTTCGTGCGACATATTCGCTAGAAATCTGCTTTTTGCTAAATTAGCGTCTTCGGCATCAGCGCGGGCTTTTGTCAGTTTGCTCAGAAGGGAGGAGAAAAAAATCGGTAATACAACAAGTCCAATAAGTAACCCTATTCCTGTTCTTGACTGTTGAATCCAGAAATCTGTTGTTACAAGTACCACAGAGAAGAATGCGGCTCCTAATATAGTGCCAGCTAATAAATATCCCTGACCAAACCGCATGCCAAAGCCAACTATTACCCATAGGTAGATTGAAAAGAATACGGTGGATGTATCTCCTCCTAGGTAGAATCCAATTGAAAGGGTTAATAGATCTGTTAGTAGTGTATAGATCCGTCTAAATGTAGACTTGCCAGGTACATATTTGAATGAAAGGTAGTTTATAAAACAGCTAATTTCATATAGAGACGTAAGTATGATCGTAGGTTGCGCCGGAATGGGAATAACATTTTCTATGTAATAGTGTACGTAAAAATATATTACTACAATTCCTCCAATTATTACCCGTAAATAGGCTTGTTCATATTCGCCTATTGCATCCCGAGTAACGGAATACGAATTATCCGTGTTTAATCTAAACATGGGATCAGTCGTTTTGAGAAGCGTTCACAGCGCTGTGATCGCAATTTGTGTATCAGGCAATAAACCCTGTATTCTTTGAATTGCATCTATCTGTGACATGAATGCATCCAGTACCGCGGGGTCAAAGTGTTTCCCGCGATTGCTTTCCATGTATTCAAGCGCCGCTTGCATTGACCATGCATTCTTGTAAGGGCGTCTCGACAGCAGGGCATCGAAGACATCGGCAACTGCGACGATCCTTGCTTCCAGGGGTATTTCACTGCCTTTCTTCCCGTAGGGATAGCCGCCACCGTCAAACTTTTCGTGGTGGCACAGAGCGATTATCCCGCCCATCTGAAGGAATTTGGACGGACTGTCCTTGAGAATATCGTGTCCGATGATAGTGTGAGTCTTCATGATCTCGAACTCGTCGGGCGTCAGCTTGCCTGGTTTCAGCAGGATCTCATCCCTGATTCCGATCTTCCCGATATCGTGCATCGGTGCGGCCATTTCAATGACTTCGGCTTCATCGCGAGTCAACCCGATTTCCTCTGCAATGATGCGCGAATATTTCGCCATTCGAATAATGTGATTGCCGGTCTCTTCATCACGGTATTCGCCCGCCCGAGCAAGACGCAGCAGGGTCTCTCTCTCACGCATGCGTATTTCGCTGGTAGCCTCGGCAACGCGCCTTTCCAGCCAACGAGATCTGTCGCTGATGATCTTGTACTGCTGGTACTGTGTCAGCATATTGCGGCACCGGGCACGGCATTCATGATGGTCGACCGGTTTCATCAGAAAGTCCGTAGCACCCACGCCAAGCGCTTCGTAACGAATATTCCTGTCCTCGATGGACGTGACCATGATCACGGGCACGTGCGCAGTGGCCGGATTAATGCGAAACTTCCGGATGAATTCCACGCCATTCATCTCGGGCATTTTGTAGTCAACCAGAACGAGATCTACGGAATTCTTTGTCGTCCATTCCAGCGCCTCCAACGGATTGGCGAAATCCCTCAGCATGAGATGCTGATCGAGGGTGCTGACCAGCTGCTTGAGTATCTGCCGGCTCGTAAGTTGGTCATCTATGATCAAGATCATGCTCATATCACTGGCCCTGTACTCATCGAAAAGCCTATTCGCCCAACGGCAGTTTCCATTGTCCGCACCGGCATCCTGTCATCGACAGCGCAAATGACGACACATAACTCACTGATTTGAAATAAATATGTTATACAACCAGGTTCACAGTGTGATATCGGCCTAATTTCAAAAAAACTTAAGTCTTTCAGTCACCTGTGATTTTGCAAGGTGCTAACGGCTGGCGGGATTGTGGACCTGAAGGGCCCGGTATTGCGGCTATAGAATCGCTCTGTACAATACCGCCAACATTGAAGCGAGCCGAGATATGGAATCCAAAGAAAAGCCGGGAAGAGAGCCGTCACTGCTCGATGTGTTCGGCAGTGTGCTGGCAAGCATGTTCGGCGTGCAAAGCAGCCGCAATCGTGAAAAGGACTTCTCCCACGGCAAGCCGTATCAGTACATCATCATCGGCCTGTTGGTGACCGTCGTTTTCATCCTGACGATCTGGGGTGTAGTGAAGCTGGTGATGAAGCTGGCTGGAGTCTGATTAAAGCGCCTGGATCTTCGCCAGCTGGGTTTCAAGGCTGGAGATGACGCTGGTCAGCTCCTCTGCGCGAGCGCGTTCTTTCTCGACGACCGTGGCGGGTGCCTTGTCGACGAAGCTGGCGGTTGACAGCTTCTTGTCGCAGCGGGCCAGATCCGCCTTCCTGCGGTCCAGCTCTTTCGCCAGGCGCGCGACTTCCGCTTCCTTGTCGATCAGACCGGCCAGCGGAATCAGCAGTTTCATATTGCCAACCAGCGCGGTCGTGGATTCCGGCGCCTTTGCGCCTTCGCGCAGCCAGGTGACCGACTCGATTCGACCCACCGTGGTTAGATAGTTTCTGTTGCGTTCGAGCAGTACACGATCGTTCGCGGAACCGCCTTCGAGTACCACCGGCAGCATTTTGCGCGGATCGATATTGCTGCCACTGCGGATCTTGCGTACACCAACGATGAATGCCTTCACCCAGTCGATTTCCGCGATGGCATCGAGGTCGATACTGCCGTGTTCCGGCAGCGGGTAGGGCTGCAGCATGATCGTGCTGCCCTCGACGGCGGCGAGCGGCGCCATGCGCTGCCAGATTTCCTCGCTGATAAACGGTACCAGGGGGTGAATAAGGCGTAGCACGGTTTCCATGACAAGCACCAGGGTGCGGCGGGTACCACACTGCGCGGCCGGGCTGCTGTCCGGGTCTGTCAGTACCGGTTTGGAGAGTTCAAGGTACCAGTCGCAGTATTCATCCCAGATGAATGTGTACATCGCCTGTGCGGCGAGATCGAAACGGTAGGCCCCGATCGCATCGATAACGGCCCGTACGGCCATCTGTAACCGCGAGATGATCCAGCGGTCGGCTGCATTCAGCGTTACCTCGCCGCCGGTCTGGCCACAGTCCCGCCCCTCGGTATTCATCAGCACGTAGCGGGCGGCATTCCACAGCTTGTTGCAGAAATTGCGGTAGCCTTCGATGCGACCGAGATCGAAATTGATGTCACGCCCGGTCGAGGCCAGCGCGGCGAAGGTGAAACGCAGGGCATCGGTCCCGTAGGCAGGGATGCCGCCAGGGAAATCCTTGCGCGTGATTTTCTCGATCCTGTCAGCCATCTGCGGTTGCATCAGGGCGGAGCGACGCTTGGCGACCAGCGAATCGAGGTCGATTCCGTCGATCAGGTCGATCGGATCAAGCACGTTGCCCTTTGACTTGGACATCTTGTTGCCGTGGGCGTCGCGCACCAGGCCGTGGATATAGACCTCGTGGAACGGGGCCTCGCCCATGAACTTGAGTCCCATCATGATCATGCGGGCGACCCAGAAGAAGATGATGTCGAAGCCGGTAACCAGCACGGTGGTCGGATAAAACGTACCAAGACCGTCGGTTCGGTGCGGCCAGCCCAGCGTGCTGAAGGGCCACAGCGCCGAGGAGAACCAGGTGTCCAGCACGTCTTCGTCCTGCCCCAGCGGGACGCTGCTACCGAGCTTGTGCATCGACCGCACCTCGGCCTCCGAGCGTCCGACGTAGACATTGCCGTCGTCGTCGTACCAGGCCGGAATGCGGTGGCCCCACCAGATCTGGCGCGAGATGCACCAGTCCTGGATATTGCGCATCCACTCGAAATAGGTGTTCTTCCAGCTGTCGGGCACGAAGCGGATGGTGCCGTCTTCTACGGCCCTGATCGCCGGTTCCGCAAGCGGACCGACCTTCACGAACCACTGGTCGGTCAGGTAGGGCTCGACGATCGTGCCGGAACGGTCCCCGCGCGGGACCATCAACCTGTGGTCCTCGATTTTCTCCAGCAGGCCCTGCGCCTCCAGGTCGGCAACGATGCGTTTGCGTGCCTCGAAACGATCCAGTCCCCGGTAATCGCAGTCCACCGCGCCATTGATACAGGCATCGACGGTGAAGATGTTGATGACGGGCAGATCGTGGCGCCTGCCCGTCTCGTAGTCGTTGAAATCGTGCGCGGGCGTGATCTTCACGCAACCGGTGCCGAATTCCGGATCGACGTAATCATCCGCGATGACCGGGATCTCGCGCCCGGTCAGCGGCAGGCGAACGGTACTGCCGACCAGCGCCCGGTAGCGTTCGTCATCCGGGTGTACGGCGACGGCCGTATCGCCCAGCATGGTTTCCGGACGTGTGGTTGCGACCACCAGGTGCCCCGAGCCGTCGGCCAGGGGATAGCGCATGTGCCAGAGATGTCCCGCTTCCTCTTCCGCAACCACCTCGAGATCGGACACCGCCGTGTGCAGCACCGGGTCCCAGTTCACCAGGCGCTTGCCGCGGTAGATCAGGCCTTCCTCGTACAGGCGCACGAACGTTTCCTTCACGGCCTCGGACAGGCCCTCGTCCATGGTGAAGCGCTCGCGCGACCAGTCCAGCGAGGCGCCCATGCGGCGCAGCTGGCGTGTGATCGTGCCGCCCGATTCGTGTTTCCATTCCCAGATGCGTTTGATGAACTCCGCCCGGCCGAGTTGATGACGGGTAACGTCCTGAACGGCAAGCTGCCGTTCGACCACCATCTGGGTCGCGATACCGGCGTGATCGGTGCCGGCCTGCCAGAGGGTATTGTCGCCACGCATCCGGTGATAGCGGATCAGCGCGTCCATCAGGGTGTCCTGGAAGGCGTGGCCCATGTGCAGGCTGCCGGTGACATTCGGCGGCGGGATCATGATGCAGTAGGGGCTGCCCGTACCGGACGGTGCGAAGTAGTCTTCCCGCTCCCAGGTCTCGTACCAGTACTGCTCGATGGCGTGCGGATTGTAGGTCTTGTCCATTTGCGTTCGGTGTCGCTCGGCCAGGCCCGCTCGGCCAAAGCCGGTAATTATACCCGATGGCGGGTGATTTGCCCGGGGGGCGGAGGGTCAGGGGATGATGCCTTCGTCCTGCAGGGCCTTGGCCAGGAGCCCGGGCAGGGCATCCTCGAGCTGCTGGCGGATCAGCTCGAAGGAGCGGACGTTATTGTCGTCCATGGCCTTGTTGATGACGTTTTCGATGGCGATACCGAAGGTCTGCTCGAGCTGCAGCCGGAGACTGCGGGTCAGTTCCGCGGCGACCTCGTCAAGCTGTTGCTGAAAGAGTTCGCTGCCGAGCAGTTGCTCCGCGATTTCGGCCGTGCTCAGACTGGCGGCGGGCAGGTCTGTGGCGTCCTCCGTGTCCAGCAGCGCATCCTCGGGGACGATGTCGGTGAGGATGGGTACACCCTCGGAATCCACCGCTATGTCGTGACGGGAATCACTCATAGCTTGTGCGTGTTGAGGGCGTAGCCCCGGTCCTGGTAGAAACGGTAGCGTTCCCGCGCCGCGGCACGCGCGCTTTCATCGCTGCCGACCAGCTCGGCGACGCGGTTGAAGCGGCCGAACCAGGGGGGTACCGCACTATCGAGGTTGACCAGGACGTCGGCCGGTCCTTCCGGCTCGCGTGCGTGGCCGAGCAGGATGGGCGTGCCGGCATCGGCTCCGCCGTTGTACACGATGTGCGGCAGAAAACTGCCGGCGCGAAAGGTCCACAAGAGGTCGTTCAGCTGTTTGAGTTGCGGAGCGGATTCAGTGTTGATGTACACCTGGCAGCCCTGCTTGTAGGCCTTCTCCGTCAGCCGGCAGGTGAACAGGGCCCGCGCCTCGGGCGCAGCGTCGTTCAGGATATAGAAATCCACCTGCGTCATCAGCCGGTGCAGCGGTCCATCAGAAACTGGGTAAGCAGGGAGACCGGCCGGCCGGTGGCGCCTTTCTCCTTGCCGCCTTTCCATGCGACGCCGGCGATGTCGAGGTGCGCCCAGTGATAATCTTTCGTGAAGCGCGATAGGAAACAGGCCGCGGTGATAGTGCCGGCCTCGCGCCCGCCGATATTCGCCATGTCGGCGAAGTTGCTGTCCAGCTGTGGCTGGTAGTCCGTCCACAACGGCAACTGCCAGGCGCGGTCACCGGCGGTCTCACCGGCGGCCAGCAGTTGCTCTGCCAGCTTACCGTGATTGCTCAGCAGGCCGGCGGCATGCGCGCCCAGCGCGATCACGCAGGCGCCGGTCAGTGTCGCGATGTCGATCACCACGTCCGGCTTGAAGCGACTGCAGTAGGTCAGCGCGTCGCACAGGATCAGGCGGCCCTCGGCGTCTGTATTGAGGACCTCGATGGTCTGGCCCGACAGGCTGGTCACGATGTCGCCCGGCTTGCTGGCGCGCCCGCCCGGCAGGTTTTCGGTGGCCGGGATCACACCGACGACGTTGACCGGCAGGTTCATCTCGACACAGGCCCGGAGCGTACCCAGCACACTGGCGGCGCCGCACATGTCGAATTTCATTTCATCCATGGCGGCGGCCGGTTTGATGGAGATGCCGCCGGAATCGAAGGTGACGCCTTTCCCGACCAGGACCACCGGTTTCGCGCCCGGTTTGCCGCCGCTGTATACCAGGGTGATCAGCTTGGCCGGCTCGTCGCTACCGCGTGCGACGGAGAGCAGCGCGCCCATGCCGTGCTTCTTCATGGCGGCCTCTTCCATGACGGCGACCTTGAGCCGTGCGCTGGACTTGCCCAGTTCCCGCGCCTGGCCGGCCAGGTAGGACGGTGTGCAGATATTGCCCGGCAGGTTGCCGAGGGTACGCGCCAGTTCCACGCCGTTGGCGATCGCCTCGCCGTCGGCGAGGGCCCTGCGCCCGGATTCCGTCGCCTCCGCATGCACGTTGACGCACAGGCGGCGCAGCGGGCGGTTTTCCTTGTCTTTCCTGCTCTTCAGCTCGTTCGGGCTGAACAGCGTGGCGCGGGCGACTTCCACGTGCGCGCGTACCTTCTGATACTGGTCGCAGTCGGAGACGTCGAGGTCGGCGAGGAAGCTGACCGCGTCGCCCGCCCCGGAGGCGTTGGCGGCCTGAACCGCGCCGGCGACGACCTTGCGGTAGGCGCCGGCGTCGAATGCATCCGGCTTGCCGCAGCCGACCAGCAGTACGCGTTCGCACTTTGCGCCTTGCGGGTAATGCACCAGCAGCGTCTGCCCGTTCCTGCCGTCCATGTCCCCGCCGTGCAGCAGCCTGGTCAGCAGACCGCCGGCGGCCGCGTCGAACCGGGTGGCGGCATCGGACAGCTTGCGGCGCTCGAATACGCCGAGGATCACGCACCCGGTCTTGACGCCGGCGGGGTTCTCGCTCTTGACGGTGAATTTCATGCAACTTCCCTCGACTGGTCGTTGTTGTGATTGCAGTCCGCAGGCCTGGTGTTATACGGTACCTGCAGCCTGAACGCGTACCGCTTCAGGGTATCGATACACCAGGGGAGTGTACTGGAAGCCGCCGTGATTTTCATAGGGCCTCCGGACCCGGCGACATGCTGCGAATCTTCGACCGCTACCTGCTGAAGGAAGTCGTCAACGGCTGGCTGGCGGTGACCGTCGTGCTGTGGCTGGTGCTGGTCAGCAACCGCCTGGTGCGCTACTTGGGCAACGCCGCGGAAGGTCATATTCCCGGCAACCTGATCTTCAAGATGCTGGCCCTGAAGATGGTCTGGTACCTGGTGCTGGTGGTGCCATTTGCGCTGGCACTCGGTGTGGTGCTGGGGCTCAGCCGCCTGTACCGCGACAACGAGATGGTGGTCATGTCAGCCTGCGGCGTGGGGCCCGGGCGCATCTACCGCCCGCTGCTGGGATTGTCCGTGCTGATCGCCGTGATCATCGCCTGGTTGTCGCTTTACGCCAGTCCCACGCTGCAGGGCATGAGCGAACGCCTCAAGATCAGTGCCGAGCAACAGGCCGAGCTGACCATTCTGGGCGCCGGGCGATTCAACGATCTGCAGGGCGGTAAGGTCACCTTCTATGCTGAGCGCCTGTCCTCCGACCGCAAGCACATGGAAAACCTGTTCATCGTGGTGCGCAACGCATCTGACAGTGGGCGGCCTCCGCAGCTGCTGACCGCAAGGACGGCCCAGCGCACGATCGACGCGGCTACCGGCGATGATTTCCTGATCCTGCACGACGGCTTCCGCTACGAAGGCACCCCGGGGGAGGCAGACTACCGCATCATGCAGTTCGATCTGTACGGGGTGCGTGTCGACCTGCCGGATGCCGGCGTCGTCGGCGATTCGCGTGAGGCCGTGGCGACCCTGCGCCTGCTGGCATCGTCCGACCCCTGGGACATCGCCGAACTGCAATGGCGCCTGTCCATGCCCCTGTCGGTCATCGTGCTGGTACTGCTGGCGGTCCCGTTGACCCGCGGCGGGCCGCGCCAGGGCCGTTACGGGCATCTGGTGCTCGCCGTGCTGCTGTTCGTCGTCTACTACAACCTGCTGGGCACGGCCAAGGTGTGGGTCGGCAAGGGCACCGTGCCGCCGGTGATCGGTTTGTGGTGGGTGCTGCTCCTGCCGGTGGTCCTGACGCTGCTGCTGTTCAACGGCAGGCGCATCGCCTGCCGCCTGGGTCTGCGGCGGTGAAGCTGATCGATCGATACATCGGCGGCGTGGTGGCCGGCGGTACGTTGATCGCCCTGCTGGTCCTCGTGGGACTGGATGTCTTCTTCAAGATCATCGACCAGATCCAGGACGTAGGGAAGGGCGGCTACACCATGCTCACCATGCTGCAGTATGTCGCTCTGACCACGCCGCAGAGCCTGTACGAGCTGTTTCCCATGGCCGCCCTGCTCGGCAGCCTGATGGGCATGGGCACGCTGGCGGCGAACAGCGAGCTCATCGCGATGCGCGCCAGCGGCCTGTCTATCTGGCGTATCGTGCGTTCCGTGCTCCAGGTCGGTGTGCTGATGCTCGCGCTTGCCGTGTTGCTCGGCGAGGTCGTTGCGCCGGTCGCCGAACAGTATGCCCAGCACCTGCGGGTGGCGGCCACCAACCAGGGGATCAGCTTTCTGGGCGGCGAAGGCCTGTGGGTGCGCGACGACCGTTTGTATATCAATGCGCGGCGCGTGCTGGATCGCGAGCGGATGGCCGACCTGACCGTCTACGAGTTCGATGACGATGCACGGCTGAAAATGGCGACCCGTGCGACGCTCGCGGAATTCAGCGCGGGACAGTGGATATTGCATGACGTGCAGCAATCCGGTTTTTCGGGCGGCGGGGTCGAGGTGGGCCGCTTCGACACGGTGTCGTGGCCGTCGTTGCTGACCCCGGACCTGCTGGGTATCGTCATGCTGAAGCCGAAGACCATGTCGGCGCGCGACATCGGCCAGCTGGTCGATTACCTCGCCGACAACGGTCTGGACACCAGGCAGTATCGCTTCGCGTTCTGGAGCCGCTTCATGACGCCGGTCTCCTCGCTGGTGATGCTGTTCATCTCGGTGCCGTTCGTATTCAGCGGACTGCGCTCGGTGAGTGCCGGCCAGCGTATCTTCGTCGGCGTGCTGGTGGGCTTCGGCTTCTACATCCTGAGCCAGGTCGCGGCCCAGATGGGGCAGGTCTACAGCCTGCCGCCGCTGGCGGTCATGATGCTGCCGAACCTCCTCTTCCTGCTGATCGGCGTACGGGCCGTGCGCCGCCTGTAGCCCCGCTACGCGCCCCGGCTCCCCTTCGGCAGCACCACCATCACCGATTCCGAGAACCGGTCGTAGAGCGTCATCCTGCCGGGGTCGACCAGCATCCAGAAGAAGCCTGTACCTCCGAGGGCCAGCGAAGGGATCGCGACCATGAAGCGCAGCAGCGCCTGCCAGATGCTGATCGGTCCGCCGTCCACACGCTGCACGCGCAGCCGCCAGGCGCGCATGCCCAGCGTCTGACCGCCATGCAGCCAGAACCAGGCGAAAAAGGAAAACCAGATCAGGAACAGCAGGGTCTTGTACCAGGGATTGTGGTAGGAGAGCGTGCCGCGGGTGACGATCATCGCCAGTGAGGTGGTCACCAGGAGGGCGGACAGCAGCAGCAGGCTGTCATAGAACATGGCCACGAGGCGGCGCAGCATACCGGCGGGCGGATACAGGGCGCTGCGGTGTCTGTCCTGACTCATGCGTGGACACAACCCGCGCTAGAAGGCGTGCCGGATGCCCAGGGCGAAGAAATTCGATCCGACCCGGCGTGGTGCGATCAGGCCGTACATACCGGAACGGTGGTGTATCCGCAATGCCAGCGTCCAGTCGGGCAGGACGGGTGTACCGAATTCAAGCTCGAAGGTGATGTAGTTCTGAAACTGGTACTCCCCCTGGTTGGGCTGTCCATCCGGGCCGTCCTCGTAGACCGGTTTGCTGAAGGCGTAGGAGGGACCCATGCCGGTCGCGAAATTGACCGTGGCGAGCGAGCCCAGCTCGAGGTCGGGTGTCCGCAGCAGCCAGGCGAGGTGTGACTCGAAATTATCCTGCAGGCCATGATGCTTGGTCAGCTGGACCTCCCATTCGGGTGTGATCCGGTACTCGATCAGGAAGCGTGACACCGGATTGTGCCCCTGCATGGCGATTTCCCGGCTGTAATTGAGGCCCCAGAACCAGGTAGGGTCCATGTCTATATCCTGCCGGAACAACTTCGGTATGATGTCCGGCAGATTGACGTCCGAGCCCTGCCCGGCGAACAGCGCGAGTTCGCCGGCGGGCAGACGGCCGGCGCCGGCCAGGCACAGCGCGAGCAGGGTGACCTTTGCAATATCTACAGTACGCACAGTCCGGTGTTCCCGCTCCGGTGGAAGGCCAGATGCTTCCGATGAATGTCACGCAAGGCGTAATAGTGCCGTCCGGCCACGGGCTAATCAATGCCCAGACAGGCGTCACGCCCGCCTGTCGCGGCCGGCGCCACTGATTCTGCACGGATGCCCGCGTACGCACTGACATTTTCACACGGCATCGCACGCATCCCGTTCCTGGCGAATCTGCTGGGGGTGGACGCCGTCGCCGGGGCGGGCGGGCGGCTTCGACCAACCCACGCGGCGGACCGGCTGTATGTGGTCGGCTGGGGTCGCAAGCGCAATACGGCGTCCGCACGCCGCTATGCCGCGGCGCAGGGCCTCCCGTACCTGGCGCTGGAAGACGGGTTCCTCCGTTCGGTGGGTCTGGGGGTGCACGGCGATCCGCCGCTTTCCGTGGTGGTGGATGACGCGGGGATCTATTACGACGCCACCCGGCCATCGCGGCTGGAAAACCTCCTGAACGGGGCACGCGTTGCGGCATTGCCGGGCGAGCATCCGGCCCGACCGGTGCCGGAACCGGCATGGGCGGACCCGCTGGACGATGCCGCGCTGCTGGCCCGCGCGCGACGCTGCCTGAGCCGCGTGGTGGAGAGCGGCCTGTCCAAGTACAACAGCAGCCCGGACGTGACGCTGCCAACGCCGCAACGCCCGCGCGTGCTGGTGATCGATCAGACGGCGGGCGATCTCTCCATCGCCGCCGGTCTTGCCGGTGCGGACAGTTTCGGCACCATGCTGGAGGCGGCGCTCGCCGAGCATCCCGCTGCGGAAATCCTGGTCAAGGTCCATCCGGACGTGATCGCGGGTAAAAAACGGGGGCACCTGCTGGCGTCCGCCACGCGGCCGCGTGTCCGCCTGCTGGATGGCGACAGTAATCCCGCGCACCTGGTCGGCCAGGTGCAGCATGTTTACGTCGTGACCTCGCTGGCCGGCTTCGAGGCCCTGCTGGTCGGCACGCCGGTGACCTGCTTTGGTGCGCCGTTCTATGCCGGGTGGGGGTTGACGGACGACCGCGTCGCGATTCCCCGGCGTCGGAAGAAACGTTCGCTGGAACAGGTGTTTGCCGCAGCCTACCTGCTGTATGCCCGCTATCGCCATCCGGATACCGGCGCCGCCTGCGGGATGGAGCCGGTCATCGAGCATCTGGCATTGCAGCGCCGGCTGTTCCGGGAAAATGCCGGTGATCTCCTTTGCTACGGCTTCACGCTGTGGAAGCGAGGCTATGCACGCCGGTATCTGCAGTGCCCCTGGAACCGGGTGCGCTTCAGGCGCCGTCTCCGGCCGCTCAGGCGGGCCGGGACGGGGGACGATGTGCGCATCGTGGTGTGGGGTACGCGCGATCCGCCCGGCCTGAGGGAGCTGGCGCGGGCGCGCGGGATCCCCTTCTGGCGCATGGAGGACGGTTTTCTGCGTTCAGTCGGGCTGGGTTCCGACCTGACCGCGCCCGCCTCGCTGGTGCTGGACCGGCGGGGTATCTACTTCGATCCCACCCGGCCCAGCGATCTCGAACACATCCTCGAGCACGAGGTGTTTACGGTCGAGGAACTGCGTCTCGCCCGACGGCTCCGCCAGGAAATTGTCAGTCACGGCGTGAGCAAATACAATGTCGGCCGGACCCGACAGCTGCAATCGGGTGCGCGCCCGGGCCAGCGCGTGATCCTGGTGCCGGGTCAGGTGGAAGCCGATGCCTCCATCCGCCGGGGTTGCCTGGATATCCGGACCGATGCCGGTCTGCTGCAGGCGGTCAGGGCGGGTGCCCCTGATGCCTGGATCATCTACAAGCCGCACCCCGATGTGCTGAGCGGAAACCGTGACGGGATCGCGGGAACCGAAGGCGGTACGGACTATGATCAACGGGTCACGGATATCGGTATCGTGCCGTGCCTGGCTGCCGTGGACGAGGTGCACACCATGACCTCGCTGACGGGCTTCGAAGCCCTGCTGCGCGGCAAACGGGTGGCGACCTACGGTGTGCCCTTTTATGCAGGCTGGGGGCTGACCGAGGACCGGCACCGCGTCGAGCGGCGGAGCAGACGACTGGCACTCGATGAACTGGTCGCGGGCTGTCTGTTGCGGTATCCTCGCTACCTGAATCTGTCCGGTGGACGCTTCACGACGGCAGAGCATGTACTTGCGGAGCTGGCGAAAGGTAGTTCCGCCACGAACCGGCAGCTTGCTGTCCTGCTTCCCTGGCATTTTCGATTCGCCAGGAGGCTCATGAACCTAATAAACGGAATTTTCTATGCCGGGTAACGTGCTGTTGCTGCAAGGCCCGATGGGTCCCTTCTTCAGACGGCTGGCCGATGACCTGACGACCCAGGGCGCCAGGGTCTACAAGATCAATTTCAATGCCGGTGACTGGCTCTACTATCGTGGCGACGGCGCGGTAAGCTTCAGCGGCGAAATCACGCAGTGGCCCGGGTTTCTGGCCGGGCGTATCCGTGCGTGGAACATCGATACCCTCTACCTGTTCGGCGACACGCGGGTCTATCACTCACTGGCGCGCGAGGTGGCCGACAGCCTGCACGTAAAGATCGGCGTGTTCGAGGAAGGTTACCTGCGGCCGCACTACATCACCCTCGAGGAAGGGGGCGTGAACGGTCGCTCCGACCTGCCGCGCGATCCGGACTTTTTCCGTAACGCCGGCGCGCCCGACGAACCGCATGCCCGCGCCATCGCCCGCGGTTATCGCAACGCCGCCTGGTACGCGACCTGGTACTACATCGCCGGCTGGTTGGGGCGCGGCCGATTCCCGAACTACCGGCATCACCGGCCGTTCAATCCCTACCACGAGGCCTACCTCTGGTGCCGCGCCGCCTACAGGAAATACAAATACCTGTACCGGCAGCGCCGGCTGCTGGCCGACCTCGGGGGCAGGTACTCGGGGAAATACTTCCTAGCCCCGTTACAGGTGCATTGTGACGGCCAGATCCGCACCTGCGAGCATATCGCCTCGGCGGCGTCGTTCGTGCGGCGCGTGATCGGTTCGTTCGCGCGCCATGCTCCCGCGGACACCCGGCTCGTGCTCAAGCACCATCCCCTGGACCGCGGGTATTGCGACTACAGTTCCCTGGTACGGAAGCTGGCCCAGCGTTACGGGATCGAGGACCGGGTGGACTATGTACACGACCTGCACCTGCCGACACTGCTCGAGCACGCCATCGGCACGGTCGTCATCAACAGCACCGCGGGCCTGTCGTCGCTCCTGCACAGGACGCCGGTCAAGACCCTGGGGCACGCGGTGTACGACATGCCGGGACTGACGTTCCAGGGCAGCCTCGACGCGTTCTGGAAGACACCCGGCTTCGTGGATCGGACGCTGAATCGCCGGTTCCGCAACTATCTGGCCGCCACCAGCCAGCTCAACGGCAGCTTCTACAGCCGGCCGGTGGGCGCGCGCACGGCGAGCGGTCTGGACATGCGACGGTTGCAGCAGGCCCTGAGCGGCGAGCGGGAGGAATGGCAGGTCATACCGGAAGACAAGCTGGTGCAGCTGGATGTCAGCTGGACTCCAGCGCGGTCAATCCCTGTGTCTGCCAATGCCGTAGCAGGGATCGCTCCCCCGGCCAGTTATGACGACGTCCGGCACGTCGCCCTGGCCAGGCGTGATGGTAGCCTCGATTAGCGTCCGCCGGACGCCGGTCGGTCTGAAAGCCGGCCACCGTGATGCCCGTGGCATCACCTTGCAATTCGATCAGCCACGCCAGTAACAGCACCCCGGCGCTGGGCGGCGCGTGCAGCCGTCGTACCAGAGTGCGCCAGACTTCACGCGGTATCGTCAGTACCTTGCAACCGGACGTGAGCAGCGGCAGCAGCCCTTGCCAGTGATAGAGCTGATAGCGCACGTCACAACCGCTCAGCACTACCCAGTCGGCAGGGCTGTCCGCGGGCCGCACTGTGCCGGCGAGATCCGGCGAGCACGTCCAGACGTCGATGCGTTTCCCGGTATCCTCCGACCGGGACGAGGCGGAATGAAAGCGGTTGAATCGCACCACGCAGCGTTGCGCGTCGATGCGCGGACCGAGACCGGCGTTTGCCAGTGTCCCGGCGTTACCCACGACGCAGATCGATCCGCGCACGTCCGCGAGACCGTCCGCAAATGCCTGCCGCCAAGGTGCCTGCATGGCCTGGAGGTGCGCCAGGGCACGGGTCGTGACCTCGAGCGGTTGTCCGGACAGCGCCAGCGCCTGCGCGAGCGGCGGGGAACTTGACGCCAGTGACCGCAGGGCGGCCGCTCCCGTTGCCGTACCCCGGGGCAGTGCATGGCCGCCTTCCAGCAACAGGTTGACGGCGCGGTGCAGGTCGCGTCCGGTCGTGCCGGGTGTCAGACCGGCCAGGTGTTCCAGCAGCGGCCGGGAAGGCGGATACCCCAGGTCCCGGCGGCAGCCGAGGTAGCCGAGCAGGGTGCGCAGGCACGGACGTTTACGCCAGGCGCGACGCAGGCAGACCAGGGTGAACGCGTCATAACGTCCCTTGCGGCGGCGGCGCCGGCCAAGCCAGTAGTCCGCCCAGGCCGGGCGGGACCCGGCCGGGAGGCAGCCGTACCTGTTTGTCGCTCTGTGCACCGCCGGTGATTACCTTTCAGATCCGGGTAGGCCTGCATTGTCGTGAAACCAGCGGGTCAGACGCCATGGATGAGGCTGGATTTCATAGAATCAATCGCGTCAGACACCATTGATCCCAAATATTTCCTGCGAATAGATAGCATTTCCCGGATGTGAAAGATATTCCGGTGAGGTGTTTCTGAGTATTTTCTGCGCGCGCTCAATGTCATTTTTCCAGTAATGACAATACGCCAGCACTGTATTCTCGATGTCCCCGAGTCTGATCTGCGCCTCCGGAAACAGGCTCATGTGATCGTCCCGGATCATGTCGAACACCCGTCGCACGTTATCCGCCCGCTCTCGCATCGTGAAGTCGTCGTCGATGATCTTTCTCCGCAACCCGGCGCCGATGTCGGAACTGAACCTGAAGTACACGGTTCCGTATCTGGCCCCGCCGATAATGTTCCCGACGCTCATCATCGCCGCCAGCGAATATACTTGCCAGGGCAGTCTCGCCCTTTCGAAATCCTGGAAAATCCATATCGTCCTGCCCGGGATGATCGCGGCACTTATTTTCCCGAATATGGCGCGCCACAGTGTCAATGACTTCGCCGCGTCAATATGCGCCAGTTCAACCGGTCTTTCCAGCGCATAGGCATCCAGGTCGGTAGTGAGATCCATCTTGACGGCCGTGACGTATTCACTCACCGGCCGGGTTTGCGCGTGGAATATATCGATGTCGTCCATTTCCTGCGCAAAGCGTTCATCGAAGGTCCTGGCCGAATACCCGCCAAAAAGATCGAAGCACTTGACGCGACACACCGGCCCGCCCGGGGGCTTGTCCTGCATGCCGGCCGCGAGGCAGAAGCTGGAACCGCCGGCCGCGCAGCCTATGTCCCAGACTTCTCCCTCCTGGGTATAGGCATGACGGGCGGCGGCATACAGGCTTTCCCGCTCGGCCAGCGAAGTCTGCGATGCCAGACGGGCGAACTCGTCCAGGCGAAAGTCGGGGACGGCGTGTTCCGGGAGGCCAAGCGAACTTGCGAGTTGTTTATCTAGCATCAGCGCACCAGAACACGGTACTGCACCATCCGTTTACCGACAGTTCCCGAAGTGAGCGGCGATCGCGCCCCTTGCGGCATCATACCCGGCTGCCGTAGCCGCTTGTACACCGGCAGGCATGTCGGCGAAAGTGTAAGCCACGCGACGGTTACTGGGAATGCCCTCGCAGGGGACGCGGCACGGGAAACCCGGCAATCGGTGTCTCACTCCAGCGCGGCGAGGAACGCCCGTGCCATGACGGCCGGATCGGCCAGTTCGAGCACGCGCTCCCTCAGCCGCGCCGTTCCGGCCGGGAACGCCGCGGGGTCGAGGAGCCGCTCGAACGCCTCCAGCCAGGCAGCCTCATCTGTCGCGAGCACGGCACCGGTGTCCCTGAAGCGCGCCATGTCCGGCACCGGGCTGCACACGGTCGGTATGCCCCAGAAGCCCGCCTCGATCACCTTGAGCGCGGACTTGCAGCGGTTGAACGGTGTGTCTTCCAGCGGGGCCAGGTTGATCGTGCCACGCTGCACGTGCGACGCATAGTCCGCGAAGTCCACACGGGCGTGCTTCACCAGCTGGCCAGGTGCGGCATTGAGCGTGCCGCGCAGTCGGCCGGTGACGTGCAGTTGCAGTTGCGGGTGTCTGGCCAGCAGCCGTTCCAGCGCCGGAACGATGAGCTGGAAATCCCGGTCATGGCTGCGCGTGCCGGGGAAATAGCTGATGATCTTCCACCTGCCGTTGTCTTGCGAATCAGGTGCTTGCGTCAGCCAGCTGTGGTGGACCGCGTTTGGCACCACCGCGACCGGTTTACCCGGCAGCATCCGTTCGACATGTTCGCGCAGCGGTTGCGTGGATACGGTGATCACGTCGAACCGCTCCAGCGCCTGACGGGCCGCGGCAAAGGTGCGTTGTACCTTGTGTAGCGGCAGGATACCGTTCAGCACCGCCGGGCTGAATTCAGCAAGGTGCGGATCGAAAACCAGGTCGTCGAAGTCGGCCACCAGGGTCACGCCGCGCCGCCGCAGACGCCACAGCAACCAGCCCAGACGGGCTGAGAGTGCAGGGCGATGGAAGACGGCAATCTGCCCGGCGGCGCGAATTGCAGGCCGGCGTGCGTGTACAAGCCGCGTCCGCCAGCCCCTGGCCTGCAGTGCCAGGGCCAGGTTCTCGCAACGGTAACGGAACGAGGGGTCCTCCAGGAACAGGTCGGGGCGGCGGTTGGTGGCGAAAAAGGTGATGGACGTCATGTCCGTGAGATATGTCGTCTTTTTGTGGCTTGTCTGGTGTCACTATCCACCATAGAATCTGCGGATTCAACGAATCCTATCTTGATGCTCACGATCCTGGCACATCTCTTTCGCTGCAGGCTGCATCGAATCAATCTTCGACCTGCTGGCCATATCACGGAAAATAAAGGCCTTTATGAGTGTACGGGCGGTGAAGCGCGGTGTGTGATTGAAAGTCACCGGAAGCGATTACCCCGCAGGTGGGTTTTCATTTCGTATCAGGTGGATGATATCGACAATATTTTTTCACCGGCGCTTTCATATAGCACAAACGGTGGCCATGACGAGAAGAGCGTCATTGTTCTCCCGCGCATATCCCTCACGCAGAGTGCGTTAATCAGGCTGCCATACAACCTGAAATCATTGCAGCTCGATCCTGCAGGGCGTCCGGGCAGGTTCCGCCTGTCCAACATCAGCATTCTGGAAGTCGGCTTTATCCCGTTGCTGCTGATCCTCTCCTGGAGGGAACTCGTGCCCGACCTGGGCAGGCCGTTCAGACTGGCCGCAAAAGTCCTGAGGGGTATCGGCTACGTGGCTACCAGGGGGCCGGTCAGCGCAAGGGACCGGCTCGCGGGGAAGCATCGGCTGAGCCGCCAGGTGCGTATGGCCCGCGACTATGCAATCGCTCCGCTACCGGTCGCGCCTGGCGATGCGCAGTGGCAGGAGCTGCTGACAGTTAAAGAACGCCCGCGGAACGGGGCTGTCGACACACCGGTAGTCGACGTGGTCTTACCCGTCTACAAGGGTTACGACGAAACGCTTAACTGTCTCTACCGGGTGCTGTGCGTGAAAAACGACACTGCATTTGATCTCATCGTTATAAATGACGGCAGTCCGGATGATCGACTGACCGGGAAACTACGCGAGCTGGCGAGCAAGGGGTTGTTCGAACTGCGTGCAAACAGGAGTAACAAGGGGTTTGTAAAAACGGCAAACAGCGGCATGCGACTGCATACGGATCGAGACGTGGTGCTGCTCAATTCCGATACCGAGGTCTATAACGACTGGCTGGACAGGCTGAGGAGGGCAGCCTATTCAGGTGAGCGTACGGGTACCGTCACTCCATTCTCCAATAATGCCGAAATTTGCAGTTATCCGTACAACGTCCAGGACAATGACATGCAGCTGGAGCTTGCGTACAGCGAGCTTGACCGGACTGCAGCCGAAGTGAACCGGGATCGAAGGGTACGGATTCCGACAGCAGTGGGTTTCTGCATGTATATCCGCAGGGACTGCCTGGCGGAGATCGGGTATTTCGATGAACAGGAATTCGGCAGGGGCTATGGCGAGGAGAATGATTTCTGCCTCAGGGGGGAAGCAAAAGGCTGGGAACATGTGCTTGCGACCGATGTCTTCGTGCGCCACCTCGGGGGATCTTCGTTCGGCAGCGAGAAGCAGGATATGATGAATCATGCGATTCGGGTCATAAATGCAAGATATCCGGGATATAACCAGCGTATTCAGGATTTTCTGCGCGAAGATCCCGTGCAGACATACCGGCAGAATATAGATATCGGACGACTTGGAACGCAAACTGGCAGGGAAGTGGTGCTGTTCGTCAGCCACGACTGGGGTGGGGGAATAGAGAAGCACGTGCAGGACATGTCGGATGCGCTTGCAAATGCCGGCACGCAGGTGTTTTACCTGCGCCCGCACAGGGATAACACCCGTGCCGGGATCGTTTCCTGCCGGGGTGTCGAGTATCTGCCGAATCTGCCCGTGATCGACTTGCAAAGCGGTTCTGAACAGGGCGGGAACCTCCTGGCCAGATTGGGCGTTACGCATGTCCACGTCCATAGCCTGGCGGGTTTTCATGAGCGGATCTTTTCCCTGCTGCCGGCCATGCTGAAGGTGGCAGGCCTCCGGTATGATGTAACGATTCATGACTATATGACGATTTGCCCGCGCATCCACCTGATGGGTCCGGATGGCCGATATTGTGGCGAACCAGACAACGGGAAATGCGGGAAGTGCATCAGGAGCCTCGGTTCACCGTTCGGTCGGGTGGACATAGGCGGCTGGCGGCAGGCAGGTCATGCCTTGCTCACGGATGCGAGGAATGTATTCGTACCGAACAGCGATGTGGCTGACAGGATGGCGCGCTATTTCCCAGACGTGGAATTCACCCTGCGTCCGCACCCGGAACCAGCACTGGATAAACCCCGTTTTCTGGGTGCTCCATGGGAGCCGCGGGATGCTGTCCGCGTCGGCGTTCTCGGTGCAATCGGTCCGCACAAGGGATCCGGCCTTCTGCAACAATGTGCGCGTGATGCACAGGAAAGGGGACTGCCGCTGGAATTTATCGTTATCGGGTATACGGATATCGATGAGTTGTCGGGCGAGCCGAACATCACGGTGACAGGCAGGTATGTCGATTCGGAAGTGTATGAATATTTTGAGAGTTACCGTATCCGGGCGGTATTTTTCCCTGCAACACTGCCGGAAACGTATTCATTTACACTTTCCATTGCAATACGGGCCGGTTTGATACCGCTTGCATTCGATATCGGGGCGATTGCGGAAAGAATGAGAACTCTCGGTTATGGGAATCTGCTGATCCCGCTCGAATTCAGTGACAAACCCGCCTTGGTCAATGACTTGTTGCTTGAACATGCGGCAACCGGCGTGAATCCCGTGCAGGAATGTCGATTCGCGACCTATACCGATATACTGGCTGAATACTACCAGCTTCAGTAAATGAAAAAACTTACACTGCACATCGGCTACAACAAGACCGGCACCTCGGCGATACAGACTTTTCTCGACCGGAACAGGCAGCCGCTTATCGAGACGGGGCTGCACTATCCACGTACGGGCATCTTTGATTCGGCACACTACGGCTTATCGGAATTTTTCATTGGTCGTCCGGTCAAGACCGGCGTCAATACCGGTCAGGTACTCATAAATGCGCTTCGGGATGAGATTGCCTCAAGTGGTTGTGACAATGTCATTCTGAGTTCGGAATATTTCACAACAGCCAATCCCGATCATATAGCAAGGGTCAGGAAGGCCATTGCTGAATTTGCACCTGACTACCAGATGCAGGTTATCATCTACCTGCGCAGGCACGATCTGTGGTTCGAATCGCTGTTCAATCAGGCGGAAAAGACGGCACCAGCACCGCCCTGGCAGATGGATATACGCGATTTCGTGCTGCACGTATTGGGTACGGCATCGCCGGAATGCAGCTATCTGAGGGTCGTCGACAGATGGGCAAGGACATTTGGCGATGCGAATGTGATCGTGCGCCCGTTTGAAGAAGACCAGTTTTCAGGCGGTACGCTTGTGGCGGATTTCTTTCATGCGCTCGGACAGGAGCTGCCGGACGGCCTCGCCGTCGCGGACGCAAAAAGCAACGAGTCGCTCTCTGCAGAGGCCCTGTATGCGATCGGCGTCATGAAGCGGTGCCTTGCCGGGTCGGCGGTCTCGAAATTGATGCCCCAGCTGATCAGGTCCGAGCGAAATGCAGCCGCAAAGCTCGTACCTGCCGACTACGGGAAACTCAGTGCCGTACATCGCTACAGCCTCTATATGTTTTTCCTGCCTGAATACAATGCCATCGCACGGAGATTCATGGGGCGTACCCGGGAAGGACTGTTTCAGGAGGTGCCGCAGCGGCCTCAGTAATGGACGAGTTTCCCCGCAACCTGAAGGCAGGCGGTGTGCAGAGCGTGCAATGCATGCCATTGGTTAACAAGGATGGGTGGTGAATGACGATGGAACAGGTTAAAACCTTGCCGGCAAGCAAAATCCAGAAACTGTCACACAGACCGGAGATCAAGGCGTATATCGACTATGCCTTGTCATACGGCCGGGACGGGTTGATCGTGGTCGGGTGGTTGTACGATCCCGACTCCATCGTGACAGGTATCGGACTTCTGGTGGAAGGAAGGCGCAATCACTTCAGCAAGAAGTTCTGCGAACTGCGCCTGCTCGCGCACGGGATGAACAACGTTTTCCTCGAGAGGATCCATCGCCACGACGTCGGGGAGGCCTTGCAGGGAAACGCTGGCGATAAGGGTGATAAACACGGTTTCGTGCTGGTAGTCCCCTGTACAAACGGTGGGAAAAGCCTCGCGTTCGAAACGGTTGACGGAAGGGTGGTGACCTTGCCGCTCAATCCTTTGACTGACGAGGCTGATATTGTCCGTGCGCTGGATGCCTGCAGGCCACAGTACGGAGAAGCGCTTTCTGCCGGCATGAAAGCGGTATTCGGCAACGATGATTTGCTTTGGGACATGCAGAAATCGGCTGCCGGGGCCGTCGGATGGAAAACGCAGATGAAGAAGTTTTCTACGGTCGATCACGTAATCCTGCTCGAGTCGCGCTACCTGATAATCAGTGGATGGATCGCCAGGGCCGGTGACACGCTGGACAGCGTCACGCTTGCCATGGGCAAGCGCAGGATCGACATCACGCAGCGCATACGGCGTTACATGCGCAAGGATCTGTTCCTTCACTACCCCTGGTCCGTTGTATCCGAGGCGCTGGGTTTTATGGGCATGGTGGACGAATTGAACAGTGCGGCGGCCAAGGCATTGATCACGATAAATATGTCGTCCGGTGACGCGCAGACACATGAATGTCCCATTACCAGGATGGACTGGAACAGTTTTTCGGGTCTGGTCTGTAAACAGGACAACGATTTTTCGCTGACGGCGATCCGGTTGCTGGATGAGCTGCAGGCAGGAATGGGTGGGGGAGAGCTGAGGGAAAAGCTGTTGTCGCTGCGAAGCGATAACCTGCATGCAAGATATGTCGGAGCGGATACCTTTATAGACAAGTCTGACTATATCTTCGCCAGTGTCGACCGTGGAATCCCGCTTGGGACGGGTGGTCTGCTCGTGTTTGGCTGGTACCTTGTCGTCGGTTGCAGACCTGGATCCATAAAGGTCTATGACGAGAAAGGCCGGGCCAGCAAGGTCGAAATGATCTCGCTGCTGCGCAGGGACGTCGTTGATGCATACCGTGAGCGCTTGCCGGGTGCGACGGCGATGTGCGGTTTCGTCTGTCTGGCGCCGCAGCCGACTTACGCTGGTGATGCGCGCATACTGGCTTTCGATTTTGGAAACCTCGGTGAAACCTGGATGAAAATACCGACCGGCAGGCCGGCCCACACGGGGATAGATCTTGCCCGTGACATGATCGGCATGATACCCGAGCCGATGAGCCTGTCTCACGCGCTGTATGATTTGTTCGACCGCGCACTCGGACCTGCGATCAAGGCAGTCACAGGGGACAAGGATGCTGATGTCGCAGAGGTCATGACCCGGCAGTTTGGCGCTCCACCGGAGACGGCGGAGTGCTCCGTGATCGTCCCCCTCTACGGCCGGTGCGATTTCATGCGCTTCCAGTTATCGCAATTCGCCGACGACCCGGAGTTTGCACGATGTGACCTGATCTACGTGATCGACGAACCCAGACTCGTCCACGAGGTGCTCGCACTGGCGTCCAGGTTCCAGCCGCTGTTTGGCGTTCCGTTCCGGGTGTTGTGGTATGACGAGAATCGTGGATTTGCGGGCGCTAACAATATCGGCGTACGGCACGCCCGTACGGACCGCGTTGTTCTGATGAATTCGGATGTTTTGCCGCAGCAACCCGGATGGCTTGGCACCCTGGGGCAGGCACTGGATACGCTGGATGGTGCGGGCGCCGTCGGACCCTTGCTGCAATTCGCCGACGGCAGTATCCAGCACGCCGGAATGCGCCCGTACCGGGATGCCGCACTGCCCGGGTTTCTCCTCAATACCCATGTACAGATGGGCACTGAATGGGAGGGGGGCGACCGGCCCGCAGAGCAGGTCATGCTGACCGCTGCCTGCCTGATGCTGTCCAGGGAGAACTACCTCTCGGCCGGGGGGCTCGACGAGGGCTACCTGGTGGGTGATTTTGAGGATTCGGACCTGTGCCTGTCCCTGCGCAAAAGGGGATATCGCTTGTGGCTGGTGCCGGCAGCCAGGTTGTGGCACCTGGAACGCCAGTCGGTCAATCTGCAAAGGGCGGCGGCGTCCCGTCAGCTCATTACCTTGTATAACGGCTGGCGTTACCGGCAGAAGATACTGCAGGGTGAGCTGATCGACCCTTGCGACGTGGAGGTGGCGCAATGAAAGTGGCGATCTTCAGCCATGCACATCCCCGCTACACCAAGGGCGGTGGTGAGCTGGCCGCGTACTATCTGTGGCAAGGCATCAACCGCCTGTCCGGGCATGATGCGTGGTTCTTCGGTCGCGGGCATCCCGAGTTCATGCACAAGTTCGCTTCGCTTGCCATGGTCGGCGAGCGGGACTACCTCGTAGCCGGTGATGCCGGCATCCCTGACCTGGTGACCTCGACACCGTTCGGCCCTGACAGCGACCTGGCGCATATGCTCAGGCGCATAGACCCGGATGTGGTGCACTTCCACCACTATGTTCACCTGGGCCTGGAACTGATCCGCCTGGTGAAAAACACCTGCCCGAAAGCGAAGATCATCATGACCCTGCATGAATATATCGCGATATGCAGGAATAACGGGCAGATGATCAAAACGGATGGACGGCTTTGTCATCACTACAGCCCGCGGGAATGCCATCTGTGTTTTCCACACGTATCGCCGGAAGACATTTTCCTGCGTGAACGCTATATCAAGAGTTATTTCAGACTTGTGGATCAGTTCGTATCCCCCAGCCGGTTCCTGCGAGAGCGTTACCGGGCATGGGGCATCGATGAGCTGGCACCGGTTGCGGTTATCGAAAACGGACTGCCGGAAGGCGACCGCCTTCCGGTACGCCCGTTGCATGCCAACGAGAGACGTACTCGGTTTGCCTACTTCGGCCAGATCAATCCCTACAAGGGGATCGATGTTATCCTGGAGGCCTTCGCCGGCCTCGAAAAGCCGATCCGCGGACAGGTTTCGCTGGATATCTTCGGGGCGGGGCTTGAGGACTGGCCGCAGGACTACCAGGACAAAGTCAAATCTCTGATCAAGAAGTGCAAATCGGGCGTAAAAATGCACGGCGCCTACGAGCCGGAAGAGATACCAAAGCTGATGGAAGGGATAGACTGGGTCGTCATGGGATCCGTGTGGTGGGAGAACTCGCCGCTCGTCATCCAGGAAGCCTACAAGTACGGGCGTCCCGTCATCTGCCCGGACATTGGCGGCATGGCGGAGAAGGTCGTGCCGGGGGAGGGGGGGCTGCACTATCGGGCACGTGACAGCGTGTCACTGGTGTCCGTCATAAATCGTATCATGAGTGACGATGGTTTGTTTGACAGCATGTATGAATCACTGCCTGGATATTCTCCACTGGCGAGCATGACATCGCAGCATATCGAACTCTATCAACGGTGATACGGCAATACATGAGATAAATTCATCATTGCGGGCTGATCGAAGGTTCGGGCCAGCTGTATAGCAGGTTTCCGGCGTATGCTCTTGACAACTTTTGACGACCACTCTCACAGTCACAATGCATTCAACATGCAGGTTTAAATGAAACGGCAAACCATTCTGTAAATGGAATAGGAGAGCTATTGGTGGGCATCATCGAATACGGCAATGAACCGGAGCAACGGTTGATCCGCAAGATACATCCAAACGACAAGATGTACTTGGGGAATGAAAAACATTATTTCAGCGTGATGCGGTCAGCCTTGAAGATGATATCGATCGGCCTTTATGCCGCAAACAGGCATAAGGTGGAGAACATCATGGATTTCGGCTGCGGATTCGGCCGTGTTCAGCGCGGACTTCGTGCGGTTTTCCATGATGCGAGGATTGTAGCTTCGGATATCAACAGGGAAGGAGTGGATTTCTGTACGGAAAATTTTGGTGCAGAAGGCTGGTACCAGAAGTCATGGCCTCCCGTGTTTGTCGAGGGTGTGTCCTTTGACCTGATATGGGCTGGATCGGTAATGACGCACCTGCCGGCCGAAAGAACCATGGTCGCCATGAACGGACTGCTTGATCTGCTGGCCCCCGGGGGGGTTCTGGTAAGCACCTTCCATGGAAGGTACTCGATATACCGTCAGAAGAATATACGCAAATACGTCTCCGATGATCAATTCAAGGTCATCGAGAATGGCTATGGAAATGAGGGATACGGGTTTGCCGGTACGTTCGATGACAACTATGGCTTCAGCGTATGCCGGCCTTCATGGATATTTGAGGTTATTGGACGCAGACAGGATATCAGGGTCGTTTCCTTTATCGAGAAGGGGTGGGATAATCACCAGGATGTGGTGGCGTGCCTGAAGGAAGATATCGCCTGACAAAAGCTGCCCCGATTCACATGACTGCAACCCTGGTTGCAGTCATCCGAAAAGTATCTCACGGGTGATATCCGAAAGACACATCTGTTGCCTCCTGGTCGATGCCTGATGACCCCGATTCCTGACATTCGGTGGACCGTTTCGTAGTTCGGATAGATCTGCAGCAGCCTGTGCCGCCGCGCACGCGAATTGAGAATCCAAAGTACGGCTTCAATTACCTTGCGAGCAGGAATTGGTTTGCGACCCGTGCATTCGGGAGGAACATGCCCCTCCGGAAAATGTATCCGGATGCGTTTCCAAAGTTTGTCGGTCAACCATTGCGCGAACAGGATTGTTCGGTAATTCAGTGTTGACGTAATTTTAATGGAGATAGGTTCAATCGAGACTTACAGTAATGAGTGACAGACCACTGCTGCCCCACACACGCCCGCTCCCTCCGGGAGAGGGTCGGGGAGCGGGGAAAAAATCTAGCCAGCTACCTGATGTTCCATCCCCTCATTCTGCCCTGCTCCCGGCGGGGTAAGGGACGCACTGTTCGTACAGTGATGGATGGATTTCATGTCCTGTCGCGCTCAACCGCCCAGTGCCGTGTGTTCATTCATGGACGTGCTGTACTTCGACCATTGTCAGTGGAAAGCAGCGATGACAGACAATCGGTCCATTATCCTCATTCCCGCGCAAGCGGGAATCCGGATCGGCGCGGAGCGCCCCGGAGTCCGGCGCGCGCCCCCCCAGGCTCGCCTGGGGGGAATAACGACAGGATAATGTCAGCCAATTATGTAACACTCAGTCGTAAGCTCAATTCGTTGACAAATATCAATTTGTGTCAGCGAGTGTTGTTATACGCGTATAAATGTGATATGCAATTCAATACAGGAAGTGCGCTTAATTCAGCCTGTTCGCTGAGCCTGGGCGCAGACCACAAACACAACAGTATATCGAGGAGAGCCTGAATGAAGCAGATTCTACATATTAAATCGGTAAAAATGATGTGCCTCGTAATGTTGGGGTTGCTCGTCTGCACGAGCAGCTTCGCCGCACCCACCTGGTTTAAGGTAAAGATCACTCAGATTGTACCTCGATCATCCAGCGGTGATGTGTTTGTCCAGTTCGTTCCGGGGGCCACGGAGACGCGGTTCACCGGTACTGCACGTGGCGTGTTGCTGGGCAGCGATACGGGGACCAACAAGGTGATGGCGGTGTTCCTGACTGCAATCACCCTGGACGCGGAATTGACGCTCCTGTTTGATAACGTCCCTTCATTTTCGAATATTCAGGTGATACAAAGCTCTGGACTCATTGCGCCATAGCATAAGTACGCCTGCATATATGATGAATCGTCCGCCAGGATCATAACCGATGGATATGTATTATCCGCTTGATGAATAGTTACATGAAAAGATCTTGCTGCTGTAAGCAATGTAGACTTCGGTGATTTGTCGATAGACAAGACGACGGCATGGACAGGTCAGATCCTGAATAGAGAAAGTCCACATGATGAGACGACAGCAGGTGTGACTGTGATGAGTCGAGATTACTAGTCACGCTTCAGTGGCGAGCGACTTAATACTAAAACAGTTCTGGTTATGCATGGCGTCACCTTGCGACATGCATTCCGGGATCGGCTTTACTGAAAAAGCCAAAATGAAAGTCCTCGTATAAGCACCAGAAGACAAGACAATATAATGATAAAAAAAAACCAAGGTGCTGTTCATAAGCCTGTTGCCGATTATGGTGTGTTACTTATCCTATTCGTTCTTACAATGTATGCCTCACGTGTCGAGGCAATTGTTTCGCAGGAGGCATGGAATGCCACACCTGTGAATACGTACACTCCATCCGGTAGTAATCTCGTTCTCATACAAGGTGACATGGGTCGTTGGGCCCTTGGCGATACAGTGTCCGAGTTCGTCCCGACTTGTGGCCCAGTCATTAATACTGCAGATGTCTCGGGTACAGTTTCACCAAACGCAAATACAAAAGCACTGCGATTGATTTCACTGGATTCGAACAGCAGTTGCGCAGATAATATCTGGGTTACCTTGTATACAAAGATTGCGCCTCAGTATCTCGGTCTTCAGGTTAATATAAACCCCGCATTATCGATTCCATTGACCCCGGGGACGCTCATTTCATTCCAGGAAACGGGGTCTCTAGTCAACCCGCAGACTGGATCGAATTACTGCGTGGGACCGCCATGTGGAGACACAATATCGATAACAATTGAAGAAAGCGGTGGAACCGTTCTGGCCTATATCCTGCAGCGTGCACCGGGAGCGACACCGAACACGCTGTACTCAATTTATAGGGAAATATTTCTTGACCCCAATCAAGGCTTATATCAGCGTGACATATATGCCGATTTCCAGACAATCCCTGGTTTTACCTCGGGTGGTACTCATGAAATCATTGATATCGGTATTGAAGTCGATGAGCATGGGGTTGCTAATATTGACAACCTCATGATCGGTCCAGGTAGCGGATTCCCCGACCAGGACGGAGACGGTGTGCCGGATATCAGTGACAACTGTCCGGCAATCAGCAATCCATTACAAAAGGACTTTGACGGGGATGGACTGGGTGACGCATGTGATCTCGATGATGATAATGACGGACTGCCCGATATCTTCGAGCAAAATAACGGCCTTGACCCATTGGATGCTTCCGACGCCGCGCTCGACAAGGATATGGACGGTTTGAGCAATCTTGATGAATATTCTTTGGGTACCGATGTTAGCAATCCTGACACGGATGGCGACGGTTTCAGCGATGGAGATGAAGTGATGCGAGGCACAAACCCCAATGACCCGACTTCATTTCCAAAGTACATATCAATGCCATGGTTAGAACTTTTGTTACATTAATCTGAACGGTTGTTAATGACTGGTTGGATAGCTGGATGCAAGAAAATGGCTTCGTGGTCCCGTCTCCAGTGCCTTATGGCTGATTGGGGTGGTGAAGATGAAAGCACCTTGCTCGAAAAAACTGGATCAAAGGCCATCTCATGAATAGGACATATGCGCGACATGCATATTTTTTGTGCTCCCGACTTGGTAACGGCTATGGAAAACGTGCGCGCAATCCAACCCATCCCTTTGGAACTTATCTTGCCCGCGATATTACAAGGTAAGTCGAGGCTTGCCAGGTTCCGTGCAAGGTACGTGTCCTGTGTCGGAAATCCTTGCTCGCAATGGTGAAGTAGGGATGCCTTTATCCGGGGAAAGTACTATGTCGGCCAAACATACTGAATGCAGAAGTACACCAGGTAATATTATCATTACCGTATTGATGACATTTCTGATGATGCATCCTGGTGGTGATGCCAGTGGCGCCACGCCGCAATCAACGATTCAATACATCGAATCAGACGATCTGTCATTCAAGCAACTAATCACCGAGATTTCGCATCAAACCGGTTATAATATCGAGCTTGTAGGTGAATGGCCGAGTATGCCGCTGCAAGTGTCGCTGCGTGCGGTATCCCTCGAGGATGGATTGAAACATATTATCAAGCAACTGGGGGATGTCAGTCATTTATTGATATTTGATAACGAAGAAAGGAAGCTCAAGATCGTGGCTCTGAAAGCCGGCACCATGCCAGACAAGCCGGTATCTGAAGGGTCAGGAATGATGCCCCGGGAAGAAAACATCAACCCGACTTCCAATTCAGTGGAACACGGCCTGTCGGAACGCCAACTGGCCGCGATCAAGGCCGAATACCAGGAACGAATCCGTAATCAGCGCGGCGAAACGGAATTGCTGCCATCCAGCGAGTACGGACCAGCCCTGACACAGGCGGAGTTCGATACCATAAAAGAACGATACGACCTGGCGCTCGAAGTTGACGGAGATAGCCGCTATGTGCTGCCGCCGTCGGGTGACGATAACGGCCTGACCGCCACGGATTTTGAAATGATTAAAAAATCGTATCACGAGCGACTAAACGCAGAGGGACCTGACACGCAGATCCTGCCGGCATCAGCAAACGGTCCCGCATTAACGCAGGGCGAACTCGATGCAGTAAAACAAGCGCATAGTCTGGGCAAGGTGAGCAGAGATTCAATCGTCACTCCACCATCAAGTCAGGGTCCGGGTATTACGATGGGAGAGCTGGAGGAAATAAAGAAGGCTTACAGGGAGAGGCATGGGCTGGACGATACAGGGAACTAGGCGAAACGGCCGGTATTGTCAGTATCACCCGTCAGGTTGATATTCGTATCCAAACATACTGATGTCTGTCCCGTACCGCGAATCCACCATGGCTATGGTTGTGTCATCGTAAAAGCTGTCGTACCCGAATCCCTTGCCGATGAGTAGCGAGCAGGGAGTGTCTACGAGCGACTCGCCGTTTGACGAATTGTATCTGGTTGTATTCTTTACGGGTAGCGGCGAGTAGAAACCTGCGGCCGTCTGGATTCTTGTGAAGTCCTGCGTTATCGCCTCAACCTTTCCGACATAATCGATATCTATTCCTTCAATGAAGCGGTGTTGTGGCTTCCAGTGGGGATTGAGGTCGCTGTCATCCGACTCCATCAGATAATTCAGGAAATCCCTGAAGGAAATCCCGTGGATCTTGGAGTCGTCGTCGGGACAGAGAATTCCAATAACGTTTGCTACAAATTTCTCATGGTAATTGGCGTGGAATTCGGCAATTGAAACGGACTCATGCCCTTTCATATAGACATACAGGTGCTGCTGATATGACAGGAACTTGTTTATGAACGCGGATACGACCCTGGTCCATGGATTTCTGACAAATACGAACTTAAATAACTTGTCTGACTGAAGCAGCCTCAATGCCTCTTCATCGGAGTAATTGCTTAGCAATAGTTTAATGATATTCGGATCAATCTGCGGGTTGACGTCTGTAGGCAGGCCAAGCAGGGCCTGCAACCAAGACTTGATGCTGGTACATGCATTTTTTGGGATCGCACAATACAGCATGTTTTTATCTTTTATATACAGATAATAATTCTTCTGGAAAGCGATCATCGAAATTCCATTGCTTATTTGTATGTTTGGTGCCTCTTTTCCATTCGCTTTGGTAGACACCAGGCGTTACGGGTGGATTTCCTTAACGGAAATTCATATCCAGGGCGAAAACTCAGGACGCACCCACATCGCAAATGTGAGGAAACCGGCTTCCGGAATTCACAGCGGTCTTCAGGTGGGCTTTGAGTAATAATCCGGGTAGAGGTAAATTCACCTGCATTATTACCTGAAAGTATACACATGCCATCCAATGGTATCAGCTGACAGGTTGGCAGTATACCACCCGGAAACGATCGTATCTACATGTAATAAAAGAGAAAAAACGGTTCCCCACTGCCGGGTTCCACGTAATCCTGTAAGATACACTGGTCCGTTCGGAGCAGGGACTGCAAAGGTTGTCTAACAGGCGCAGATGATGATCAGAACGGAAATATGAGAAAATCTGGCCGGATGAACATGGCATATCAGCAGGATGATGGAGTTAAAACCCCGAAGGAGCACGCAGCGGCTCCTGACAAAGTTCATGTCCATTCCGTTGTCGAACGAGCCTTTTCCAAAGAATTTTACCTGAAACACTATCCCGATGTACGGGCGTCCGGTATAGATCCCGTCGCCCACTACATCCGCAGCGGTGTCCGGGAGGGGCGCGACCCCTCACCGTGGTTCTCAACCCGGTACTACCTGGAGCGGTATCCTGACGTGGCGGAGGCCGGAATTAACCCTCTGTACCATTACGTCAGACACGGCCTCAAGGAGGGACGGCGGCCGGTGCCGTTGCCCGCCGTTTACAATGATGAGAAGGTATTTGCGTTTGTACGGAAGACCGTCGAACCGGAGTTCGATGCCGTATACTATCGTACACACTATCCCGAGTATGAACACCAGATACTCGACCCGCTCGATCACTTCCTGCTCATCGGTTGCAGGGCCGGAAATGATCCCTCTCCCGGGTTTTCCGTGACCGCGTACCTGGAAGCGAACGCCGATGTGCGGGCATCGGGGATCAACCCCTTGTATCATTTTATCGTCCTTGGGCGCTTGGAGGGAAGAAACGCCGCCAGAAGCAGTTCGGATGCACAGGAGAGAATGCCCGATCAACAGGAAAGGGCGGCACTGGAAGGAGAGTTCGATTCCGAATTCTACCTGCATCGCTATCCGGACGTGCGTGCGGATGGCATGGATCCTCTGGAGCATTACCTGCGATTTGGCTGGCGTGAAGGTCGCGACCCGACGCCACGCTTCTCCACATCGTACTATCTGCGGGCGAATCCGGACGTAGAGGTGAAGGGTATCAATCCCTTCGTTCACTATATCAAGACCGGCCGGCAGGAAAATCGGCCCCCCGCGCTGCCAGGCGGGTATGTTGCCGAGGCCCTGTACAGCATGGAGTCTCTGGAACGGCAGATTGAAGGCTGGATGGCCCACGAGATTTCGACGCTGCGGCCTGAGTCCCGTGTATCAATGTGCGCGCGACTTGAGAAATATCTCGCCGATCGACATCCACGGGTCGTTCTGAATCTCAGCCACGACGATTACCGCACTTCTGTAGGCGGCGTGCAGAACTGCCTGTTGCTGGAGCAGCAGGCGGTCGTTGATGCGGGAGCCGTTTACCTTAATCTGCACCCGCAGATCGTCATGCCGGTGCTGTCTCGCGTCGATGATTTGGACCAGCTGATGCTGGTGATGACATGCAACGGTGAAAACCTCGGTATTGCCTCGGCCAGTACCTGCCTTGATGTTTTGCACAGTGTCAGGGGGCTGGCGGAGCGCATTGACCTGGTCGTACATGCGCTTCTTGGGCATTCACCCGAGTTCATTCGCCTGCTGGCTGAAACTGTCGTCAATGGGAAGAATATTTACTGGATTCATGACTATCTTTCTATATGTCCCGGATACAATCTGTTGCGTAACGGCATCAGTTACTGCGGCATTCCCGCTGCGGAATCGATGGCCTGTTCGATCTGTGTTTACGGTGAGGAAAGAAAACTGCAGACACCCCGCTTGCAGTCTCTGTTCGAGGCGGTCGACTTTACTGTCATGACGCCATCTGAGTTTTCAGCAGACCTCTGGAAGCAGGGAAGTGGGCTGCAGCACCATGAACTCGTCGTTATGCCCCACACACGATTTTCCGAACTGCCGCGTGTGGAGAGAGCAGAATACACGTCGGATCCCGGGAGAGACGACGCAGCGCTGCGCATCGCCTTTCTCGGCTACCCCTCGTTCCACAAGGGCTGGTCTGTTTTCCGGAGGCTGGTGCTTGCCAATCGCATGAATCCGTCCCTGGAGTTTTATCTGTTCAGCGTGCAACCGATTAATGACCTGGTCGGGCTTCGCTATACCGAAGTCAGGGTAACCGGCGGCAATCATTCGGCCATGGTGGATGCGTTGGCCGTCAACCGGATTGATATAGCATTCATCTGGTCTATCTGGCCGGAAACCTATTGCATCACGGCACACGAGGCAGTGGCCGCCGGCGTACCGGTGCTGACCTGCGAACAGTCCGGCAACGTGGCGCGCCTGGTGGAGGCGCGTGACTGTGGTCTCGTGTTCCGGGATGAGGAAGAGGTGCTAGCGGCGTTTGAATCGGGGGCGATCCGGCCGATGATCGGGGCGTTGCGCGCGCGTATGTCCGTACGACCCATGGCACTGGAGTACAGCACCATGAGCCTGCGGCAGCTCGGGCTACAGAGTATATCCTGATGGCCGTGCACTGTTTTACCAGTATTTCCTTCTCCTACCTGGCCAAGGCACGGGTGCTGGCCTGGAGCCTGAAGCGCTTTCATCCGGACTGGGTGTTCACCGTGTGTATTACCGACCGCGAACCGGAGGGTTTCACCTTCAAGCTGGAGCAGGAGCCTTTCGACCGGGTGTTGTGGGCACATGGGCTGCCGGTTGAAAACGTCATGTCATGGTTGTTCGGCCATGATGTCGTGGAAGCCTGCACGGCCGTCAAGGGTCCGGTAATGCGGCTGCTGACGGAACAGTCCGACGCGGAGAAGGTCTTCTACCTTGATCCCGATGTTGCCGTGTTCAGTTCGCTGCAGCCCCTGGTAGACATGCTCGATGCATCTTCCATCGTCCTTACCCCGCACCAGCTGCAGCCCGAGACCGCGCGCATGGCGATCTTCGACAACGAGCGCACCTCGCTGCGACTGGGTACCTACAACCTCGGTTTTATCGGGGTCCGCGGCGATCCAACCGGCCACGCCTTCGCCCGCTGGTGGAACGATCGGCTGCTCGAGTTCTGCTACAACGAACCTGAACAGGGTATCTTCGTCGACCAGAAGTGGTGCGACCTGGTACCGGCGCTTTTCGACGGCGTCAGGATCGTGCGCGACCCCGGCTACAATGTCGCCAGCTGGAACCTGAGTAACAGGACGATTCGGGTCACTGCAAGCGGGGATATACTCGTCAACGGCAGCCTGCTGCGTTTCTTCCACTTCACCAAGCTGGGTCCGGTCGGTGAACTGATGACGCATCGCTACGCGCTGGACAACACCGAGGTATACGAACTCTGGACCTGGTACCGGCACATGATCGAACGTTTCACCCCGGCGGAGATACCGGAGGGCTGGTGGTTTTATGGACGTTACGAAAACGGTGAGGAGATTACCAGACAGCAGCGTGTGCAGTACCGGCAGCGCCCGGACCTGAAGGCGGCCTTCCCGGATCCGTTCGCCACGGTGCAGGGTGGCTATTACCAGTGGTTGAACGCCCTTCAAAATGCTTGAGACGGACAGGAACGGCATCGTCTGCGCCAATGTCGAATAATCTGCTTGCTCGAAATTTCAACGATGTTCTCGACGGCAACGATGACATCATCAGGAGACCGGTTTGTAAAACACCCGCTTCTCTCGGTTACCTGATTTGTATACTCCCCAGAAGCGGGAGCACCTATCTGACACATCTGCTCAGGGACAACCGTCATTATGGTTATCCGAACGAGTGGTTCAATTACGACTCGATAAAAGCAATAATAAGCCAGAATGATCTGTACGGATTCAACGATTATCTCGAATATATCTGGCGGGAGAACTCCAGCCCGGAGGGTATTTTCGGCGTTCAGCTGTCTTACCCCCAGTACAGGTGCCTGAACGAGATCATCCCGCTCGAGGGTGTGCTCGGCGATGGTTTTAAATGGTTTTTCCTCAGACGTAAGAACATTGTACAGCAGGCGATATCGCTTTATATCGCTCATAACACAGGCGTGTATCACTGGTACTGTTTCGATCCGGACAAGGATTCGAGAAGTTTGGCGGACATTCCGTATGACAACGCCAGGATCACGAGATTCATCGAGGAAATATTGGATCACGAGCGGAAGTTCGAGCGCGTATTCACCGAGCGGGGTGTAGAGCCGGTCAGGTTGTATTACGAAGAGCTGGTGGATAACGCCGCCTCCATTATGCAAATCTTCAGGGAGGAATTGGGCGTCGATCGTGGACTGCTTGCAAATGACACGAAGGCCGTCAGGAGGTTGTTCGGCGGCATTAATGCGAAATTCGAAGAACGCTATCGCAGTCAGAACAGGCGATATCTCGAAGGCCTGTCCATGTCTCGCACCTTGCCGGCGTGAGAGGCAGTATATGTCACTGGAAAGAGCAGCGATGTCATCGTACTAGCGCCGGTTGGATTCGGGCAATGATGAATTCTGACAGCGGCCGGGCTGTCATCAGGCCGGGATTGATGGATGTCCGCTAACCTGTTGGCCATGCATTTCGGTGACAGCCGGAACGGGGAAGACCGCATTGTGCGCCGGACTGACTGCAGGGTGCCGATAAGAAAGGGTTACCTCATATGTATAACGCCTCGCAGTGGAAGCACCTACCTCACTCATCTTCTGGCTGAAAACAGATTATTTGGGTGTCCGCATGAGTGGTTCAATTTTGATATCCATCCTCACAAATGGTTTGGATGCAACGACCTGAGTTCGTATCTGGCGGCGCACGGAATACACGGTTTTAGCCAGTACCTTGAACACATTTGGACAAAAACGAGCAGCACGAACGGGGTTTTCGGACTACAGTTGTCACACCCACAGTACAGGTTTCTGCAGGAAATGACTCCGCTCGAGGGGGTGCTGGGCAGTGGATTCGACTGGTTCTACCTGACGCGCGGGAATATAGTCGCACAGGCCATATCCCTGTACCTTGCTCACGAGACCGGTATATATCATCGCTATAAAGGTGACGTCGAGCATCCGGGGGCGGAGGCCGTTGCCTACGACGAAGTCGAGATCACCAGACTCATCGGCATGGTCGTCGATCAGGAAAACGCATTCGAAAGATTGTTCAGGGCGCGAGGTGTCGAACCCGTGCGCCTGCGCTACGAAGACATGATCAACGACAAGGAAAGCGTGATTCGTCTCTTCGGAAGGGTGCTCGGCATTGGCGAGGATCTGCAAGCGACAGATACCGATTCTGTGTTAGCAATGGCCGGTGAAACAAACATCGAGTTTGAATCTCGCTACCGATCCACAAGGTCTGCCTTTATCAAAGAGGTGTTGAGCCGTCGCCACTTCAGCGACGGGAAAACGGATGGCCGGCACTCGTAGCGGTGAATGGAGACTGAAGCACTTTCGCCAGGTTCAATGCCGATGCCGGGGATTCAGAAGTCCTCGGCATCGGACAGGTTATCGATATGCAGTCCCGATATCCGGAACCGACGGTGGATAACCGCCCCAATCCGGAATGCGCCGGTGGGCCGGCTCACGTGCATTCGGATGACTTTGCTAGCCGCACCGTGTCGGTCAGCTTGTTTTCATCCAGAATGATGGTGTAGGGTGCGAAGCCATCCGCGTATACCTGCAGTTTGTACTGGCCGTTGGCATTAAGCGGTATGTGCAGTGCGTAATCGCCCGAACCGCCGCACGAAAACATGTATTGCCCGCTGGCCAGTACCAGTGCGCACACCGGCGTGCTCGTATCCTGCACCAGCACCTGGCCGGAGATATCCACCCACTGTCCGGCCGAACCGGTATTTACAACCGGTGAGTAAGTCGGGTTGTAGTCCGGGCACGTGCCGGCATTGGTCATGACGATATTGTATGTCCCCGATTGTGTCAGATAGACGATGTAGGGTTTGAAACCATGTGCATATATCTGCAGCTTGATGCTTCCATCCGGCCGGCGCGGTAGCCCGCTCAGCGAGAAATCACCCACCGGATTGCAGGAGAACATGTACTGACCGCTGGCCAGCACGATCGCGCAGATCGGTGTGCCGACGGAGTTCTTGATGGTCCCGCTGATATCGAAGGGACCGACGGCGGGATTGCCCAGCAGGTCGTTGCTGATCAATGCGACAAAGGTATCGCCGCCGGTGACACCGCCACCGTAGGTGGACTGGGCGCCGCCCGCGACGCCGGGCAGATCCTGGGAAACGGTCGTTCCCTGCAGGTAAATATTGCCGTTGCTGTCGTATACCTTCAGGTCGTTGCCGAACAGCACTTCGCCGAGGTCGTCCCCGCTGCCGCCGAAATACGTCGACTGGTGCAGGGTGGTCAGATCAGCGCTCAGCCGGGCGACGTAGGTGTCGCCGACCTCGCCGGTGGAACCGGGCAGCTCCTGTATACCGCCAAGCACGCCGGGCAGGTCCGTCGAGTTGGTCAGGCCGCTCAGGTATATATCGCCGTTGCCGTGCAGACTGGCGCCGCCGGTCTCGTCGCCGCTGCCGCCGAAGTAGGTGGACTGCTGTAGGGTGGTCAGGTCGCTGCTCAGCTTGGAAATGAAGGCATCGCCGCCCACTATTCCTCCACCGAAGGTATCCTGTAATCCACCCGACGTTCCGGGAAAGTCGGTCGAGACGGTTGATCCCGACAGGTAGACCGAACCGGCTCCCGGGTCGTACAGAAAACCCAGGTAATCATCACCGGAACCGCCGAGGTAGGTCGCCTGGGTGAGCGTCGTGAGGTCATCGGAGACGATGGCGATGGCGGCATCGCCGAAGCCGGCCAGGAAGCTGCCGCCGCCGTAGGCGGGTTGTGCGCCGCCGGCCGTTCCCGGAAAGTCCGCGGAGTCGGTCGTCCCGGCAAAATAGAACGATGAACTGCCCTCGTCGAGGAGGAGCAGGCCGGCGTCATCGCCGGTGCCGCCCAGGTATGTGGCTTGCGTGATACTCGTCAGATCCGTGCTGAGTCTGACGATGAAGGCATCACCGGCAGCGGTGCCGCCCGCATAGGCCGCCTGCAGGCCGCCGGTCGTACCGGGCAGATCGCCGGACAGGGTGTTGCCGGTGAGGTAGATGCCGTGGGTGGAATGCAACGGTTCCAGCAGCGGCGTTATCTGTATATCGCCGACATCATCCGCAGAGCCGCCGAAATAGGTGGATTGCTGCAGGGTTTTCAGGTCCGCGCTGAGCAGGGCGACGAAAACGTCGCCATAATCGGTGCCACCGGCGTAGGTGTCCTGGGCGCCGCCGGTTCTGCCGGGAAGGTCGGAGGAGGTGGTCATGCCGGCGATGTAGATATCGCCGTTCGACATGAAGGCACCCAGGCCCGGCAGTTCACCGTCGCTGCCTCCAAAGTACGTGGATTGCTTCAGGGTGGTGAGGTCGCTGCTCAGCAGCGCGACAAAGGCATCACCCGGAAAGCCGTTCGTCTGGTTTGCCCCACCGAAGGCGGTCTGGGCTCCACCCGTCGTGCCCGGAAAATCGGACGACGTGGTGCCGCCGAGGATATAAAAATCCGTACCCGACAGGTGACCCAGCGTGGGCTGGTCATCGTCACTGCCGCCGAGGTAGGTCACCTGGACCAGCGTGGTCAGGTCCGCGCTCAGTATCGCGGCCACGGCATCCCAGTTACCGCCGCTGTTGGTGGATTGCGCGCCGCCACTGGTGCCGGGAAAGTCGGTGGAACGGGTAATGCCCACCAGGTACAGGTCGCCGTTGGCGGCGATATCACTGATGGTGAGAAGGTCCTCGTCACTGCCGCCCAGGTAGGTGCTCTGGATCAGCGGGTCGATGTAAAGGGTTTGCGTGGCATCGTAGGCGGCGACCGTAAATCCATAACCGCCGTGTTCATCCAGGTGCCAGCTGACCGGGACATCGATGCGTTCACCGTCCTGCACCTGCCATGCGACGGGTTGAGTGAAGGTCACCGTGCCGAGCCCGGTATCGACCGTCAGCGCCTGACTGTCATCGATGCTGATCCTGTTTGCGCCGTCCAGTTGCATGCGGATGGCGGAAGGGGAACCGGCCGGTGAGACGGTGAAGACCTTCTCGACGGTATGGCTGTAGGCCCGCAAGGTCAGCGAAATGCCCGGATAGACATCATCGAGCTGAACCTGTTGAAAGCTCGCCAGATCCTCGCGCCAGCGGGATTGATCCTTGCCGAGGAAGCTGCTGACGCGCGTAGCGGCAGGTGCGATACCTTTTGGCGTACGGGTGCTGCCGGAGACGGTTTCAGTCAGCGCCCAGCGTTCACCCGAAGCGGGCAGGGGCCGGTATTTGCCGCGCAGTGATCGTGGCTTGTCCTGTGTGGATACCCTTGTTGCCGGCTTGTGCAGGTCATAGACCAGTTGCCCGTCGCGAGTGATATAGACCTCGCCACCTGCAATCGGTGTGTAATAGGCCACCCGCGCGTCGAGTTGTCCGCGATTTTCGATGAAAGGTATGGAGACCGAAGTGGTGGCGTTCTTCGACTGCCCGGATACGATTTCAGTTGCTGTGCCGGGGGATGATGGCGCCTCGAGCGGGTACCCGGCGGGTGTTGTCCGGGAATACAGATACGCCCCGGCGGACAATAGCATCACCAATCCGGTAATCAAGGTGAATGTATTGGCTGTCGGTAGCGCGGTGCGTAGACTTGCCAGTGATCGGTACATGGATACCTCCCTGCATGCCCGTACCAACGCGGGGTACAACAGCCTTTCAGGCAAGGCCGGGCATGGCAGTGACTGTTCAATGGTACATATAAGACACCATAAAACAATAAGTTAAAAATTTTTACCTGGTTTCGCCGCAACGGAATGCGACGGAAACCCTATAGCTACAGATTAAGAATGACCGGCGGGAAATCAATTAGATCAAAGTACTAGAGCGCGTCGTGGCTGGCAACACTCCCGCGCCGTGCGGATGTCAGGGCGATCCCGTCGCGCAACAGGGGGCATGCGGTCGCACCGCACCTCGGCAACCGTCGGTCGCCATACACGATGCATCGGACCCGGCACCCGGACCGGATTTCTCAGCAGGGCAGGCCCTGCGCGGTGACGCGTTGTCGAATGCCGCATCCGCATGCCTTTCACGCGATGGATCCCCGTTCCGCCGCCCGGTGGGAAATCCGGGATGAACACGCCACCGGCTGAAGCCGGTGGCTTCGGGTTACGGCTGAAAGCCGGATCGATCGGCCATCCGGCCGATCAACCCCCTCCCCCTCAGGGGGAGGGTTGGGAAGCGGGGCGGCAAACAGAAAACACGGTCTCCCGAAGGGAGAAGGAACCCTTTTTTATGCCAGTGGCCCGCATCCTGCTCAATAGCATTTGCCTGCAGGTTGATCCGCCGCCTGAAGGCGGGGGTTTACAGATCCATATACGGGGACTCTAAAGATTCAGCGCCACCTTCGCGGAGATCGCGATCTTGTAGATGACGTCCAGCAGGTCTATCCCGAACTGGCGGTACTTCTTGTCGACCTTCGGCAGCACCAGGATCTCGTCGCCGGGACCGATCTGCGCGTTGGAGGGATTGACGATATCCACGGCGGCGTTGGGATGGTGCACGATGACCTTGGACCTGTCGGCCCGGTCCGTATAATCGCCGGCCTGCCTGATGTAGTCCGCCGCCGTCCAGCCCCGTCGCCAGGTGGCGGCATGCATCATCAGCACCTCGCCGGCTACCCTGACGATCTGGGTGCGGGTGGGGATGACGATCGTGTCGTTCGGTTCGAGCAGGATGTTCTGCTGCACGCCGTCCTGGGTGGTCACCACGCGACCGAGGGGATCGATCAGCCGGGCGCGTTCGGCGAACATTTCCACCAGCTTGGCCTCCTGGGTGCGGATGGCCGCCTCGTTGCTGGAGCCGGACAGGGCGAGCAGCGAGCTGCGCTCCAGCCGGAACAGGCTGTCGTTGATGGCGTCTCTCTGTGATTGTGCCACCGAGGTCCGGCGCAGGTAGATCGCGCCGGTGTCGGCCAGCGTCTTGTCGACCGGTATGTGGTTGAGCACGTCCACGAGCCGTGCGCCACGCCGCACCGACAGCACGGAGGGTCCCTCGTGCTCCCCTTCGATGTTGACCAGTATGGTGTCGGCCTTGCCGTCATCGCGCAGGGTGACCAAATCGCCGTCGTGCAGTTTGACCGCCTGGAAATCTGCCAGCGACAGCGTACGGTTGTACGGCTGTCCGCCGCGCATGCCGACCAGCGTGACTTCCGTGGCCTGTGCGGCCTGCGGAATGATCTCCAGTACGCCGGCACCCGTTGCCGTGTCCGCCTTCAGCTCCACCAGGGCGGGGCGCGCGACATTGCCGGCCAGCTCGACCACAGGGCCGCGATGGCGTACCAGGATGGTGTCGTTGTCCTGCAGCTGGGGAATGGCGATCCGGCCCTTCAGGAGAAAGTCATACAGGTCCAGGGTGGCGATGGTGTTGCCGTCGCGCAGGATGTCGATGTTGCGATAGCTGCCCAGCGCGGGATCGATGCCGCCGGCGAGATCGAGGAAGAATAGGATGCTGTCCGACGGAACGCCGTTGTACCGTCCCGGGTTGTTGACCAGCCCGGTGACGAACACGGCGACCGGTTGCGCGGTGACCAGGTTGGTATAGACCTCGACGTTGTTCGTGTACACCTTGTGCACATGCTTCTTGACGGTTTGGGTGAGATTACGGTTGCTCACGCCCTCCAGCTGCACCGGGCCGATGTCCGGCAGAAAGATGTTGCCCTGGGTATCCACGGTGTAGATGTCGTTTATGTTGATCGCGCCCCAGGTGCGCACGTTGACCTGGTCGCCCGGCGCGACGATGTATGCGGGGTTCAGACCGTCGTCACGGGTCTTGAGGAAGTTGCCGGTGAACAGGGCGGCACCAAAGGGCTGCACACCGGTTTCCACCGGCGCGGGTTTGGGTGGTGGCGCCGTTGCGGCGTCGTCCGCCGCCTGCAGCGGCGGTGCCATGCCGCACGCAAGGATGAGAACCAGGCCGATGATCACCAACGTTCGCTGCATATCTGTTTTCCTCTTCCCGGCCCACCCGGCGGGAGCGGGGGCCAATAGGCGGGTAGGACGGCGCTGGTTGCGCGTATCCATCTCAAATCCTCGCGTGTTCCCGGACGGCCGCGATCAGCAGGGAGCCGATGCCGAAGGCCAGCATCGCCGCCAATACGACGGTGATGATATCCAGCAGACGTCTCGGGTGCGTGGCCTCGTCCGGCACCGAGGGCGCGACGATCGTCGCCAGGTAGCGGTGCTGGCTTGCCGCCTCGGTGCGCGCGACTTCCAGCGAGGCCAGTGCCGACTCGTAGGCCTTGGTCGCGAATTCCTTCTCCAGCAGCAGGGGCTCGAAACCGGCGATCGAACTGCTCAGGCTCTCGTCCTCCGGGCTGGTCAGCCTGCGGTTTTCGTGCTTGACCTGTTTGTTCAGCGACTCGATGCGGTTCTTCAGCGCCTTGGCGCGCGGTGAGTCGGGGCGCATGTAGCCGACGATCTCGGTCAGCTCGGCCTGCGCCTTGGCCAGCTCTGTCTCCAGCTGGGTGCGGATCTCCATGACGGCGGCCGCGGATTCGGCGGGGTTCAATTCCTTGGTGACCACCTGCTGGTTGAGGATGGCATTGCGTGCGGCGGCGAGCCTTTCCTCGCCGAGCCGTACCTCCTCGCGCGCCAGGTTCAGGCGGTCCGTCTCGGCGCGCCTCGATAACTCATTCACCAGCTGCTCGCCGTACTCGAGGATGGCGCCGGCGAACTCGGCCGCCTTCTCCGCGCTCAATGCGCGCACCTGGAGCGTGGAGATGCCGGACTGGGTATCGAACTCCACGTCCACGCGGCTCAGGTAATAGTCGAAGGCCTCCTCGAAGGTCGCATGCCGTGATAGTTTCGAGAACCAGTCGCCGGAGTCCTGGTAATGCTTGAGGAAGGCGTGTTCCTTGTCCAGCCGCGTCAGCACATCGCGCGACAGGATGTAGTCGCGCACCACCAGGGCATCCTTGTCGGAACCCACGCCTGGCAGCGCACCGAGCAGTGAGTCCAGGCCGATCGCCGACCCGCGGTCAATCGACTGGATGCTGAACCTGGCCTCGGACTGGTAGTAGTCGCTGGCGATCAGGCCGTAGTAGAGCACGGCAATCAGGGCGGGGACGCCGACCCACCAGCGGAACAGCCGCTGCAGGCGACGCGCACGGGCCTTGCGCAGGGACTCGAAATCGTCCTGTGCGTCGCGCGCCGCCATCAGGCCGCCTCGTAGCGCTGTTGTGCTTCGTCGATGGAATTGCACATCTGCAGGCGGCCGTCGATCAGCACCGCGCAGCTGTCGCAGAACTGCTTGATCGTGCCGAGATTGTGCGAGACCAGGATCACCGAGGAGCGTTCCCGGCGTTCCCGAAAGGCGTTTCTGCACTTGTCCTGGAACGGCTTGTCGCCGACCGCAGTGACCTCGTCGATCAGGTAGACGCTGAAGTCGATCGCCATGCTGAGCGCGAAGGCCAGCCGCGATCGCATGCCCATCGAATAGGTGCGCACCGGCATGTAGAAGTAGTCTCGCAGCTCGGAGAAATCCCAGGCATAGCGTGACACCCGGGGCACGTCGGCACCGTAGATGCGTGCCACGAAGCGGGTGTTTTCCTCGCCGGTCAGCGAACCGTTGAAGCCGCCGGCGAATCCGAGCGGCCAGGAGACGCGCCGGCGCCGGATGATTTCACCTGCGTCGGGCTGTTCGATGCCAGCCAGGATGCGCAGCAGGGTGGACTTGCCGCTACCGTTGCGCCCCAGTATGCCGATGTTTTCGCCGGTCGGGAAGGTGAGCGAGATGTCGTTCAGCACCCGGTTCATCCCGTGTCGCATCGGGTAGGCCTTGGAGATGTGGCGCGCCTCGATCATGTCAGTTCCAGGCGGCGGCGCGCCATGCGCTCCAGAACCAGTCCGGCGTAGGTGAATCCGACGATCCAGGACAGCAGGTAGGGCAGGTCGACATGGACGGCGTGATAGCTGCGGAACCAGCCGTCACGGACCATCTCCACGCAGTGCAGGACCGGATTCCAGAGCAGCAGGTCGCGCGCCTGCTCGGGCAGCTCGTTCACGGTGAAGAACAGGCCGGAAACGAAGAAAAGTGGCCGTGACACGATGGGAATGATCCGGTCAACGACCTTGGTGTACACGCTCAGCGCGCTGAAAAAAAGTCCGAGCGAAGCGCCCAGCAGGCTGGCCAGCAGCAGACCGCACATGAGTACCAGCAGATTGTCGATCTGCAGTTCACCCAGATACAGGCTGTGCGCACCCATGATGATTATGAACACCGTCATCAGGGTGACGACCTCCAGGCTGAGGCGGGCGATGACGAGGTCCAGGGGGCGGATCTGCGGGTAGAACAGCAGGGCCTTGTTGGCCGGAATGGCGTTCAGCGATTGTCCGAGCGTCTCCCGGAATAGCTCGTAGGGGATGATTCCGGTGGTGATGAAGCTGACGATGTCCATGCCGAAATGCAGGGAACGGTGGGTGAAGTAGAAGATGCCGTAAAAGGTCAGGACCCAGAACAACGGCTCCAGCAAGGCCCAGATGTAGCCAAGCTGGTGGGCGCCATAGCGGGTGCGACTCTCGCGCAGCACCAGCGCGTGGATGATCTGTAGCTGTGCCTGCAGACCGGTGCCCGGGGACATGGCTACTCGCTGGTTCCGGGCGTGACGGTGAAGACATCGGGTGCGATGAAGACCTGCTCGCCGCTGCGGCAGACCAGGCGTTGCGCGGCGAGCGGCCGGTTGGCGCTGTCCAGGAAACGGACCTGCCGGCAATCGTAGCCGCTGGCGGCCGTGTAGCGACTGCCGACTTCCAGGACGTAGCCGTCGAGCGCCGTGCGCTCGCCGTCGTGCAGGCCGGCGACGGCCGCCAGCAGTGCGGTGTCCCCGGCGCTCTGGACGGTGTCCGGCGCGGGTGGTTGCTCCGGCGGGAACGCGGAGGGGCTCTGCCGCGGTGGATTGCCGGTGCAGCCGGTACCCGCCAGCAACAGGACCAGCAGCACGGTGCTGCCGGTAAGCCACGTTGGCAGCAAATTGTTCCGTACCGAATCCGGTTTCATGGCTCGAGTCGTGTGCCGGTGAGTAATGCGAGGGTGCCTCCGACCGTACCCCGGACCTGGTCTGCAGGTGAAGTCGGCTTGCCGTCATCCATGCGTTGTCGATTATTCCAGTGTCCCGTGAATGGCTGCCCGTTACCGCCCGCCTGCAGATGTATTACAAACGTATGCAGCGGGCTTGTGCCGGAAAGGCATTTTACTGTTCGCGGCGGCTTACTGCACCCATTACCTGTGCCGGCGCGGGGTTGTGCCGCCTTGTCTCCGGCGGTGATCTTCTCAGCCCGGGTGTGGCCTGCTAGCATAGGCGTGACCCTACGCTACAGGGTGCGCCCGGAGCACGGAGGCACTGGCCGGAAATCCGGTAAGGGCCGTGTATACATGGCGGATCATGGCACCTGTCAGAACCGCTATCAGCCCATGGCAGATCCGGAAGATGTCCTGTCCGCTCCCGGCGATAGTATATAACACAATGAAAACAAAAGAGATATTTTGCAGACGGGCAGGCGGATGGCTGCTGGGGTCGTGGCTGCTCGGCCTGGCCCTGCTGTTCAGCCCCACGGTGAGGGCGACCTGTACCGTACAGCCGGTGATGCGGGACGATGTGCTGATCGTGGTGAATGCCAATTCACCCCGTTCCGCTGAAGTCGGGGACTATTACTGCGAACAGCGCGGTATCGATCCGGCCAACGTCGCGCAGGTCTATCTGCCGGTCGCCGGCGCCATGCAGCTCGACCAGTTTGTCTCCCTGCGTGACCAGCTGATCCGGTTTCTGCAGCTCAATACGCTGGCAGGAAATGAAGTACCCGTCGTCTGCGATACCACGCAGGGCTACACGAAATACTATTGCCCGGAGAGCATCGACCAGATTCGCCGGCTGACCCGTATCCGCTACCTGGTCATGATCCGGGGTGTACCGACGCACTTTTATTTTACGGGTAGCACAGTCAATGGTCCGACGCTCGCCAGCGTCGATAATTACCTGCGGTACTGGCTGCTCAATTACTTTGCCCAGGACGCAGATTTCATCGGCTTCGATCAGCGTATGGTCGACTTCGAGGACGGTCGCGGCATGCGTAGCGTGCTGCCGTCCAGGGACCTGGAACTGATTGTCGGTCGTATCGACGGCATAACCCCGGAGAACGCCAAGCAACAGGTCGATCGGGTGCTGGCGGCCGAGCGCAATGGTGTGTTCGGCAAACTGGTCAGCAGCATGTACACCGGTATGCGCCTCAGCAACAGCGACGGGGCCTACTGGAAACAATGGCAGCGATGGAACAGCCAGACAACCGTATATCCCTCCTGGCACTACCTGCACGGCCTGTTCGGCGAGCTGCAGCTGCCATACGAGCTTGCTATCACGCATGCCACCAACCCGGAATGCGTGACCAATAATGCAACGACGAAAAAGCTGCCGCAGGATTGTGTGACCCGGCTGACGGGAGTGGCGGTAAACGGGGGAAATTATCTGGGCCCCGGAAATCCGAAGGGTGTGATTCCACGTCCGGACCAGACCCTGGTATACCAGGGAAAGGCCAACGGCTACAGTTCCCACCTCAACTTTCAGTCGGTGCTGAACTGGCGGGACACCGATACCTGCAACACGCTCTGTGATACCACTGATGCCGTCTGCAGGGCAGCGTCATCGGATGTATACCAGGAGATCGATACCCGTTGCGTGCGGGTGGCCGATGGTTTCATCGGCTATAACTTTGGATCATTTCCGGTCGGCCTGATGTATGGCTCGCCGACCGGCTGGAGCGTGGATGTCGCTGCCGGGTCGGACCGGTGGTTCACCAGTTCCTCCGGTAGCGTTCCCTATCGCGCACCCGAGGTGCGCGAGGACATGGGCTTCGATGACAATTACAGCCTCTGGTTCGACAGCCCGGATCAGGTGCCGGGTACCGCCTGCTATGCGAGCGGGGATAATCTGCAACAGTCGCCCGCATCAGCCTGCGATTCCGCGGATTCGGTGGTAGTAACCCAGTCAGTTCTTATTACCGAGCGGGCTGTTGACACGGCGAACCCACAGGTGATCACCGTGCACTTCAAGTACCGGGGGCTGGGGCTGAGCCGGGATATCCCCCTGAAGGTGAGGCTGTTTGTGCACGAGTCGGTATACACGGATGCGACCGTCACCATCATCAACAAGAACGAGATCGATTATGGCTGGCAGACCGCCGCTTCGCTGACGGCGCCGGATGCCCCGGCGGACGGCACCAGCTGGGGTGACGCCGTGGCCTCGTTTACACTCGATCCCGTGCTGCACCAGCATCCGCAATACCTGTTCGACGGCCTCAAGATCAGGATTGCGAGCAATACCAATTTCGAAGGTCAGCTGGCCATCGATACGGTCACGCTCGATATCGATGGCGTGGACATTCCCCTGCTGAACGGCAGTTTTACCGAAGGTCATCGCCAGTTATCCGGCGGTGACTCGGCAGCCACCTTCCTGAGCAGGCTTAACGGCGTCGCCTTCTGGGCGAACCTGACCCACCACGGCTTGTCCAACGGACGTTCGTTCGATACCCACCCCTACGAGACGCTGATCTACTTCCTGCGCGGCCTGCCGCTGGGCGATGCGGTCTGGTTTGCGGAGATGAACAATTCCGGAATCCTCTACGGGGATCCGCTGTATTCGCCGATCGCCGTACACCTGCACTACCAGCCCAGGTCGATCGCCGGCGCGCCCAGGGACACGATCGACCGGCAGACGCCGCTGGCGCTGTACGGCGATACCGTGAACGGTACCGGCAGTAACGTGATCACCACCTACAGCGTGGACTACTGCAGCGGCAAGGACTTCTTCGTCTGCGACCAGGGGCAGACCTGGTTGCCCGTCGCCAGTCTTCAGAACCTGCCGGGCGGCAGCCGTGACATGCCGCTGGGCAGCTGGGATGCCTCTCAGCTGGCGGAGGGCGATTACACGCTGCGTCTGTCGGTCACCAGCGCCAACTCGAGTTCCGGCAGGGTGCAGACCTTCAACGACTATTACCCGCTGTCGTTGCAGGACCCGCAGCTCACGGGCCCTGTCGATCTCACTGGCAAGATAAAAACACTAGAAGGACAGGATGTGTGTGCCATGATCCTGGCCAGTGGCGAGTATACGTTCTCGTGTAATCCGCCCGGCCAGTTTTCACTGGCCGGTCTTCCACGCGGGAGCAACGGTACCGTCAAACGGCAGATATTTGCGGACGGATTCTTGCCGAAAATCGATGTTTTGACGTATTCCACCGATGAAGCGATCGTGCTTACGCACGCCGGGACCTGCCCGAATTACAATACACCGTACAGCGCGGGAACCTACCCGGGTTCGGCAGGGAAATGGATCGATATCTCCGGCAATGTTTTCATCCAGAACACCCAAACCCCGGTTTGCGCAATCATCCTGGCGAATGGTCAACATACGTTCTCCTGCGATGGGACGGGCGCGTATGCTTTACATATCCCGCTCGATGCCAACGGACAGTTTAAATTGCAGGTCTATGCGGACGGTTACGCGCCTTCGATACAAAACTTCGATGAATTCAGCACGACGAACGCTGTAAGGATGGCGCGGTCCACGCAATGCCAGGTCCCCTAGAGCCTGTCTGTAACCTTCTGCGGCCGTGACAGCGGCGAATATGATGCATGTGGATTGCAGCCGGGCGATGCCGGTCCTATTCGGTTCGGTCGCAAACCGGATACTGTCTGCACGGCGGGTCTCGTTCCATGCCATCGCACGCCGGGGAGTGAACAGGATGAAATCGTGCGTGTACCACCGCCGTGACCGGCCGGGGATGGCGCTCCCTAGGGGATTCGAACCCCTGTTACCGGCGTGAGAGGCCAGCGTCCTAACCACTAGACGAAGGGAGCGGGTAGCCCATGGGCTGGAAAGCAGTGGTATTATACGCGGACACTTCCTATCCACAAGCGACATCAGTGAGCGACGCAGGCCCGATACACAGCCACAGCGAACCCAACATTGTCCCCCGGTCAGCGCATCCCGTTTCCCGGGCCAGCATCAGCCAGAATGCGCTGAAGGTGTTGTACCGCTTGAAAGATTCCGGCTACCAGGCGCACCTGGTCGGCGGGGGTGTGCGCGACCTGCTGCTGGGTCGTGAACCCAAGGATTTCGACATCGCCACCGACGCACATCCTGAGGACGTGCGGCGACTGTTTCGCAACTGCCGCCTGATAGGCCGCCGTTTCCGCCTGGCGCACGTCATGTTCGGGCGTGAAATCATCGAGGTCGCCACCTTCCGCGCCATGCAGGATTCCGACAGCGACGATGTCGGCCACCATGTCGACGGGGAAGGCCGCATCGTGCGCGACAACGTCTACGGCACCATCGAGGAGGACGCGCTGCGTCGCGACTTCACCGTCAACGCCCTGTACTACAACATCGAGGATTTCTCGATCGTCGACTACGCCGGTGGCATGACGGATATCGCGGCCGGGGTGCTGCGCCTGATGGGTGAACCCGAGGTGCGCTACCGGGAAGACCCGGTGCGCATGCTGCGCGCCGTGCGGTTCGCCACCAAGCTGGGTTTCCGCTTCGATCCGGCGACCGAGAGGCCCATCCGGACGCTCGCGCCGCTGCTGGGGGATATCCCGCCGGCGCGCCTGTTCGAGGAAGTGCTCAAGCTGTTTCTCGGTGGCAGTGCGCTGGCGAACTTCGAAATGCTGCGGCACTACTACCTGTTCGGTCAGCTGTTTCCACTTACCGAGGAATCGCTCGCGCACGAGGAAAACGGTTTCCCGGTCACGCTCATCAGCCGCGGCATGGCCAATACCGATGCACGCATCGAGGCGGACAAGCCGGTAACGCCGGCCTTCCTGTTCGCGGTACTGCTGTGGGAGCCGGTGCGCGCGCGCGCCGCCGCGCTCGAGGAGCAGGGCCAGCATCCTGCACAGGCCATGCAGCATGCCTGTTCGCAGATCATAGAGGAACAGGCGCGCGTCCTGGTTGTACCGCGGCGCTTTTCGCTGCCCATGCGCGAGGTCTGGATGTTGCAGCTGCGTCTCCAACAGAAAGGTGGACGTCGCAGCCAGCGGGTGCTGGAACACCCGCGTTTCCGGGCCGCCTACGATTTCCTGTTGCTGCGCGGTGAGGCCGGCGAGGTGGCCGCGGAAGTCTGCGAGTGGTGGACGGAATACCAGCAGCTGCAGCCGGAACAGCGCACCACGGCAGAGCCTGCGAAACGTACACGCAAGCGGCGGCGCGGCGGCCGCGCGCGGCGCAAGTCGGCGCCCGAACCGGCATCATGACGGTACGGGCGTACATCGGCATCGGCAGCAACCTGAATGACCCGGTGGCGCAGGTAAAGGAGGCGCTGGAGGAACTGGGGATGTTGCCGGACAGCCTGCTGGTCGCGCATTCCGGCCTTTATGGCAGTTCGCCCATGGGGCCGAAGGACCAGCCCGATTTCGTCAACGCGGTGGCCGCGCTGGACACCCTGTTGTCGGCACCGGAATTGCTCGCCGCCCTGCAGCGCATCGAGACGCAACAGGGCCGGGAGCGAACGGGGGAGCCGTGGGGGCCGCGCGTCCTGGACCTGGACCTGCTGCTGTACGGCCGGCGGGTGATCGACAGTCCGGAGCTGACCGTGCCGCACCCCGGCCTCCACGAACGCGACTTTGTTATCATTCCGCTGGCGGAGATCGCCGGCAACCTGAATATCCCCGGCAAGGGAACGCTGAACATGCTGATCAGGAACGTCGAGAACCACTCTCTCCGGAAGCTGGTTGCCGGGTAATGGGCCTGGAGCGACCGGGGTATATCGTCGTCGAGGGCCCGATCGGGGTGGGCAAGACCAGCCTCGCGCGCCGCCTTGCCGAGAGTTACGAGAGCGACCTGCTGCTCGAGGGGGCCGACGAGAACCCGTTCCTGGAACGTTTCTACGAAGACCCGCGTGCCGGCGCGCTGCCGGCGCAGCTGTTCTTCCTGTTCCAGCGCGCCCGCCAGCTGCAGGCGATGCGCCAGTCCGACATGTTCCAGCCGGTACGGGTATCGGACTTCCTGATGGAGAAGGACCGTCTGTTCGCCGAGCTGACACTGGATACCGAGGAACTCAAGCTCTACGAACAGGTGTTCCAGCACGTCACCGTCGATGCGCCGGCACCGGACCTGGTGATCTACCTGCAGGCGCCGGTGGACGTGCTGCTCAAGCGCATCGCCCGGCGCGGCATCCGTTACGAGCGCAGGATCGATGCGAACTACCTGCGCCGCCTGTCCGAGGCCTATGCGCGCCTGTTCCTGAATTACGATGCGGCGCCGCTGCTGATCGTGAATGCGGCGCATATCAATCTGGTCGACAGCGCGGCGGACTACCAGGCCCTGCTGGAACAGATTCATGCCACCGGGAAGGGCACGCAGTATTTCAATCCCATGTCTGCGGCGATCTAGCCCCCGCATGCGCCCTTGCCCAACAGAACGGCCGGGGAGCGGGTTTCAGGCGCAGGACGCGTTTCATGCGACGGATATGCCCGAACCTGTCTCAGCACCCCGGTGCCATCAATATTACCGACATCCTCTCCCTCCGCTAGAGGGGATATAAATAGGCAATCGCCTGATTTATGATCCCTGCGTTCCGCATGCCGTAACATTCACGTGCAGGCGGTTGACGTTCAGTCCGGACGCGAAATTTACCAGGCAGACAGACACGCAAGCCAGGCTATGAAAGAAACGGAAGCCGATTCCATCACCCTCGAGACGCTGCAGGCCATGAAGGCGCGCGGCGAGAACATCGCCTGCCTGACCTGCTACGATGCGGGCTTCACCCGGCTGCTGGAGGCGGCCGGCGTGGAGCTGTTCATTGTCGGCGATTCGCTGGGCATGGTGCTCATGGGCTACGATTCGACCGTCCCGGTGACCATGCAGGACATGGTCCATCATGCGGCGAACGTGGCCCGTGCCGGACGCCGTGCCTACCGGGTGGTCGATCTGCCGTATCACAGCTATTCCGATGCCGGACAGGCATTGCAAAATGCACGGCGGCTGATGGAGGAGGGCGGGGCGCACATGGTGAAGCTGGAAGGCGGCACCGCCGTGGCGGACATCGTGGCGCGGCTGGTGGATGCCGGAATCCCGGTGTGCGGTCACATCGGCCTGTTGCCGCAGTCGGTTGAACGGTTCGGCGGATACAAGGTTCAGGGACGGGATGCGGCCGGTGCCGCCGCGCTGCACGCGGATGCGCAGGCCCTCGCGGCGGCCGGTGCCGGCCTGCTGGTGATGGAATGCATGCCCTCCGCCCTGGCGGCCGATATCACCCGGGCCGTTGGCATGCCCACGATCGGTATCGGCGCCGGTCCCGGCTGCGACGGGCAGGTGCTGGTGCTGTATGACATGCTGGGCATCACCCAGGGACGGCTGCCGCGTTTCGTGCGGGATTTCCTCGGCGACGGGGGCAGCATCCCGGGCGCACTGCGCGCCTATGTCGACGCGGTAAAATCCGGCGCCTATCCCGCGCCGGAACACGGCTACTGAGGTCGATATGGAAACCGTACGGGCTGCCGGGTCGTTGCGCGAGCGCGTCAGGGAATGGCGCGGCGCCGGCGAGCACATCGCCTTCGTGCCGACCATGGGCAATCTGCACGCCGGTCACCTGGCGCTGGTCCGTCATGCCCGGCGCACCGCAGCGCGTGTCGTGGTGAGCGTGTTCGTGAACCCCATGCAGTTCGGTCCCGCGGAGGACTATACCAGCTACCCCGTGACTCTGGAGGCGGACAGGGCGGCGCTCGGCGAAGCCGCCGTCGACCTGCTGTTCCTGCCCGGGGTGGCGGACATCTACCCGGACGGTGTCGAGCAGTCCACGCGCGTGGCGGTGCCGGGTCTGAACGCCGTGCTCGAAGGGGAGCACCGGCCCATGCACTTCGACGGCGTCAGTACGGTGGTCGCGAAACTGTTCAATCTGGTACAGCCGGACAGTGCCGTGTTCGGCGAGAAGGATTTTCAGCAGCTGTTGCTGATCCGGCGCATGGTGGCCGATCTGTGCATGCCGGTCCGGATCGACAGCGTGGCGACGGTGCGCGAACCGGACGGGCTGGCGATGAGCTCCCGCAACAGTTATCTCGATGCGGTGGAGCGCGGGATCGCCCCCCAGCTCTACCACACCCTGCTGGACGTGCAGGCGATCATCGAGGCCGGAGAGCACGACTACACCGGTGTGGAGCAGGCCGCCAGGGCGCAGCTCGCTGAGGCCGGGTTCACGCCGGACTATGTCAGCATCCGGCGCCGGGTGGACCTGGCCAGGCCGGAAGCCGGCGATGCGGCGCTGATCGTTCTGGCCGCCGCCACAGTCGGCCGGGCCCGGTTGATTGACAATATCATGATATCAATTGGTTAGAACGCCTATTTCAGGTTGAAACTATCCGTAATTCTTGCAGTCTGATGATCGAGACAGCATAATCATGCCAGTTTCACTGGACGCAGACAGGATGCAATCAGGCCCATGCAGATCACCTTGCTGAAATCCAAGCTCCACCATGCCAATGTCACCCACGCCGAACTCGAGTACGAGGGTTCCTGCGCCATCGACGGTGCCCTGCTCGAGGCAGCCAATATCCGCGAGTATGAGCAGATCCAGATCTACAACCTGAACAACGGCGAGCGCTTCACCACCTACGCGATACGCGCCGGGGAGCAATCCGGCATCATCTCGATCAATGGTGCCGCGGCCCACAAGGCCAATCCGGGTGATCGCATCATCATCTGTACCTACGCCATGCTGTCGCAACAGGAGGCCGCGGTATTCAAGCCCACGCTGGTCTATCTCGATGCGCACAACCGCATCAAGGACAGGCGCAACGCGATCCCGGTCCAGGTGGCCTGACGCATAGGCATACCCCGGATATCATCGGCTTGCGGTGCACGGGGGCGCGATCCCGGCCGGTTCTCGGATTGACGCTACCGACTCTGGCACCTGGCTTCCGGGCGGTTTCCGGGCCTTTGGTAAACCATCACGCCACGTCGATGTCACCCTTTCCGGTCCGCCCGCGTTAGCCTGATCAGGTAACCACCAAAGAAGGACATTGCCATGAACACCAAATACCGTTCCCTGCTGGCTGCAGTTGTTGCACTTTCCCTGGCCGTCCCCGGCCTGGCCTCGGCCGATCACCGCGGCGGTGACCGCCACCATGATCGCGGCGACCGGCACGGTTACAGCCAGGGCTACCGGAATCACTACCGCGAGCGGCACCACGACCGCCGGTATTATCCCGACCGCTACGTCACCCGCTACTACCGGCATGACAACGATGACGATCTGCTGCTCGGCCTGGTACTTGGCGGGATTGTGGGTTACGCGATCAACGGTGCCCAGTACAACAACGGCTACAACTACTACGGCCGGTAAGGACTTCGACCGGTGAGGATCGACCTCCGCTGTCACGCTTTCCGGTCCGGTCGCGTTCACGCCGCGCGTTAACTCAACATCACAAGGATATTGCCATGATCATCAACCTCCGCTCCCTGCTGGCCACCGTTGTCGTGCTTTCCCTGACCGTGCCCGGTCCGGCCTCGGCCGACCACCGCGGCGGTCACCGCCACCACGATCGCGGCGACCGGCACGGCTACCGGATGCCCTACCGCGGGCGTCACTACGATGGTCGGCATTACCCCGGTGGCCGGTACTACTACCGGCACGACGGTGATGACGACCTCCTGTTCGGCCTGCTGGCCGGCGGAATCCTGGGGTATGCGATCAACGGGGCCCAGCACAGCGCGCCCTACTATGACGATCGCTATCCGCCGCCCGCCCAGCGCGACGCCCTGCCGCCGGAGACCTACGGCTACCGCGACGGCACCTGCCTGCAGGAGCGCGAGTACCAGACCACGATCGTCGTCGGCGGCAGGAACGTGCCGGCCTATGGCACGGCCTGTCTGCAACCGGACGGCTCCTGGCGGCGCGGCGCCCCTCAGGCGGTCAATTATTAGAACCGAGCCCGGAATTCGGTTGGCCGTCCGCTTCATCTGATGGCCCACGCCGGGACCGCGCGTGGCCGGCTGCGATTTCCACATCACACAGTCCGGACCTTCGCCGGGGCGCGGGCAGGGGAGTTGAATGACAACCCGCCCCGGTAAGCGTATCACCGCCATGGCGCTGGCGCTGGCGTCGGGAATTGCGGCCGGCGACGTCGTGCCCGAGTTCAACCCGGCTTCCGGCCTGACCAGCTGGCATGTGCAAGGGCAGGGCTTCGATATCAAACTTGTCCAGCTGCTGCCCGACTTCGTGCGTGCCGTGCTCGCCTCCAGGGGGCTGTCGTCGGACGTGATCGATGCCGTGAGCAGCTACTGTGCCTTCGGTACCATCGTCCGTAACCGGACCGCCGCCGCCTTGTCCTACGATGTGGCGGACTGGCGTTATGTGACGCACGACGGCGTGGCACACAGGGGCAAGACCAAGGCCGAGTGGGTAAGAGAATGGCGTGCGCGGGGCATCGCTTTTCGCTGGATCGTGTTGCCCGAGGCGCAGACCTTCGAGGTCGGTGACTGGGGACAGGGCTTCACCACCGTCAAGTTGCCACCGGGTACGCATTTCGACCTGCACTATAGCTGGACCCAGGGTGGCGAAACCCACAGAACTGTCATAAAGGACATGCAATGTGCATCTGAAGAAATTGAAAATTAATATTATATTGATGTTGGCGCTGGTCCTGCTCAACGGTGCAGCGGCAGCGGAACCGGAACTGAGTAACCGGCTGACCCCGCTGCAACCACCGCTCATGGCGCCCGACTTCACGCTTGAGGATATGGATGGCAAGCCACACGCACTGCATGACTATCGGGGCAACTGGGTGCTGGTCAATTTCTGGGCGACCTGGTGCCCGCCCTGTCGCAAGGAAATGCCGTCTCTGGAGAGGCTCTACCAGGCGTTCCACGACCGGCCGTTCCGGGTACTGGCGGTGAACCAGTGGGAGGACGCCGACCTCGTGTTTTCCTACATGGGCGAGCTGAACGTGTTCCCGGACTTTCCCATCCTGTTCGATTCACACAGCCAGGTATCGCAGGCGTACGGGGTGCACGGTCTGCCGACCTCGTTCATCATCGATCCGCAGGGGCGCATCGCCTACCGCGCCGTCGGCGGGCGTGAATTCGATCACCCCGATGTGATGCGTCTGATTCGCGAGCTGCTCGAGCGCTAGCTTCGTCTGCGGGCGGACGTCATTTGCCGGATCTGGGTCCGGCCGCCGAATCGTCTTGTTTCCCGCGCGACGATTCGCGCAGTTCGAAACGGTTGTGGATCTCGATCCTACCGTCTCTTTCCAGCGTGCCGAAGCGATCACCTTCGGCACTGACGATAACCACAAGCGGATCCTGGAACAGCGGCCGGCGCACGAAAAGCAGCTGCCAGCCAAAATTCTCGATCTGTTTCAGTGATTGCATCTGCCGCTCGTTCAGGATTTCTTCCAGGTTGGCGGGAATGGGACTCAGCTTCCTGCGCCTTTCGGTAGCGGCCGATGCGCCAGGGTTGATCGCATCCGGTGCGGGTCTGTCGGGACGCAGCCGGTATTCGGGATCGATTTGGATCTTGCCGTCCGGGTCGAGCACACCGATCTGGTCATCGCTGGCATTGCTTACCACCGGGACCGGATCCATGAACAGCGGCTGACGCACGAACCTGAGTTTCCAGCCCAGCCGACCGATCTCGTCCAGCGTTTTCGCCTGTGATGCTGTCAGGACCTGTCGCAGGTTAGCAGGAATGGCATCGCCACCCTTGCGCTTGTCGTGTTGCATGGTCTGCCATCCGTGTCCCCGGTGGGGAAATGTTTGGATATACAGATCTGTTTCGGCGCAGATCGCACCGTACTTGAACATCGCACACCGGTTTCTCTCGCCCGCCCTGACCGGGCCCGGGTTGCCGCCCTGCGGGTGCGGCAGCCGGCATGCCGGTACGCGCGTGCTGCCTGGTGTGGCCCGGGATTCCGGGTGACGCAGCCGGGGGCTGTGGCAACCGGATATAAATCCTGAGCGTGAATCTGAGGAAAATATATTAACTACATGTTTTTATAGTTAAAAATACGCAGGTATACGTAGTCTGTTACCGGTAGGCCCCGGCATCCGTGGCCAGCCGCGCACCTGCCGGCATCCCCGGTCAAGCGCTACCCGAGCCCGCGATCAGTGCTACACCGAGCAGCATCAGGCTTCCCGCAGCCAGGTTCCGGGACAGTCCCTGTTCGTGAAACAGCCAGGCACCGTACAGCATGCCGAACAGCAGGCTGGTGCGCTTGACCGCGATCATGTAGGCGACCTCGACATGCCCGATGGCATAGAAATGCGTCACGACCATTGCTGCCATGCAGGCGCCGATCGCGAGGTGCGCCAGCGGTTGGCGTCCCAGGGCGCGCCAGATGCCGGTATCGCGCGAACCGAACAGCAGCATGGTCACACCGCCCAGCGCAGCGAAGTAAAACGGGCCGAAAAAACCCGGCGTGACGTGCAACAGGGCCACCTTGCCGAGCACCGAGGTCAGGCTGTAGAGGGCGGCGGTGAACAGCATCAGGCGCGAGCCGTGTTCACGTGCAATGGCGTGAAACGGCGCGAGCAGGTTCCATCCCCTGCCGTTGCGGGCGGCCTTGATATTGAGCAGCCAGGCCCCGCATACCACCAGCAGGATGCCGGCGAAGCCGGCCAGGGTGACCTGTTCGCCGAGCATCAGATAGCCGGTCAGGACGTTGAATACGGGGGTGAAGGCCAGGTAGGGCAGGGTCAGCGACAGCGGCGATTCGCGGATCGCCCGCATGTACAGCCACATGGCAATGATCTCCAGCGGCATCAGCACGGCCACCCATCCCCAGAACGCGGCCGGGGGCGCCGGCCAGGGCTGCAGCAGCAATACCGGCAACAGCAGGACGCCGGACACCCCGAAGCGCACCAGTACCAGTTCGACCGGCCGGTACTGTGCGAGATAGCGTTTCGACAGCGCGTCCGCGCTCGCCAGGAAGAATGCGGACAGCAACGTCAGTCCAAGCCAGTTCATCGAAACAGGGCGTATGGAGTGAGCGGGCCGGGTTCCGGATGCATGCGCCAGTATACCGGTTCACCGGGGCCGGACTGCAGCATCCGTACAGGCGATATTCGAGCCGGATTTTTATACAATACCCGTGTTACCGGGACGGGAGGCCCTAGTCCGCACGGAAAGGAACCCGATCGATGAAATGCAGTGCAGAACGCCTGATCGAGGCGCTGGTCGCTGTCGACCTGGCACAGGAACGCAAGGCCGTTGAAGAGCAGGCCAGGGCCGCAAGAAGGGCCAGCTACGTGGTGACGGTATCGCGTGGCTACGGCTCGCTGGGCAAGCAGATGGCCCTGAAGCTGGCCGACCGCCTGGGCGTGCGCTGCTGTGACCGCATGATCCTGGAGGCGGTCGCCAAGCGAGCCGCGGTGGATCTCGATCTGGTCAGGAAGCTCGACGAAACCGTCCGGCGTGCCGGCATCGAGCCCTGGAAGGCCATGTTCGCCGGCAGGACATTGAGCGATCAGCGCTTCCAGGATCACCTGGTGAAGGTGATCCTGAACATAGCGAAACAGGGCGGTGTCATCGTCGGGCGCGGTGCACACCTGATTCTCGGGCCCGAACGGGCCTTTCGCGTCCGTATCAGCGGCAGCCTGGATGTCTGTGCCGCGCGGGTTGCCGAACGGGAACAGATCGACCTGGCTGACGCCAGGGAGCGCGTCCAGGCCATCGACCGGCAACGTGACGCGTACCTGCGGAAATACTTCGGTGCGAGCGTCGTGGACTGCAGCGACTATGACCTGGTCCTCAACTCGGACCGCTTCAGCATCGAGCAGATGATCGGCCTGGTACTCAGTGCCATGCAGCAGTCGGGTTACGAGATCACGCCGGATATCCTGAATCCGGCCTGAAAGACGCCAGGGCGCAAGGAAGCCGAACCCACCCGCGCCGGTGCTGTATTCTCCCGCTGCGGGCGCCGGTCACGCCAGCGCCTGTTTGGAGAAATCTGCCCCGACAGGCGAAACCCTGCCGCTTGCGATACACTGGCGTCAGCAACCCGGTATCCCCTATGTCTGTCACGCCCATTCCCGCGGCCGTCACCGCCCTCTACGACTACCCGAAGCACTGGGCCGAATGCTTCGGCAGCGCACCCTTTCTGCCCATGTCCCGGGCGGAGATGGAAGCCCTGGGCTGGGATACCTGCGATATCGTCCTGGTGACGGGGGACGCCTACGTCGATCATCCCTCGTTCGGCATGGCGATCATCGGCCGGCTGCTCGAGGACCAGGGCTTTCGCGTCGGCATCATCGCGCAGCCCGACTGGCATTCGAAGGCGCCCTTCGAGGCGCTCGGCCGTCCGACGCTGTTCTTCGGCATCACCGCCGGCAATATGGACTCGATGATCAACCGCTACACGGCCGACCGCAAACCGCGTTCGGACGACGCCTATACCCCGGGCGGGCGGGGCGGTGCGCGTCCTGACCGCTGCACGCTGGTCTATGCACAGCGCGTCCGCGAGGCGTATCCCGACGTGCCCGTTGTGTTGGGCGGGATCGAGGCCTCGCTGCGCCGTATCGCGCATTACGACTACTGGCAGGATGGCGTGCGGCGTTCCATTCTGCTCGATGCGCACGCCGATATGCTGCTCTATGGCAATGCCGAGCGCGCCGTCGTCGAGTTGGCGCACCGGCTGGCCTCGGGCACACCGATACGTGAGATCACCGATATCCGCGGTACGGCCTTCCTGCGTCATGCCACTCCGCTGGGCTATACGGAAATCGACTCCAGTCGCATCGATCGCCCGGGACGGGTCGAGGCGCGCATCAATCCCTATATCAGCAGCGAGGAGCTGTCAGCATGTGAGCGGCAGCGGCGCAACAATGCGTGGCTCGGGCTGGATGAAAACGGAAAACCGCTGATCGAGCCGGTGCACCCGAGGCTCGATCGAAGCCGGACGGTCATCCGGCTGCCATCGTTCGAGAAGGTGCGCAACGACGGCGTGCTGTATGCGCATGCCAGCCGCGTGCTGCACCTGGAGACCAACCCCGGTAATGCACGGGCGCTGGTGCAGAGTCACGCGGGCGTGGACCTGTGGCTCAATCCGCCGCCGATCCCGCTGTGTACGGACGAGATGGACTACCTGTTCGACCGGCCCTATGCGCGCGTGCCGCACCCGTCGTATCGAGGCGCTCGCATACCAGCCTGGGAAATGATCCGCTTCTCTGTGAATATCATGCGCGGCTGCTTCGGCGGCTGCACCTTCTGCTCCATCACCGAGCACGAGGGGCGCATCATCCAGAACCGGTCGCAGGCCTCCGTCCTGCGCGAGATCGAGGCCATCCGCGACCGGGTGCCGGGTTTTACCGGCGTGATTTCCGATCTCGGCGGGCCGACCGCCAATATGTACCGCATCGCGTGCAGGAGCCGGGAAATCGAGTCCGCCTGCCGCCGGCCGAGCTGTGTATATCCCGGCATCTGCCCGAACCTCGACACCGACCACTCGGCGCTCACGCGGTTGTACCGCGCGGCGCGCCGGTTGCCGGGGATCAGGAAGGTACTGGTCGCTTCCGGCGTGCGCTACGACCTCGCCATCGAGGATCCCGAGTACGTCAGGGAACTGGTCTCGCATCACGTCGGCGGTTATCTGAAGATCGCACCTGAACACACCGAGGATGGCCCGCTGTCGAAGATGATGAAACCCGGCATCGGCGCCTATGACCGTTTCAAGGAACTGTTCGACCGCTTTTCCAGGGAGGCCGGCAAGGAGCAGTACCTGATCCCGTACTTCATTGCCGCGCATCCCGGCACCACCGACGAGGACATGCTCAATCTCGCCCTCTGGCTCAAACGCAACGGTTTTCGCGCGGACCAGGTGCAGGCGTTCTATCCCTCGCCGATGGCCACCGCCACCGCCATGTACCATTCCGGCAAGGATCCGCTACGCCGGGTGACCTACAAGAGCGTTGGGGTCGGGAGCGTGAAGTGCCTGGAACAGCGCCGACTGCACAAGGCCTTCCTGCGCTTCCACGATCCGCACAACTGGCCACTGCTGCGTGACGCCCTGAAACGGATGGGCCGTGCCGAGCTGATCGGCGACGGCAGTCACCGGCTTGTTCCGCAGCGGCAGCCGGATGAGGCGGGTGATTATCACTCACCACGACGCAAGCATTCGGAAGCTGCGCACCGGCGCCGCACGAAGGGCAGACGGGTGCTCACGCAGCACACCGGTCTGCCGCCGCGGCGGGAGTAAACTGCCCGCGAAATTCACCAGACGGCCGTCGCCGACAACCATGCGGGTTGATCAGGCGACCGGGTGCGACGTACGGGATGGCGGGACCGGGACCGCCGTATGAACGGCTTCGGCCCCGGCCCCAGGTGGTGTGAAGACAGCCGGTGCGCTACTCCCGCGGTGTTGCGTAGCCTGGCGCGTAACCCGGCGCGTAACCCGGACCGGGCCCGTATGCGGGGCCGTTACCGGGGCGGTAGCCATAGCCGCGGCCGTAGCCGGACGCGGGGCCATAACCCGGGGCGGCCCCGGGGCCGTAACCATAACCGGGGCCATAGCCTGGTCCGGGACCATAATCTTCGTTACGGTTGCCGCCCATGCCGAATCCCGAGCCGCTGCCCTCGCGCGGACCGATGGCGCGCTCCCTGCCGTAGTCGCGGTTGCTGCGGCTGCCCATGCCGAATCCCGAGCCGCTGCCCTCGCGCGGACCGATGGCGCGCTCCCTGCCGTAGTCGCGGTTGCTGCGGCTGCCCATGCCGAATCCCGAGCCGCTGCCCTCACGCGGGCCGCTGGCGCGTTCCCTGCCGTAGTCGCGGTTGCTGCGACTGCCCATGCCGAATCCCGAGCCGCTGCCCTCGCGCGGGCCGCTGGCGCGTTCCCTGCCGTAGTCGCGGTTGCTGCGGCTGCCCATGTCCCTTGCGGGTGAGCCTTCATCGGCTTTACCGGGACCCTGGCGGCTGCCCGGTCCGGGCGCATCGCTTGTGTTGAAACCTTCACCCGCTCCGTAACGGTACGGATAGCTCGGGCCGTATCCATCACCTGTCCCATAGCGATACGGTGACCGGTAGTTCGGTCCGTAATTCTCGCCGCGGCGGCTGCCCATGCCGAATCCCGAACCGCTGCCTTCGCGTGGAGCGGGGCCGTAGCCGCGCTCCGGGCGACCCTGGCTGGAACTGCCCATGCCCATACCACCGGCCTGGGTCGTGGTCATCACCATCGAGCCGGCTAGGGCCATGCCGGCAAGGATGCTGCAAATCTGGAATGATCGTTTCAAGGTATTCCCTCCTCGCTGGTTAGTTAGTGTTCTAACCGGCGCGGTAGTCGTGCCCGCGCCGGCACGGTGTTGACAGTGCAATCTGCATAATGCGCCACAATCCCGGCGGGTGCAAAATTATCCCGGAATGATCGGCCGGCGCGGCGCCGGTAACCCCCGCCCGCGGGGGCCGATGACGCCCGGACCTGACGGCCGGTGACGGTTCCACCGGGTCATGCATAACGCGACAGGGCGCGAGTGCCGCACGCGTCAGTCGACCGTTCGCAGGTCCCCGTACGAGACTTTGCAAACGGTACGCCGTGGCTTTATCGTTCACGGCTTGCCAGGCCGGGTGGACAACCGGCACACAACCGGGAAGACATGAGTCATGCATTATCAAACCGTCGATGCCGTGATCACGCCGAAGGGCAGTCTCGATGTGCTGTCAAGGGCCGAGGTCGCCAAGCTGCTCGATACAAGCCGGGGCGGGCTGTATGACACGCTGCGCAACTGTGCGCTGGCGGTGCTGAACGTGGGCAGCGAGCTGGACGACGGCAAGGAACTGCTGGAACGCTACAAATCCTTCGATATCCAGGTAATCCCTGAGGAACGCGGCATAAAGCTCAAGGTCACCGGGGCGCCGGCCAGCGCCTTCGTCGACGGCGTCATGATCAAGGGCATCAGCGAGCACCTGCTGGCGGTATTGCGTGACGTGGTGTACGTCAGCGACAAGATCGCAACCAATCCGAAGTTCGACCTGGTGACCTCGGAAGGCATCACCAATGCCGTGTTTCACATGCTGCGCAACGCTAACATCCTGCGACCGTTGAGCAATCCGCGCCTGGTGGTGTGCTGGGGCGGCCATTCGATCAGTCGTGCGGAATACGACTACACCAAGGAGGTCGGTTACCAGCTGGGATTGCGCGGCCTGGACACGTGCACGGGATGCGGACCGGGGGCTATGAAGGGCCCGATGAAGGGCACGACCATCGGTCATGCCAAGCAGCGCATCCGTGACGGGCAGTATCTCGGCATCACGGAACCGGGCATCATTGCCGCCGAATCGCCCAACCCGATCGTCAACGACCTGGTGATCCTGCCCGACATCGAAAAAAGACTGGAGGCGTTCGTGCGCACCGGTCACGGAATCGTAGTGTTCCCCGGCGGCGTCGGTACCGCCGAGGAAATCCTCTATGTGCTGGGCATCCTGCTGCACCCGGACAATGCACGGCTGCCGTTCCCGCTCATCTTCACCGGTCCGGCCGCATCCGCCGACTACTTCCGCGAGATCGATGCCTTCATCGGCGCTACCCTGGGGCCCGGGGCGCAGAAGCTCTATACCATTATCATCGACGATCCCGTGCAGGTGGCGCGCGAGATGAAGGCGGGCATCGCCCGCGTGCGTGATTACCGCAAGCAACGCGACGATGCCTATTACTTCAACTGGTCGCTGAAGATCGAACTGGAATTCCAGCGGACTTTCGATCCGACGCACGAAAACATGCGGAACCTCGAACTGCGGCACGAACTGCCGCGGCACACACTGGCGGCCAACCTGCGAAGGGCGTTCTCCGGCATCGTTGCCGGCAATGTCAAGAACGAGGGTATCCGCGCCATAGAAAAGTACGGTCATTTCGAGATCCGCGGCGATGCCGCGATCCTGGAACCGCTGGACTCGCTGCTCAAGTCATTCGTCGCGCAACAGCGCATGAAGCTGCCAGGCAGGGGATACGTACCGTGCTACCGCATCGTGAAGTAGCGGCCGGGCGCTCGCGATCATTCCACTGACGCCGGGATGCCGGAGAATAAGGTCGATCAATCCGTATGGTCGGGATGTGCGAAGTCCGGGGAATGACCACGCACGGCGACGCCGTGCCGCGGGAATACGGGAAATCTTCGTTACAGGGATCACAGCGTAATGAACCTGTCTCATGATCCGGCGTGTCTCCCTGCAGGAGCGGACCGCGTGCGCGGAGGCCTGCTCGGTTTCCCAACGCCCGCATGCAGCCCCGGCTGAACGACGCAAGATCACGTCTTTGCGAGTAAAAAGCCATCGGATTCACTGTTCTTCCCGTGCCTCCCGCCGCATGAGTGCTCCTCCGCGCCTCTGCGCGGGCCGGTTTCTTACCGATACGCCCGCTATTGCTCCGACTTCCTGAACTCCAGGAAATAATTCGTGCGCAGCAGCGGCTTGTCGTCCACCAGCCGGAATCCGGATGCACGGACCTCGCGGGTCACCAGGGGCTTGTCGCCGCGCACGTGCTGCATGACCCAGCGCGGGCTGATACGTGGGTCGCGATGAAAGTCGATGATGATGAGCCGGCCACCCGGGCGCAGGGCGCGATGGATCGATGCCAGCATGCTTTGCGGGTATTCGAAATGGTGGTAGGTGTCGGTGATGAAGGCCAGGTCGATGCTGTTATCCGGCAGGCCGGTCGTGCGGGAGGAATTGACCATGCCCTGCACGTTGGTCAGGCCCTGTTCGTGGCAGGTTCGCAGGATGTTTTCGATGAAGGTCCCGGAGATATCCACGGCGTAGACGGTGCCGCCCGGTGCGACCGCCCTTGCAAACAGGCGGGTGAACAACCCGGTGCCGGCGCCGATGTCGGCCACGTCCGTGCCGCGGTGGACCGCACTGGCGGCGACGATGGCGTGGCGCCGGTCATACACCTCGCGGCCGCGCCGCTCGAAGGTGTTGACCCACTGCTGCCAGTCCGGATGTTCGAAATGGCGGTTGATGCCCGGACGTACACTTTGTTCCTGCGCCGCCGAAGCCCCGGCGGCCAGCAAGGCCAGCAGGCAGAGCACGAACGACAGGCGGTGCGGGGCAGTCATGACTGACAGCATAGCCGCCCATTCGGCTCTCGGCAGGGAAATTTCCTCCACGACCGTCGCGGACGCCTGCAGGCGCGGGCCGCGTGCGCGATCTTTTCGGCATAACCCTCGCCCACGCGATGCGCCGGGCGCCGGTCAGTCGCGCCGGCAGGATCGGCTGTTGCAACGTGGAAGACAGGTTTTAACCTCCGGCAACCGCACTGCAGCCCGGCCGGCCTGAATAGTCCTGCAGGGCGCGCTTCAGGTCCCTGGCAAAGCGTTGTTGCGCGGGCTTCGTCTGCGCGAACACCTCGTGCGCCTTATAGAATTCCAGCACCTTCACGTCGCTGATGTCCGGGCGCACGTATAGGTCCGGGCGACGCTGCCGGAGTTTTTCGGCCAACAGGTTGTTGCTCATGGTATGAAAAGTCTGCAGCAGTACGCCCGCCGAAGAGAGGTTCCCGTCGTCCCCGGTACGGCGGTTGCCGCTGACGTCGATGGCGATGACGAGATCGCAGTCCGCCTCCAGCAGGCCGAAGGGCAGGGGATCGGCCACGCCGCCGTCGACCAGCAGCCGGTCGCCGATTTTCACCGGCGGGAACACACCGGGCACCGCCATACTCGCCTGGAGGGCGGGCAGCAGTTCGCCGGAATCGATCACCACTTCCTTGCCGCTGTTCAATTCCGCCGTCACCACCTTGAACGGGATCTTCAAATCGCGAAAGCGCCTGGCCGGCATCACCTCGCCGAGATATTCGATGAAGTCATCGCTGCTGAGCAGGCCGCCGCCCGCGAGCGACGGGTCGATGAAATCCAGCCAGCGGATCGATTTCGGCAGCGCGAACAGTTTGTTATCCGCATCCTTACGGTCAACGAAGAACTGCTCGACCTGCGCACGGATGTCGCGGCCGCTCAGCCCGGCGGCATACAGCGCGCCGATGATCGCACCGATGCTGCAGCCCGCAATCGCGTGCACCACGATGCCCATCGCATCGAGGGTCTCCAGCATGAGGATGTGCGCCAACCCCTTCGCGCCGCCGCCTCCCAGCGCCAGGCCGATCCTCGGCTTGTCGCGCCGGGTGCAAGCGCTCAGCGACAGCAAGGCAACGGCGATGCTGTAGGTGAGAAAGTTACGGCGGGTGAGGGTGAACCGGTCAGGCGGCATGGCACACGGCTGTTCCGTCACGGGCATTGGGCATGTCCGGTAGTATAGCTCCGGTGTATGACGCAGGTGCGGCAGCGGACCGGTGACGGTGAACAAAACAAACCCTCACCCTGGCGGGCGAGGGTCCGTTGAAGGTACCTCAGCGTTTGTCGCCGAAATTCAATGCATCTGATACTTGCGCGAACTGCGCACCAGGGCGCGGACCTTGGACATGTGGCTGCCCGTGCTGATGATCACGTTACGTTCCACATCGTCATAGACGCGCTGGGTGTCGCAGTTGGCGGGGTTGCCCGAGGTCTCGCAAATATCCTTCACGAAGGCATGCAGGCAAACCGGCAGCTGGTCGTCATTGCAGCCCAGGCAGCCATCGAAGGCGGGGTCACAGGCCAGTGCACTGCCTGAACACAGCAGCGCTGCAAGTAACAGGGTATGTCTGTACCATGAATAAGCAAACTTCATGATTTTTCTCCAGAATCTTTCTTTCTTCCAACCATGGGTCACAGTATATACGCTTCCCCTACGGGAAGCGTAGTACAAATCAACGGCAGATTTTGGCGAGTGTCGAGGGTCGAATGTGAAATAGTCAGAGATATTAATCGGCTGTACCCGGTTGCGACTGGCGGCGGCGGGAGTGTGCTGGACCGGGTCCAGACTGGCGCCGGCACTTCATCCCGCCTGGGCGGGCCCGGCCGGTCGCAATTCCGGTGCCGTGATGCGACTCATTCCAGCGGCCGGCCCGGCGGTGCCAGCAGCTGCCCGGCATTGAGCACCACCAGCGGATAGCGCTGGCCGCTCACCTTCGCGGCCAGCCAGGGCCTCACAATGGCAAGCAGTGCCCCTCGCTCCGCCAGTGCCGGCAACGCCAGTCGCAGGAAGTCGCCTTCACCGTTCAGGATGACGGTCTGTTCTTCCGCCTGTGCGCCCCTGCCGATCGCCAGCGCGTTCCAGTCCACGCGGATACCACCGGCCACCTGCAGCGCGATGGCCGCGGCGAGCGTATTCAGTTCGCCCACTACGCGCGTACAGGCCTCGCGTTTGGGGCCCAGGTTTTCCATGTTGAGAAACTGGAACTCCAGCCCGTCATCGGTGCCGCAGACCGGTCCGGCCTGCTGGCTGAAACTCCATCGCGTCGTGTCCGCGCCGAGCGCTGGTACGTACGCCGGGGGCGAGGACGCGGCCGGTTCGTCCAGCAGGTCGTCGCACAGGTCCAGTTCACAGAAGCGTGCGATTATGCGCTGCTCGAAGGCCGCCTGTTCACGCAGGCGCGGGCTGCTCACGGCCACCGGCCGTCCGTCCACGATCAGGTACAGGCCGTTATCGGGACCGATGCTGATCTCGATCGGCGTGTCGGGCAGGATGGTTTGCGCGAGCGCGGCGTAGTCCGCCGCGAGCTTTTCCACCGCGGTGGCCCAGCGCCACAGTTCGCCCCGTTGTGCACGGTGCCGTCTGTCACGGCGCGCGCGAGTCGCCTCCTCGTCGTAGGCCGTGACCATCTCCTCGAGGGCGACCCGTGCCAGGTCGGCCAGCAGCGGCGCCGGCCCGTCGGCCAGATTCGCCGCCAGGCTATTGAGCCGGTAGACCGGTGTCATGCCGGCCGCCTGTCGGGCCGGCGTAACCGAAGGCGACAGGCCGCAGAGCAACAGAAAAATCAGGACGCTGCGGTGCATTTGAAACAGTATACCGGTCCTCCCGGCTGGCTGGGTCGGCGCTTGCGCGGGACCGGCATCCGTTGACTGCCGTATCAGCGCGGCGGCAGGTCTTGCAGGCGCAGCGGCGGCACGTAGGGACCCAGCGGCTCGCGTACCCAGCAGTCCCCCGTGGCGTAGCGTTCCGTGAAGGTGGTGAAGCGATAGCGATACAGGGTGGCACGCACCAGGACAGGCGGGTGGTCCGGAAACGGGTTGTCGGCCAGCAGCGCCAGAACCGGCCGCGAGTCCTGCAACAGCCGGTACAGGAAGTCGGCGAACCACGGATTTCGGTAGGGGGATTCGCCGGCGGCGAACCACAGGGTCCAGTCCAGGCGTGGATGGTACGGGATGCTCCAGCGCAGGCAGCGGTGCACGTCGCCGGGCTTGAAGGGAAATGCGTAGGGGCGCCAGTGCTCGCCGTCCACTGAGCCCTCGACGATGATCTCGCGTCGCACGGTGTTCATCACGCCGAAAAAGCCGTAGAAGTTGGTGATGCCGAGGCTCGACGCCGTCGTTGTCAGGGCCGCCAGCGGTCCGGGCAGGGGCCGCGCCGTGATGCGCTGCCAGACCACGGCCAGGTTGACCGTCACCACGATCCCCGCCAGCACAGCCGCGGCGGCGCTGGCCAGCCGACCCGGCGCGGGCAGGTGAAAACGCACGCGTGAGGCGAACCGCGCCGGCAGCCATCCCGCGAGCGCCCGGTCGTCGAACAGGAACAGGCACAGGCACATCGTCAGCAGGTTCAGGAAATAGTAGTTGCCGGTCAGGGTGATGGCCGCCTGCAGGAGGAGGAATCCCCAGGCCGCCGCGAAGCGCAGGCGCCGCGGCATGAAAACCAGCCACGGCAGGATCAACTCGATGCCGAACACCGAGAGTACCGAGAACTGCTGGAACCACTCCGGGAGCTGGTGGGCGTACCAGGCCAGCGGCGTCGGCAGGGGCTGCGTCTCGTAGTGATAGTCGAGTGCCCTGAGGTGCGCCCAGCTGGGATCGTGCGTGAGCAGCTTGACCAGGCCGGACATCAACATGAACCGGAACAGCAGCCAGCGGAACAGCCAGACGACGATGCGTGAACCCCATGTGAGGAACAGGGCGAGCAGACCCACCTCGAGGATCAGGGCGTCGGGCTGGATGTTGCCGAACACGGGCAATGCGGACCACAGTGAAAGATGCAGCACGAACGCGAGCAGCAGCATGGATCGCGTCAGGACATTCAGCACGATCAGGACGGCGGCGACGGCGCCGGTGAGGCAGACCGCCTGCAGCGCCGTGTCGGAACTGTTGACCCAGAACAGGGTGGGTGCGAACAGATAGCGCTGCGCTCCGTGCTCCGCAGCCACGCTGGCCAGGTAGTCCGGCAGCGGCAGGATTCCCTGTGTGCCCACCAGCCCGGTGACCTGGTGGTCGATCGAGAGGAATGCGACCAGGTAGGTCAGTCCCAGCAGGCGCAGGAACAGCCAGCTCACCAGGTGCCAGGTCGGCGGATGGCGTTCCCGCCCCCATAGCCAGCGCGATCCGCGGTAGGCCGCCTCGCGGTGGTGGGAAATAAACGTGTAGCCGGCCTCCGCCAGCACGGCGAATCCCGGCACGCGACGATACAGCCACAGGGCCGTACCCCGGTCGGGCGCATACGCCAGCACCCGGAACGCCGCCCCGGCGCCGCTGTAACGCATGCCTTCCGGTTCAAACAGCTGAATCGAGCGCGCGAATTCCTCCAGGGCCACGTCGGGGTGTTCGGCGGCGATGTCCTGGTACGGCGCGTAGCGCACACGCTCGCCGGTGAGGCGCTCCCAGTAACGCACCCAGTAGGCGCAGAATCCGCAGTCGCCGTCGTAGGCGAGCAGCGGGATGCGGGGTCCTGTTTCGCTCATGTGCCGTGAAGTCGGTCCGGGTTCCGGGGTTCACCTGAACAATAGACAATGATTCCGCCTCCTGCCGGTTCGGCGCTCGCGGGTCCGGGACAGGGCGCGGGCAGGAGGCCATGACCGAGAGCGATTCATCCGGCATGAAAATGTATCCATCCCCGCTTATCTGCCATGCTTGCACCGTGATGGCCACTGAACTGCAGATCGACATCCCGCAGCTGCCTGCTGTGCCGGCTGCGCTGATCGAGGCCGTGCTGACCAGCGACCGGCGCGTGCTGCTGACCGGTTCCCCCGGCGCGGGCAAGTCCACGCTGGTCGATGCGCTTGCCGCCGCGCTGGTGCAGGCGGGACGGAGCTGCCGCTGCCTCGGTGCCGATCCCGGTTCCCCGTTGTTCGGTGTGCCCGGTACCGTATGTCTGGCCCGGCGTGATGACGCCGGCTGGCAGCTGCAAGCGATGGAGGCGCTGTGCACGCTGGATGCCGGTCGCTTCCGGCTGCCACTGTTGGCGGCGCTGCGCCGGCTCGCGCCGGCTGATGGGAACGGCGTGCTGCTGGTGGACGGCCCGGGCGTGGTGCGCGGCGTGGCCGGCGCGGAACTGCTGCCGGCCCTCGTCGAGTTCGCGCGCATCGACGTGGTGCTGGTGCTGACGCACCGGGACCGGCCACCGCCGCTGGTCCGTGAGCTGTGCGCCCTGCCGGTCACGGTATTCGCCGTCTCGGCGGCGGAACGGGCCGCTCGCCCCGGCAAACGCGCCCGCGCGGCCCGGCGCACCGGGCTGTGGAACGATTACCTGGCCGCGGCACAGGTGCGCGCGCTGGACACACGCCGCCTGCAACTGACCGGCACTCCGCCCCCGCTCGGTGTGCCCGGGGCCTGGACCGGCCGTCAGGTCGCGCTCCTGGATGGCGCGCACACGCTGGCGCTGGGTGAGGTCGTGGACGTGGAGGGCGAGGTGTTGCACGTGCGCCTTCCGGCCGCGCCCGGTCCGGCGCGCACCCTGCTGGTACGCGATGCCATGCGGCTAGCCGACGGCCGCCTCGGCAGCGCGCCGCGTTTCAACGCGGACCGCTTTGGTTACCTGCCGCCGCCGGACCTCGCGCCGCAGGCGCCCGCAACCGGGACGACCGGACCTCGGCCGGCGGGCCGGGTGGGTGTGCTGAGCATTTGCCTGGTCAACGGCGTGTTCGGCGACCCGCTGTTACATGCACGCCTGCGTCACCGTCGCCGCAGCCTGCTGTTCGACCTGGGCGAGGGCGCGCGGCTGCCGGCGCGCGTCGCTCACCAGGTGACCGACGTGTTCATCACCCACGCGCACATCGATCACATCGCCGGCTTCCTCTGGCTGCTGCGTTCGCGCATCGGCGAGCGTTCGCGCTGTCGCCTGTTCGGACCCCCCGGGCTGGCCGCGAACATCGACGGCCTGACACGTGGCATCCTGTGGGACCGGATCGGCGACGACGGGCCGCGCTTCGAGGTGTATGAACTGCACGGCACACAGCTCGAATGCGGCATGGTACAGGGCGGGCGTCCCGGCTGTATTCAGCTTGAGAGGCGGGCGGTGGCGGACGGGCTCGTCCTGACGGAGCCGGGTTTCTGCGTGCGCGCCGTCACACTGGTACACAGTTCGCCGGTGCTGGCCTATGCATTCGAGCCGGCACGCGAACTCAACGTCCGCCGGGAGCGTCTGCAGGCGCGCGGCCTGGCGCCGGGACCGTGGCTGGGCGAACTGAAGCGTCGCGTGCGCTCGGGCGAGGACACGGCGCTGATCGTGCTGCCCGACGGGACCAGTGCGACGGCGCGGGACCTGGCCGAGGACCTGATCGTTGTCAGCCCCGGCAAGACGCTGGTGTATGCCACCGACTTCGGCGATACCGCGGACAACCGCGCCCGGCTGATCGCGCTGGCGCGCAACGCCCATACCCTGTTCTGCGAGTCGACGTTTCGTGAGGCCGAGCGCGATCTGGCGGTGCGCACAGCGCACCTCACCACGCGCGCCTGCGCCGAGATCGCCGCGGCCGCCGGCGTTGCGCGGCTGGTGCCGTTCCACTTCTCGCGCCGCTACGAACACGACCCCGCCGCCGTGTATGCGGAAATCGCCGCCCTGTGCAACGCGGTCGCGATGCCGGAGGACCTGGACGTCGACATCGATTGAAGCACCCGCGGGACGCGGGGTCTAGCGTGAACACGCCCGCGCCCGCGCTGCGCTTCTGCGTCGTTCGATGCAACGTCCGCGCATGCCTTCCGGTCGGCAGTGTGTGTCAGCGCCTGAACGGCAGCCTGAAACCCCGGTCGCTTTCGCGGTAGTCCGGCTGGAATCCCTGGGCGGGGACATGAAAACCCCGTAACCGGGGCCGGATCTCACGGCTGTTTTCCGCGCCGTACCCTGCCTGATTCGGGACGCCGGCGTCCGGCTGTTCCCGCGTTACGCGCCGCTTGCCATGGTCCCGGTCCGCCGCCGGGGTTCCGCGCGGGTGCGCTTCGCCGTGTGCGTGATGCGGTGCGCCGCCGCCGTCCGGTCGTTGCTGTGCATGGCGGTGTTCGGGTGTGTGCTGCCGGCTGACCGGTGGCCCGGGCGCGGTATCGTGCCCGGGAGGCGGCTTGGGATGGTGCTGTGAACGCCACCCGGGGGTATCGAACCAGCGCGGGTGGTACCAGGGATCGTACCAGGCGCCGTACCACCAAGGTCCGTACCACGGGTCGTACCAGCCGGGATAGCGGTAGTCGTAGGGTGCCCCGTTCGCTTCGGGCCAGAGGTACCAGGCCTGTGCCGCGACGACGGGATAGCGATAGGGATGCTCGCCGACCATGCCGGGCACGCTGCCCTGCACCGTGCCGGTGATGGTGACCAGACGGTCGGGGGCATAGACCTTCGGATCCAGGAAGCCGGGCACGACGGCGATGAAGCGCCCGAGGCTGACATCCTCGTTGCCGGGTTCGCCGTCCTTGCCGAGCGGTTGCGCCAGCACGGTCAGCCGGGTGTCCTGCACACGGTTATCGGTTTCGATCAGCCTGCCGCCCCAGCGTACCTGCCGGCCCAGGTGGTCCCCGGTCTGCTCGCGAACCACCGTCGGTGCCGGGCTGTCGGAGGGTCCGTCCCGGATCAGCAGCGGGATCTCCGATGCGCAGGCACCCAGCAGCAAGGCGGCGAGCAGCGCCGCCGGCGCGACCAGGGTATGGTATCGGTGCATCGTCAAGGTCCGTAAGTTGCCGGTAATTGTTAGAGTAGTCCGATAATGCCGAGTTGCACCGTCCGCAAACCGGATCGGCGCGCATTTATCGCGGCAATTTGAAATAAATGGATTCCGACCCCGTCATTCCAGGCGCTCGACCAGGCGGTCGAGAAACCCCATCTGGCCGCGGGTGATTCTGAGGCGGGCCTGGTCGATGCTGAACCAGCGCCCGGTGTCGACCTCCGGGTAGTCCTGGTGTCGGCCCGAATTTCGCGGCCATTCCAGGATGAAGGTATTGCTGCGGATCTGCTCCACGTCCAGGTCGCCTTCCAGCGCCCAGGCATGGACGATCTTGCCGCTCGGCTGCCGCAGCTCGCCGAGTTCGACGAAATCCCCGTCGACCTCGAAACCGGTCTCTTCCCGGAATTCGCGCCGGGCGGCTGCCAGCGGGAACTCGTCCGCTTCCGGCAGCCCCTTGGGAATCGACCACACGCCGGCGTCCCGGCCCGCCCAGAAGGGTCCGCCGGGATGCACCAGCAAGACCTGCAGGTGACCGGCGGTGTGCCGGAACAGGAGAATGCCGTAACTGTGAACCGTCATGGACCATCACGCCGTCGTGTAACCGGGATCCATCTCATGTGTGCAATACTATGTGCTTTGCGACTGCCGCACCATTCGGGTTGGCGGCATGTGTGCGATATGCCGGGGTTCCTGATGGACATTCACGCCACCCTGCAGCGCCTGCACACGATCCTGCAGACCCACCCCGGGGAAAGCGCGGCGTGGCTGCAGACCGTGATCGACCGATGCGCGCACGACGAAGTCCGCTGCTATCGCGAGCTGAACACCAGGCGCATGTGGGGCGGCGCCGGCTCCATCGCCAACGAGGCCCTGGCGGACAACCCGGGTCTGGACGAATGGCGCTGGCAGGAGGAGATACGCGAATTCCGCGACCTGATGATCGAGCTCGGCAACCATCTGCGGGCGCGGGGCGAGGCGCATCCCGATATTTCAAGCTGGCTGCTGGCGTTAAGTAACTGGAACCAGTCCGGGGTTTGAGCGCGAAACGCGCGCTTCAGGAACCGGCGACGTTCTACCTGCAGCAGCGGGCGTCGTGTCCACTCACAATCCGAAGCCCACGCCGATGCCGAAGATGACACGGCTCTGGTCGCGTGCGCTGTCCCTGGGCCACAGGTAGAGTTGCCGTGCCTCGATGACCGGATAGACATAGTCCGATTCACCGATCCGGCCGGCGCGGATGCCGGTCACCGGCCCGACGGCGCTGACCAGCCGGCCTTCGCCGTAGTCGGCGGGTTCCAGGTAACAGGCCCGCTCGAGCATAAAACGCCCCAGCGGCTTGCTGTCGAGCAGCGGCAGCGCTTTCGAATCGAGCGGATAGGCCAGCACCTCGAGGCGCGTGCTGTCTTTCAGGTTGGTGGTGGACAGGATGACGCCGCCCCACAGTACGGTCCGCCCGTTGGACGGCTGTGGTTCGGCGACGACGCTCTGCGGCGTCAGTGCGCGGTCGACCGCGCCGGTCTCGAAGGTAGGCCCGCTGGCACAGGCGCCCAGCAGCAGGAGGACGAGGAAGATCGGGCAAGTACGCGACACTCTCATGATCGGATCAGTACCCGTAGCGATGGGGGCAGGTGTAGGGATAGCCATGGTAGTACCACGGCCGCTAGTACCGGTGATCTTACCATCAGGGGTCGAACAGGGGGGCATCATCGCAGTCGGACACCTCGGTTGTCCTGGGCCACAGATACCAGGCCTGCGCCTCGACAAGCGGGTAGCGAGAGGTATGTTTACCCACCAAGCCGGGCTCGCTGCCCCGCACCGCGCCGGTGAGCCGCCGGTCGGGGGCATACACCTCAGGATCCAGGAACCGCGGTACGAGGGCGAAGAAACGCCCGGTGCTGTCATCGGTCGACCTGGGTTCGCCGACGCGAGACAGGGGGCGTGCCTTCCGAACGCAACCCCCGCGGACCGGGCGATTCTGTCCCATGGCCTTGTTGCGGCCCGCTCATGTAGCATTGGCTGCACCGCGCTCGCCGCGCCGTGCCATGAACCGGAGTCGCCACGGTCGCGGCCGCGGGGGATTACGAGACAGGTTCAAGCATGTGCAGACATATACAATGGTCAGGATGAATCCATCTGGACATGACGGCTGTCAGGCAGGTTGCCTGACAAAGCAGGTATAAATGCCGGCACCAAAACCCAGCACCACAGATGCTGACCGCCATGTCGGAATGATTGAGGGGCGGCCCCCGATTATTCCTGCAGCGCCCGGGCTGGATCACACGGAGAAGCCTTTGTTCCGTACGCCGTGTTTTACTGTCTTGCTGGCGCTTGCCGTGCAGCTGCTTTCTTCCTGCGCCTCCTACGGCAGAATCGCCAACCGACCCCTTGCCGAAGTGGAGCCGTCTGCAAGGTACTCGGTTAACCGGGCGGTGCATTCAGGCCGCTCTGACGAAGTCACGATGTTACTGGCATTTTCCGGTGGCGGCACGCGTGCGGCCGCGTTGGCTTACGGTGTCCTTGAGGCCCTGCGCGATACAACCGTCAGCCTGGACGGCCGTCCACAACGACTGCTGGACGAAATCGACGCCATCAGCTCGGTTTCCGGCGGAAGCTTCACGGCAGCCTATTTTGGTCTGCATGGGGATGAAATTTTCACCGAGTTCGAAGACAACTTCCTGCGTAGTGACGTTACAGGCGAACTGATGAACGGTTTGTTCGATCCTGCATTGTGGTTCTCTACAGGTGGCCGTACCGAAATGGCGATCGACTATTATGACGACAAGGTTTTCAAGGGGGCGACATTTGCCGACCTGCAGCGCCGGGAAGGGCCCTTGATCGTGATCAATGCCACCGACCTTGGTCGGGGTGTCCGGTTTTCTTTCTTGCAGGACTATTTTGATCTGCTGTGTTCGGACCTGTCTTCCTTCAAGATTGCCCGGGCTGTCGCTGCTTCATCCGCCGTGCCGGTGTTGTTCCATCCGGTGGTACTCAAAAACCGCACAGGCTGCAATCTCCAGGGGCAATCAAGCTCGGAAGCGGTGAGACCGACGACGACCGTCTCGCCTCAGCTGTCAAACGTGGTGGATGGACTCAGCAGTTACGCGCTGAAGGACCGGCGCCGGTATATCCATCTTGTAGACGGTGGGATAACCGATAATCTGGGTCTTCTTGCTGTGTATGAAACGATCGAGGTTGCTGGTGGCGCAAAAAGATTTCTCGAGTCTCTGGGTGGCGTACCCGCGCCACGTTTTATCGTGATATCGGTGAATGCCTCGACAACACCGCAATATGATATCGAGCTGACAAACGAGAATCCATCCGTGGAAGACACGATTAACCTGGTGACGGATGCCCAGCTTCATCGCACCAACACGGCGACGGTGGAACTGATGGATAACAGCATCAGGCGGTGGGCAGCAGAACTGTCGACGCCCGGGAAAGCCGTTGAATCGTACTTCGTCGAGATTAATTTCGACAGTATTCCGCAACCGGGGCGAAGGCATTATTTCAACCAGATTCCAACAAGCTACACCCTGAGTGGGGGGCAGGTGAATGATTTGATTGCAATCGGCCGCGAATTGCTGTTAAACGACTCGGAATTTCAGCGCTTCATCCGGGATCTGCGTATACATCGGCAGTCGGGCGCGCAGTAATCATCACCTGGTGCAGCCCCCGGTTGCCGTGCCGTGTCATGAACCAGGATCGTCACGGTCGCGGCTCGCGCGGAAGATTACAAGATGGGTTATAGACAGGTTCCAGCCTGGAACCGGGCGTGGGCCGGTTCAGGTCCAACGCCGGCCGGAACGAACGGATGCCGCAGCGCAGCGATAGGTTCTATATAATCTATCCCTGCAACCGCAACGACAGACTAAAGGAGAGATCGATGAGCAATACTCGGGAAACCGCCGGACAAATTACGGTCAGCGATGTGATGCAGCGTGAGGTGCTCGCCGTGGAAGCGGACTGGTCACTGGATCAGCTGGTGGATTTCCTGGACGACAACGGCATCTCCGGCGCTCCCGTTATCGCGGCCGACGACCGGCTGGTCGGTGTTGTCTCTCATACGGACATCGTGCGCCAGAACCGCATGCAGGACCAGAGCCCGAACCCGGCCAGGGAGGACACGCATGACGTCTACCTGATAGACCTGGACCGGCACATGGGCAGGGAGGAGTTGCGCGAGATGCACATCCAGTACGAATCGCCCGTTCAGGTGCGCGATATCATGACCCCCATGATCTACAGCGTGAATGAGGATGCCACGGTGCAGAAAGTGGCGGATACCATGCTCAACGCGCGCATACACCGCGTGTTCGTCACCCGTGAAGGCAGGCTTACGGGTATTGTCACGACGATGGACATGCTGCAGATCATCCGGGATCTCTGACGACGCGGACGGGACCGTAGGGCCGCCGGTCAATACGGTGTCGTGTCACCGACCAGCGTGTAGCCGCTGATCTCCGTGATGACCGGTCTGCCGTTTTCCAGTTCGTAGGTGGCGTATTCGCGGACCTTGCTCGTCATCTGCCTGCCGTCCTTGACGACGTGCTCGATGATGGTCGAGTACGTCTGACCGCTCAGGCCGTCCGGCATGATATGGATCTCGGTGTCGGCGCGCCGGTAGTCGTAAGCCTCGCATTCCGCCCAGCCGCTGTCGATCATCGCCAGGTACTTGTCCCTGTCGATCCGCACCTTCGCCATCCATTTCTCGAGCTGGAACTCGATGACTTTCTCGAACGATTCGCCGAGGTACAGTCCGATGCCTGCTGCATCGCGTTTCATCGCCGCCGCGTCAGTGGCATCGATCACCTGCTTTATCTGTGCCTCGGTAATCGGCCCGGCCGCCCGGACCGGGAGCGCGAGCAAGACGCACAGCGCGGTGGCGGTCAGACGTCCATTCATGTGGTTGCTCTCCTGCACCGGTCCGGTAAGACAGGCACCGCAGTGTCGTAAACAGCACGCGTCATGAAGCCGCAACGTTGATTACAGCACGCCCCGTCACCCTTGCGAAATTGTACGAAAGGCCTAGGCACCGGCCGGAAGGCGAACCCACGGGCGGATGCGCGCACGGCAGGAACGGGATCTATGGCGGCTTGTCGAAATGGCTCATTCCCACGCATCCGGGAAGGACGGTGAACATGGGGCTTGCCGTGCGTCACGATGTGAACGACGCCGGCTACCGACGTACACGAATATCCCTTACCCCATTTCCTGCAAGTGCGATACTCACCGGCGGTGGTGCATGCACGGCTGTTGTGATTATTCCCCGGCGGGTTCCCCCTCGCCGGACGCTTCTGACCTGCGGTTCATGACGAGGATGCTGATCCGCCGGTTATTGGCGGCGTACGGGTCGTCCTTGTTGAAATTGTCCGACGATCCCATTCCCACGACACGGGCGACCTTGTTCTCGTCCATCCCACCCTCGATCAGCACGCGTCGGGCGACATTGGCACGATCCGCCGACAGTTCCCAGTTACTGTATCCCGGCCTGCCCGTGTAGCGTCGCGCGTCGGTATGCCCGGATATGCTGATCTTGTTCGGAACCGTGTTGATGAGCTTGCCGATTTCCTGCAGGATACCGATGGTATATCCTTTCAGCTCGACGCTGCTCAGATCGAACATCGAGCGGTTTTCCTTGTCGATGATCTGGATGCGCAGTCCGTCGGGGGTGATGTCGATCAGCAGCTGGTCCTTGTAGGGTTCCAGCGCCCGGCTCGCGGCAATGGTCGACTCCAGCGACGCCTTCAGTCCCTCGAGCCGCTTCAGTTCCTGTGTGCGGGCGATTTCCTCTGCGCTGTCAGGATCGATCGCTGGTACGTCCTGTGCGCCGTGTTCCGCGATATTGCTGCGGTCGCGCGCGAATTCAGGGCTGGCACTGCCGCCCAGCTCGATCAGGCTGGTACTGGCGCCGCCCGGACCCTGGATCGCCGTCGGGTGCGAACTCTTGACCGGACTCTTGCCCTCGACCGCGCTCGGTGCGGTGAAATATTCCGATATCGCGGCACGTTCCTCCCGGGTGGTCGAGCCCATCAGCCACATCAGGAGAAAGAACGCCATCATCGCCGTCACGAAATCCGCGTACGCCACCTTCCAGGAACCGCCATGATGGCCGGGCGCGTGCTTCCTGTTGACGCGCTTGATGATGATCTGTCCGTTATTTCCTCCCTTCATGCCTCAGTCCTGCCTGTTTTCACGGATTCGTGTCTCCAGTTCACTGAACGAGGGCCGCTCGGTCGAGTACAACACCTTGCGCCCGAATTCGACGACCATGGACGGGTTGTAGCCGTTCATGAGTGACAGAATGCAGACCTTGATGCACTCCAGGAACTTGGCCTGTTCGCGTGCCTGGTGTTCCAGCGCGATGGACATCGGGCCCACGAAGCCATAGGCGAGCAGGATGCCGAGAAAGGTACCTACCAGCGCTGCTGCCACGTGGTGACCCAGTTCGGCGGGGTCGCCGCCGACGTAGGACATGGTGATAACGACACCGAGCACCGCGGCAACGATGCCGAAACCGGGCAGCGCGTCGGAGATCTTGGTCAGGGCCATGGACGGCTGGGACGACTCCTGGTGATGGGTTTCCAGTTCCAGGTCCATGAGGTTCTCGATCTGGTTCACGTCCAGGCTACCGCTGACCATCAGGCGCAGGTAGTCGGTGAGAAACTCCATCGAGTGATGGTCCGCGAGCAGGGACGGATACTGCTTGAAGATTTCGCTGCCGGCCGGTTCCTCGATGTCGTTTTCGATTGCGATCAGGCCCTCCTTGCGAATCTTGCTGAACAGTTGATAAAGCATGAACAGCAGGTCCATGTACAGGTGCTTGTTGTATTTCGATCCCCTGAGCAGCGCCGGCAGGCCGCCGGCCACCGCCTTGATGATCTTCACCGGGTTGGAAATCATGAAGGCCCCGGCGGCGGCGCCGCCGATGACGACCAGCTCGTTGGGTTGCCACAGGGCGGCAAGATTGCCGTGGGACATCAGGAAGCCGCCGATGACCGAGGCAAGGACGACGCTGGCGCCGAGAATAACGAACATGGGTACCTCTGACGTTTCAGTACGGGGCAGACATTCCGCAAGCCGCTGAGAGCTTGCCTGCCGCTTGTGCACCCGGTCCGGGATAGGGACCCGGGCCTGTACCGTTAACGACCCGCTGTCGGGGAAAATTTAACCTTTGGGCATAATCGCTTAGATCCATTCCCGGACTGGCGGAACGGGGGATCGGCTTCGGCCGCGGAGGCGACAGGGGGTGTTTGCAGTGCAGGGCGTCGGTTAACCAGGCTCATGCCGGTCACCGCCGGTACCGGTACCGGGACCGGCGTGAGGCGGCCCGGACACGGAATCCGGCGATGACGATTCAACCGCTTAGCGGATTATCCGCGGTGCACCCCGGCGGACGCGCGGGCATGCGGCGGGAGATGGCGCTGTCCTGCCGGGGTGGGCACCGGCGGTCGTCAGACGTCGTAGTAGAGCATGAATTCATAGGGATGCGGCCGCAGCCGCAGCGCGTCGCACTCGCGCGAACGCTTGTAGTCGAGCCAGGTATCGATGACATCCTGCGTGAAGACATCGCCTTTGGTGAGGAAGGCGTGATCCGCCTCCAGGGCCTGAAGGGCCGCTTCCAGCGAGGCCGGGCAGCTCGCGACCTCCGCCAGCTCCTCCGGCGGCAGTTCGTAGATATTCTTGTCCAGGGGATCGCCGGGATCGATCTTGTTGGCGATGCCGTCGATGCCCGCCATCAGCATGGCGGCGAACGCCAGGTAGGGATTGCAGGAGGGATCGGGGAAGCGCACTTCGATACGCTTGGCCTTGGGGCTGGGCGAATACATCGGGATGCGCACCGCGGCGCTGCGGTTACGCGAGGAATAGGCCAGGTTCACCGGCGCCTCGAAGCCCGGGACCAGGCGCTTGTAGGAATTCGTGGTCGGCGCGACGAAGGCGCACAGCGCCGCGGCATGTCTGAGGATGCCGCCGATGTAATTCAGACAGCTCTCGCTCACACCGGCATACTGCTTGCCCGCGAATACCGGTTTGCCGCGTTTCCAGAGACTCTGGTGGGTATGCATCCCGGAGCCGTTGTCGCCGAAGATGGGCTTCGGCATGAAAGTCACCGTCTTGCCGTGACGCAGTGCGACGTTCTTGACAATGTACTTGTAGAGCATCATCTTGTCGGCCATGCGCACCAGCGTGTCGTAGCGCAGATCGATCTCCGCCTGTCCCGCGGTTGCCACCTCGTGATGGTGTTTCTCGACCACGATGCCCGCCGCTTCCATCTCCAGCACCATTTCGGTACGCAGGTTCTGCAGCGAATCTGTCGGCGGCACGGGAAAGTAACCCTCCTTGTGGCGCGGCTTGTGGCCCAGGTTCGGCCGGTCACCGCGGCCCGCGGTCCAGATGCCCTCGTCCGATTCGATGTGGTAGTAGCCCTCGTGGGCGTTCTGGTCGTAGCGCACGCCATCGAGGATGAAGAATTCGGCCTCGGGCCCGAAGCAGGCGCTGTCGCCGATACCGGTCTGCGTGAGGTAGGCCTCGGCCTTCTGCGCGATATGGCGGGGATCGCGCGAATAGGCCTCGCGCGTGACCGGATCGACGATATCGCAGATCAGCGACAGCGTGGGCCGCTCGTTGAAGGGGTCGATGATGGCGGTCTGTGGGTCCGGGACGACCATCATGTCGCTGGCGTGAATGGCCTGCCAGCCGCGGATGCTCGAGCCGTCGAAGCCGAGGCCTTCGCTGAACAGCGCCGGCGAGACCTCGCTGACGGGTATGCTGAAATGCTGCCAGGTGCCCGGGAAATCGCCAAATTTCAGATCGACGGTGGTAATCCCCCGGTCGCTGATCAGCTTCATGACGTCGGCGGCTTTCATGGCTTACCTCCTGTCTCGCTGCACCCGGGGTCACCTTGCCGGTGCCCGCGGCACCCTGACCGTCTGTCAGTCCAGCCGTACCGCACCCCGCATAAGCCCAAGTATAGGCAAGCTGCTCGACATCACCATGGAGCGACGCGGGACACGCGGTGTATCTGGCATGCCGCGTCGACGGGAACGTGTGCTGCCCAGGCGCAGCTCGTGTGCACAAAGGCTTAGCCGATCCCGGAGGCCAGCCGGTGGGCGAGGCGTGTGGTTTCGGGCAGGCGGTAACGGGGTGTGCAGCGCAGGGTGTAGTCGATCGCCGTCGCCAGGCTCACGCGGTGTCCGATCGAGACGTACACCGGGCTGACGCGGCTGCGCGTGCGCAGCACGGCGCCGATTGTCTCACCCTTGTCCTGCAGTGCGACCCAGCGGCCCTTGTCGGGCGGCGGGTCGTCGTGCTGGCCGATCAGCCGCGACTTGGCGACTCCGATGCAGGGGATATCCGTGAGCACGCCCAGGTGGCAGGCCAGCCCGAAACGGCGTGGGTGGGCCAGGCCCTGGCCGTCGCACAGGATGAGATCGGGCAGCGTGGCGAGCGTGTCCAGCGCCTCCAGCACCGCGGGCAGCTCGCGAAACGAGAGGTAGCCGGGGATGTAGGGAAAGCGTGTCTGGTGGCGGCTGACGGCCTGCGCCACGGGTTCCAGGCCCGGAAGGGCGAGCACGACGACCGCGGCACGGGTGATCCTGCCGCCGTCCTCGAAGCCGACATCGATGCCGGCCACGGTGCCGACCGGGCCCAGGCGGTCATCGCGCACGACCCGTACGCGCAATGTCTCCTGTATCGCGCGTGCCGTGGCGACATCGCCGGGCCAGTCGACATCATCGCCTGCTCCGCGGTGCATGGCCGCATTGTACGCTGGAATGGAGGTACAGTCCGCGACCGCGAGCCTTATCGTATCGGTAAGGTGCGCACATGCGATGCGTACTGCCGGATTGATCGTAAAATCAGAATGTTTGCTTCGCCGTGCCCGCCATGGCGGCTAAGGTGCTTAACAAGGAGGTGTCTGAAACCGTATCATTGATGGATCAGGTTATTCTTCTGGCACAAACCCGCCTGCCCTCGAACCGGTCGGCCTGGGGGCAGACGGATTCCGGCCACACGCAGATGAAACCCGTTCGCTGCTTTCGACATATCGTGTGCGAGCCGCCCGGCTATCTCGGTACGCTGTTCGAGGCGCGTGGTATCCCGTACGAGGTCGTCTGCCTCGACGAGGGGATCGCCGTGCCGCGCGACCTGGACAGCGCGTCCGGCCTGGTGTTCATGGGCGGTGCGGGCAACGTCAATGAACCCACCGACTGGATGCGGCAGGAAATCGACCTGATCGGCCGCGCGGCACAACGGGACATGCCCATGCTGGGCATCTGCCTGGGCGCGCAACTGATCTGCAAGGCGCTGGGAGGTGACGTGATGCCCGCCGATACGCTGGAGGTCGGCTGGCATCCGGTCGAACAGGTGTCGGACGCCACGGTGCCCGGGTGGTTCGCTGGCCTGCCGTCACGCTTCGAGGTATTCCAGTGGCATGCGCATACCTTTTCCATCCCGCCCGCGGCGGTCGCACTGCTGCGCGGGCGCTGTGTTGAACACCAGGCATTCGCGCTCGGCGACATCCTGGCGACGCAGTTCCACCTCGAGATCATGCCGCCTTCCATCAAGGGGCTGACGCAGCGATTCGGCAGCGACATCGAACAGCTGTCCGACTGCGTACAGGGCGCGGACGTCATCACCGCCGACCTCGAGGCGCGTACGGACCGACTGCACCGGATCGCCGATGTCGTGTTCGCGCGCTGGCTGCAGCGTGTCTGTGACAGCGCGGCGCGGGCACCGTAACCCCGCTTGGCTGGATCGTTCGTACTATGGTGCGCCGTGCGTCCGTGTCGAGAGGCACGCTCGAAAGACCGATGGGACCACGCTGGCGCGCATTCCGCGCGCCAGCGTGGTCCACGGATGATCAGGCGCTAGCCCGGTGCTGAGGGCTCAAGGCCGTTCGGGGCGCCTCTTTCAGCTCGATGAACTGCTTGTACTGCTTCTTACGAGGCGGGGGTCCCGCTCCGGTTTGATTGGTCTTGTGACACGGCCAGTACCAGGGTAGTGGAAGCGGTTTTACACTGATACCGACACGATCCTGGCCGTTGATCGAATCCACCGTCGTTCACGAACCGATCATCGTGGTTGACCGCCGGGTCGTGCTACCCGGCGCAGCCGGCGGTCCCGGGCCACCGGATGAAGCATGTACGTGCCGCTCTGACCGTGTCAGCCGGAAGCGAGATCACCGGACGGATCCGGCTCCTGAACGTGGATGTTCACCTTGCCGGGGATAACATCATTTTCAAAATAGTTTTCAAGACGGTGCAGAACCGATGGTGTAATTGTCAGACCCTTCGCGACCAGGAGCAGACCGTCGGTCGTTTTCACATCCTGCGCCAGCACCATTCCTTCCTGAAGATCATGAATCGGGATCTCGATGGACTGGGACGGAGCCTCGCCAACTATCGTCTTGCGCAGGGCGTCGAGAATGAGCGGGTCATACCAGTTCGACTGGCGCTGCATCTGCAGCATGCACTGTTGCGGCGGGATGCCGGCCGAATCATGTCGATCATATTCCAGTACGACCTTGAGAATTCTCGCGCCTAACGGAATTCCGTTTCCCTGGGTTCCATCATGGGGTACGCCGGTGCCGTCGTAATTTTTCTCCTGGTAGCGTATGCAGGCGGCTACCTCCTCCATGCGCGGTATCTTGGCCATCAGGTCTGCGCCGACGTCGGGATGCCGGGCAAAAAGGCGGTATTCGTCCACGTCCAGCGTTCGTCCGGCGGCGACCTTTCTGGATACTTGTTCGGGCAGGGTGATACAGCCGACCTGGGACAGCATAACAGCAGGTTCAAGCCACCATTCAGGTTCAATTCCCATGTTCCTGATTATGTGTTGGGCGAGTTTCTGGAGGCGCGCGGTACGGCCGAAGGCGGCGGGATCTGCCAGGGCGAGAACCTCCGCCAACACGCGAATACTTCCGGCCAGGGTCTTCTGCAACAGATCCTTTTCTGCCGTAACAAGGTGGTATTGCCTGATGCCGTCATCGAGTACCCGGGTCATGACATCCTTGTCGCACGGCTTGTTGAGAAAGCGATAGATGTCACCCTCGTTGATGGCGTCGATAGCGGTTTGCTGATCGGAGTTGCCTGTGAGCATGATGCGCACGGTATCGGGCGCGCGTTGCCTGACGATGGAAAGAAACTGGACTCCATTCATTTCCGGCATGCGCATGTCGGATACGACGACGGCGAAGGGTCCCTCGGCAGCGATGATAGCCAGGGCTTCCTTCCCGCCCGTTGCCACTGCAATCTGGAACTGCTTGCGCAGGGCGCGTTGATAGCCCTGCAAGACATTGACCTCGTCATCCACCAGCAGGATCTTTTCGCTCATGATTCGGTGTTTCCGGAGACGGTTTCGGCGATGGACTGCCATGCTTCCATTCGGTGTTCCAGGCCGAGAGATTTCAGATACTCCAGGTCGGCAGGATGGCCCCCGTGCTCGAGGACATCGGCGACATGCACGGCGGTCAGCGCACAAAATTCACGGGTGGGGGCATCCAGGGGCGTGTGATTGAAGGCCACGGCCTCGACGACCGTGGCGGGCAGTCCCCACAACCCGAGAAGGTACGCGCCGACCATACCGTGCGTGATGCCTGTAACCTTCAGTTCTGCATCCCAATGGTAAATTCCCTCGGCATCCGCCAGCCTGTGCACCTGCTCCCATGCATCCGGTGCGCTGAAGGCGAGGACAAGAATGCCAATATCGTGCAACAGACCTGCGGCGAGTGAATCGTCAACGACCGTGCGGTCGCATCCTTCCGCAGTGGCGATATCCCGGGCGATTCGACCGACCATGATGCTGTGGTGCCACAGGTGCGCAACCGAGAATGCCCCGGATTGCTGTTCCTGGCCCTCGAACTGGCGGAAGACGCCTGCAACCAGTAACAGGCCCTTCATCGTTTCTACCCCGAGCAGTGTCGCGGCATCCTCGGGACTGGTTATATGCCGTCCGACGCCGAAAAATGCGGAATTCACGACCTGCAGCAGTTTCGCCGTCATGGGTGGGTCCTCTGCGACCAGCCTGCCAATGTCGCGCAGGCTTGCGTCCTCGGACTGCAGCAGCCTGGCGACCTTGTTGTATACCGTCGGAATGCTGGGCAGGGAGTCCAGGGTGGTTACCAGTTCCTGCAGGCGCTCGTCCGCCAGCAATGTCTGCAGGGCGAAGGCCCGTGACAACACGGCTCTCAGTATTTCCGCATCGCAGGGCTTTGCGAGAAACTGGTGCGTCTTGCCGACCAGCTTGAGTATCGACGCCTCGTCCGACTGGCCTGACAATACGATCCGTATGCTCCGTGGATGCCGCTCGGCGATGGTACGCAGCAACTCGGCGCCGTCCATTCCCGGCATGCGCATGTCCGAAACGACTGCGTCAACGGTGGTTTCCTCCATCAGGCGCAGCGCCTCCTCGCCGGTGCCGGCAAACAACATCACCCATTCATTGCGCTGGGCGCGCAGCGAGCGTTTGAGGCCTGCAAGCAGATTGGGCTCGTCGTCTACAAACAGCACGCATTTCAGGTTCGGATGACTTTCCATTGCGACTGCTGCCACTCGTGACTGACCCGGATCCGAGGTCGATTGGTCGAATATCAATGGTTGTCGTTCCAAGGCGGAAAAACTTTATGAGGATCACCCGCCGGGATCGTATGCCGCCGATTGACAGTGGGTGGTCCAGTACCCTATGTGGCGTCTCGCCGAGTCCTTGAATGCTACAGTTTTTTGCGAATCTGCCGATTCTGCCATGTCAATATCCCATGCCCGAATTCATGGTTTGAAGGAGTTCCGTTAGTGCAAAGGTTTCTCTCCCATTTCAAACTGCGCAGCAAGCTCCTGGCCGGTTTTGCGGTGCTGCTGGGTATTCTGTTT
>Ga0210144_1000005_pt1 | contig 138898 bp, 120 predicted proteins | sample Muzzi_PWA_D2_FD_185532 | JGI IMG/M metagenome (GOLD analysis project Ga0210144, IMG submission 185532) | Wetland microbial communities from San Francisco Bay, California, USA, that impact long-term carbon sequestration - Muzzi_PWA_D2 (SPAdes) | ecosystem: Environmental > Aquatic > Marine >...
TGCCGAGTTGCGGTTGGACCGCGATTCCCTATCGGCTAAACTCCATGTGATCTCAACGCCCTGATTTCAGGGCGTTTTTCTTGCCCCAGCCGGGTCAGAATCCCGCCGGAACCGGTCAAAATAGGGTGAATTGCTCCGGGTTTTTCCATGCGTCCTGCCGCTCCTTGCCGCGAAAACTCACGATGTTCTCGTACTGCTTGTCGGTAAAATAGAGGATATGCACCTTGCCCGACTTGGGAACCTTGCGCTCAATGTCCCTGGTCAGGCGCTCGGCCTGCTCCTTGCCCGAGCAAAACCTCAAATAGACGGAAAACTGCGACATTTCGAAACCCAGATCGAGCAAGGTATTGCGAAAGCCGGTGGCACTTTTCCGCTCCGCCTTGGTGCCGACCGGGAGGTCGAACATAGCCATGACCCACATGAGGCGGTAGCCGCTGAGCGCCATCAAGGCGCCCGCGGCGGCCCGCCATCGGGGACCGGGGGTACGGCCGGGAGTTCGAGCGGCAGCGGCCCAAGCGGAAATTCGAGCCTGTCGCCCTGGCCTTCGCAAATCCGGGCGAACGACGAAGCCAAGCGAATCACGCAGGTGGACAGCGGTGTCGTTCCGGCCGCGGTCGCCATGTCGAGCGAGGCCACGGCGGCCAGGGCCGGCTTCGTCTCGCGAGACACGCGGTCGTGGCCGTTCTCGGCCAGCCTTGCGGCCAGGAGGTCGACGATCGGCCGAAACGGTTCCATCAAGTCGTCGACCAGGCACATGGGGTTTCCGCGGTTGCTGTGATGCAAACCGAAGGTCGGGTGAAGGCCGGCACTCATCACCGCCCTCGCCGTGGCCGAACGCAGCACCGTGTAGCCGTAATTGAGCAACGAATTGATACCGTCCGCCCTTCGGTCCCTTCGAAACTCCGGCCCGAACATCAACGGCCAGTAACGCCGGGCCGCCTGTGCCTCCAAGTTGTCCGGATCGCCCGAGCGGACCCGCCGGGCCAGGAGATCGAGGCCGCCGCCGCGGCGGCCCAGCAACTCGAGGACCGCGGCCTGTTGGCTTATCTTGGCCCGCACCACGGCCTGCCAGAGGCGTTTGGCCTTCGGCCGGGTCAGCGCGATTTGCGCCTGCATGCGCGCGTTCTGCCGATGATGGCTGTCAACCGGCCAGACTAGCGCGGCTGGCGCATGGTTCGGCCCGCAAAGGACCACGGGCGCGTTGCGCTCGACCAAAGCCAGCAGAAGATTATTGCTGTAGCTGAGGCCGTGGCCATTTGCGATGACCGCGGCGATATCGTCCAGCGGCACCCGGCCCAATTCGGAATTACGATCATGGACGACCAGAAAGCCGCGCGATACGGCGAGATGGCGCCCTTCCTCGGCAATCTCGACGATGCGTCCGGTCACGCCGTGGCTCCGGCGCGAAACACCCGGCCTGCCGGATCGACACGGACCGGCCGCGCCGCCAGCTTGCGCAGTCCCTCCGGCGATTTCGTCAGGTACTTGAAGGGGTCTTCGTCGTTCGGTGCAGCGTCCCGGGCCTTTAGGTTGCCGCCCTCGTAATGCTCGGCGAGGACGATCTGGCCGGGGCTGAACTTCACGATGCGGAAAATGCGCCGCTCGCCGCCTTCGTCGAGCTCGACCATATCGTCCTTATGGAGTCGCATGACCGGAGGCGCGTCGGGAAATTCCTGCCGCCAGCCGGGCGTGAAATCGCGGCGATTCGCGTCGAAGGTCGACACGACCTCGCCCCGCCATTTGCCGTCCGCTGCTGCGAAAATTTCGTAGCAGTGATTGCTGTCGCCCTTATAGGCCTTATAGGGGCGTCCCAGGCGGTCCGCGATGGGAATTACGCTCAGGTTTTCCATTACGCGCACCCGGCGGACTCCGGTGCGCTCGGAGTACGCCTGAAGGACCTCCTTGAGCGGACGCCCTTCCGACTTCGCGCGCGCGGCTTCTTCGCGAAGGTCTTCCCGCAACTGAGCGTCGCGGACCGCCTCGATCTCCTGCGCACTCTTGAGGCCGATGAGCGGCTTCCGGTGGACGACCTCGCAGCGCCCGCCGGCATCGGGTCCGGCAACGATGCCGTAGGCGGTATCGTTGTGCAGGCGGTCGCTGGTCGCCGCACCGCTGCGGCGGCCGCGCGGCGGAATCTTATGGTCGGGGCGGAAGGAGACGACGATACGGTCGAGCCCCTCGCGCAGCGCGTTTCGAAAGCCCTCGAATGGAACCGGAACGTCGTCGAGCACGCGACTCAATTCCAGCTCTTCGGCGCGCGCCGCCGTCCTCGAAAGGACGTTGAGCAGCCCCCGATCGGTCGCGGCAACCACCGCGGCATCGACGGTATGGTGCCGGTGGTCGCTGCGTTCCTTCCGGTTGTGGTCCGAGAGCAGGCTGTTGAGGCCCCACTTGCCGCGCAGCATCGCGGTCAACCGGCCGGGCGTGACCCATACCCGGTTCGGATCGCAGATTCTGCCTAGGTAGGCGTAGCACAACCGTGCGATGTACTGACTGTCCGTCAGGTGGCGGTCGAGAAATGCCTTTTCCGACTCGTATTTCTCCATCGCATCCAGGGCGAACCGCCAGGCCTTGCCCTTATGCAGGTTCGCCGTGCGCGAGACGATGGCCGCCCAATCGAAGCCGGCGGGGCTGTCCTTGAAGGCTTCGTAAGGCGAAAGGTTGTTCTTCAGTCGGTTGGCGCGCCGCAGGCTGACCGTCTTGTTGGAGAAGCTGTTGTCGAGCGTCCGCGAGAAGGGCAGGATGTGCTCGACTTCGACCTCGCTGCTGAAGAGCCGCTGGATCGAGATGTTCTCGCCGGTATAGACGCAGCACCGGTCGAAGGGGTCTTTCGGGTTCAACTCCTCCCAAAGACGCAGCCGCAACCGGTTCTCGCCGGTGTCCGCAATCCCCAGCTGCTTCAGCTTCTCCCGCCGCTCGTCGTTCCGTTTCTGATTTTCGGCCTGGTCGCGCTGTATCTCCCGCTGCTTTTCGATGCTTTGCTTCAGCTCGCGCGCGACCTCGACGACGATTTGGTCCGGCGGCCCGTGCCGACGGGCGATGGCGTTGACCACGCGGCGGACTTGATTGAGCGCGATATGGACGGTCGGATTGGCCAGCCGGCCGATCCGCTTCTCCTCGCTGTCGCCGGGCTCGCCCGAGCCGAAGGCCACGTGGCGCTCGAGGGCGCGCCCGTAATAGGGAAGCGACTCGAATATTTCGCCGTCGCGGAAATCCGAGTGGTGGCCGTATGCTTCCGTGGCGGCATCGTCGTAGCCGTAGCCTTCGAAACCCTTGGCCTCCAGCAACCCGGTCAATTTGTGGAGCGCGGTGCGGCCGAGATTGGCATAACCCGCCGGCAGCCGCACGCGAGAGGCCTTTTCGGCGGCCTGCGGGTCAAGGCCGTAACGCTCTTCCAGCCACCCGACGAGCGCCGGTTCGTCTTCTTCGGCGAGAAGCCGCTCGACGATGCCGTCCTGCTCGTCGCGCGGCAGATCGTGCCAGCCCGGACCGAACAATCCTTTCCTGGCCAGGAGCGCCGCAGTCTTGTTGCCGTCCAGGTGTTTGCGCTTCTCGCTTTCCAGGTTGAAGCGCACGCCCGGCGAAAGCTTGAGGATTCGCCGCATCTGGTCGAAGGTGCGCTTCTCTTTCGTGAGCAGCGGCTTGGCCAGGGCATCGCGCTCGGCGCGGTTCAGGTGCCGTGCGGCCTCGCCGGGGCTCTGAATTTTGAGGTTTGCCAGCTCCTGAAGGACGCGAAAAGCCTGGGCGGTCGGCAGGGCCCGCGGCGCGCGTTCCTCGGTCGGGTCGAGCGTGCACTTGCCGGCGCGCACCGGTTTCAGCGGTCGCTGGAAGAAGAGAATGCGGTGCAGATCGTCGTGCGCGGCTTGCGTCAGCAGCCTTGGGTGGTATGGCGCCTGCGCGCCCCACAGCGCCGCGAATTCGGCCTCAAGCATGTCGCGCTGCGGATAGAGCTCGTATTCGGCCTTCGCCCCCTCGCCGCTCAATCGTGCACGCACCGGCTGACGATCCTTATGGCGCAACCAGAGGAACTCGCCGAGCGTGCGTGCGCCGCTTTCGGCCATGGCCGCGCGCAGACGTCCCGCCGCCTCCCGAATCTTGCCGCTTTCCGACTCGTCGGCACCGTCGACCTTGCGGTTGCTGCGAAACCCCCGGCGCTGGTTCATGTGGAACAGGGCACGGCCGAGCTCCGCGGGCTCCAGGCGTTCGTCCAAGCCGCGCGCGCGCAGCTCGTAAGGGTCGAATCCTTCCAGGGCCTTGCGCGCGGCCTCGTCGGCCGGCATGAGGCCGTGCCGGATCAGGGCGCGCAGGAATCCGTCGCGACGCGCGAGGTAGCGGTCGCGCCGGCGGCGCATGGCGCGGGCCGTTCGGCGGGCGACCGCCAGCGAGGTCCGGTCCTTCGGGTTCCGCCCGTCGGAAAAGATCCGCACCCCGAGGTCGCGAACGCCGCAGGGGCGGCCCGAAGAATCGAGATCGAGCAGGCACCAGCCAATGGAATTGGCCCCGAGATCGAGCCCAAGTCGATAGTCCGTCATAACAGACTTCCTCCTTGACAATTTTATTAGATTTTGGAGAATTAGACGCGGGAAGCAAGCGGACTATTTAGCCGATAGGGAATCGCGGTCTTCCCGTTAACAAGCGATTCCGCCTTTGGCGGAAAGACGCACAAAATAAGGGCAGGCTCCGGCCTGCCCTTTATTTGTGAACGGTGTGAATACCGCACGCGACCGTGCGCATCAGGATTACGTAACGGCCTGCGAATACATCATTTTCGTCTATGCCCTCACGCCATGCGGTGCAGGATCGCCGCCAGGCGTTCGATGCCGGGACGGATCTGCTCCGCCGCAATCGAGGAGAAGCCGAGCCGGAAGCAGTTGCGCGGCGGGTCGTCGCGCAGGAAGTGGATGGCGCCGGGCTCGATCACGATGCCCTCGTCGAGCGCCGCCGCCGCCAGGCGCTCGGCGTCGAGCCCCTCCGGCCCGCGCAGCCAATAGCTCGTACCGCCGAACGACGGTGGCGTCGCGCTGTCGGGCAGGAAGTCGGCGAGCGCCTCGCCCATCGCCTGCCAGCGCTCGCCGTAGACGCGCTGCAGCCGGTGGACCAGCGAATCGTAGTAGCCGCCGGAGACGAACAGCGCCACGGTGCGCTGGTTGTTGGTCGGCGGGTGGCGCAGCATGAGCCGGCGCAGCAGGCGCGCCTCGCGGATGAACGCCGGCGCGCCGACCAGGTAGCCGACGCGCAGGCCGGGCGCCAGGCTCTTGGAGAACGAGCCGACGTAGATCACCGCGTGCTCCTTGTCCATCGCCTTGAGCGCCGAGGTCGGCGCGGAGACGAAGTTGGCCTCGGCCTCGTAGTCGTCCTCGATCACCACGAAGCCGTGCCGGCTGGCCTTCTCGAGCAGCGCAACGCGGCGCTCCATCGGCATGGTCACCGTGGTCGGCGACTGGTGGCTCGGCGTCACGTAGACGCAGTCGCAGCGCTCCACCGCGCGGTCGACCACCAGCCCGCCCTCGTCGACCGGCAGGGACCGCAGCCGCGTGCCGGTCAGCGCGAAGATGTTGCGCGCGTCGACGTAGCCGGGGTCCTCCAGGCCGATGGTGCCGCGCGGGCCGAGCAGCAGCTGCGCGATCAGGTAGAGCGCGTTCTGCGCGCCGAGCGTGATGAGGATCTCGTCGGCCCCGGCGCGCACGCCGCGCCGCGGCAGCACGCGGGTGCGCACCTCCTCGATCAGCTGCGGGTCGTCCTCGTCGACGCTGTCCTGGGTCCAGCGCTGCAGCGACTGCACGGCGAGCGCCTCGCGCGCACAGTGCCGCCAGGCGGAGATCGGGAACAGCGACGGGTCGGCCTGGCCGTAGATGAAGGGATAGGGATAGCTGCGCCAGTTGCCCGGCTTGCAGACCTGGCGGCGCGCGGAGGGGTGCAGCCGCAGGCGGCGCTCCCAGTCGGGCGCGCGCGGGCTTTCGGCCGGCACGGCGGGCGGCGCGCCGGCGGCGCCGTTGGCCAGCATCTCGCCGTTGACGAAATAGCCGACCCGCTCGCGCGACACCAGGAAGCCCTCGTCGGCCAGGGCCTGGTAGGCCAGCACCACGGTGTTGCGCGACACGCCCAGGGCCTGCGCCAGGCGGCGGCACGACGGCAGCGGCTGCTCCTGCGGCAGGCGGCCGTCGAGGATGGCGTCGACCAGGTGGCGGCGCACCTGCGCCTGCAGGCCGACCTCGCCGTCGTGGCGCACCGGAAAGATGAGCTCGCGCATGACCGACTCCGACCGGGCGGGTCCCGTGGCCTCACCAGCCTGGGTGAACTGGCTCTATGGAACCACTGGCCGCAAGTCTAAGCTGCGCCTGGTCTGCCCTCAAGCGAGGCCGCCGCCGGCATGGCACCGGCCGGCCAAGCCCGTCGGCAGGCGGAGAGCCCAGGGAGACCCAGAAGGACTCAGGGAGACCCAGACGGACGGAGCATGCCCGCACGCCCCCTCGATCCCTCCCCGCCGGTTTCCGATCAGGTCAAGTACAGCACCTGCTACATGTGCGCCTGCCGCTGCGGCATCAAGGTGCACCTGAAGGACGGCCGCATCCGCTACATCGAGGGCAACCGCAACCACCCGGTCAACCGCGGCGTGCTCTGCGCCAAGGGCTCGGCCGGCATCATGCAGCATCATTCGCCGGCGCGCCTGAGCAAGCCGCTGCGCCGCGTCGGGCCGCGCGGCAGCGGCGAGTTCGAGGAGATCGCGTGGGAGGAGGCGCTGAGCACCGCGGCCGGCTGGCTCGGCGCCATTCGCGCCAGCGACCCGCGCAAGCTGGCCTTCTTCACCGGGCGCGACCAGAGCCAGGCGCTGACCGGCTGGTGGGCCAGCCAGTTCGGCACGCCGAATTACGCCGCGCACGGCGGGTTCTGCTCGGTCAACATGGCGGCGGCCGGGCTCTACACCATCGGCGGCTCGTTCTGGGAGTTCGGCGAGCCCGACTGGGACCGCACGCGCTATCTGATCCTGTTCGGCGTCGCCGAGGACCATCACAGCAACCCGCTCAAGACCGGGCTGGGCCGGCTCAAGGCGCGCGGCGCCAAGGTGCTCTCGGTCAACCCGGTGCGCACCGGCTATTCCGCGATCGCCGACGAATGGCTCGGCGTCACGCCGGGCAGCGACGGGCTCTTCGTGCTCGCCCTGGTGCACGAGCTGCTGCGCGCCGGCAAGGTCGATCTCGACTACCTGGCGCGCTACACGAATGCCTCCTGGCTGGTGATCCGCGATCCCGGCGCGGCCGACGACGGGCTGTTCGCGCGCGACGCCGCGGGCAATCCGCTGTGCCGCGACCGGGGCCGCGGCGCGCTGCGCGCGGCGACCGACCCGGACGCGATCCCCTCGCTCAGGGGCGAGGTCCGGCTGCCCGACGGGCGGGCCGCGGTGCCGGTCTTCCAGCTCCTGGCGGGGCGCTACCTGGCGGCGGACTACGGCCCCGACGCCGTGGCCGAGCGCTGCGGCGTGCCGGCGGCGGCGATCCGACGCATCGCCGCCGAGCTGGCCGAGGTCGCCTTCAACCAGGAAGTGGTGATCGAGCAGCCCTGGACCGACTGGACCGGGCGGCGCCATGACCGCATGGTCGGGCGCCCGGTCAGCGTCCACGCCATGCGCGGCATCTCGGCCCATTCCAACGGGTTCCACACCTGCCGGGCGATCCACCTGCTGCAGCTGCTGCTCGGCACCGTCGACGTGCCCGGCGGCTTCCGCCACCGCCCGCCCTTCCCGCGCCCGGCGCCGCCGGCGCAGAAGCCGGCCGGCAGGCCCGGCCAGGTCGCCCCGAACGCCTGCCTGCCCGGGCCGCCGCTCGGCTTCCCGACCGAGCCGGCCGACCTGCTGGTGGCGGACGACGGCACGCCGCTGCGCATCGACAAGGCATTCTCCTGGGAGGCGCCGCTCGCCGCCCACGGCATGATGCACATGGTCGTCACCAATGCCTGGAAGGGCGACCCCTACCCGATCGACACGCTGTTCCTCTACATGGCCAACATGGCCTGGAACTCGGCCATGAACACGACCGACACCATGGCCATGCTGTGCGACACGGATCCGGAGACCGGCGCCTACCGCATTCCGCACATCATCTACTCCGACGCCTATTTCTCCGAGACCGTGGCCTATGCCGACCTGGTGCTGCCGGACACCACCTACCTCGAGCGCTGGGACTGCATCTCGCTGCTCGACCGGCCGATCTGCGAGGCCGACGGCCCGGGCGACGCGATCCGCCAGCCGGTCGTGCCGCCCGAGCGCGACGTGCGGCCGTTCCAGGACGTGCTGCTCGACCTCGGGGCGCGGCTCGGCCTCCCCGGCCTGGTCGACGAGGCCGGCCGGCCGCGCTACCCGGGGGGCTATCCGGACTACATCGTCAATCACGAGCGCCAGCCCGGCGTGGGGATGCTGGCCGGCTGGCGGGGCGCTGCCGGCGAAGCCGAGGGGCGCGGCGCGCCCAACCCGAACCAACTCAATAAATATATTGAAAATCAGTGCTTTTGGACACAACATCTCGCGCCTGAGATGAGATTCTTCAAGCACGCCAACCGGGACTATCTGGCGTACGCGGCGAACATGGGCTTCCTCGCCCAGGCGGCGCCGATCTTCATGCAGCTGTACAGCGAGCCCTTGCAGCGCTTCCGCCTCGCCGCCGCCGGGCACGGCCCGGTGCAGCCGCCGGAGCGCGAGCGCGAGCGCATCGCCGCCTACTTCGACCCGCTGCCGTTCTGGTATCCGCCGCTCGAGGACCAGGCGCAGGAGAACGCCGGCTTCGGGCTCCACGCCGTGACCCAGCGGCCGATGGCGATGTACCACTCCTGGGGCTCGCAGAACGCCTGGCTGCGCCAGATCCACGCCGCCAACCGGATGTTCCTGCCGCGCGCCCTGGCCGAGGCCGAGGGCATCGCCGACGACGACTGGATCTGGGTGGAAAGCCGGCACGGCCGCCGGATCAAGGTCCAGGTGCGCCTGAGCGACGGGGTCAACGGCAAGACGCTGTGGACCTGGAATGCCATCGGCAAGCGCGCCGGGGCCTGGAACCTGGCGCCGGACGCGCCGGAGGCAACGCGCGGCTTCCTGCTCAACCACCTGATCGACGAGCTGCTGCCCGAGCAGGGCAGCGGCTACCGCTACGCCTGCGCCGATCCGGTCACCGGCCAGGCCGCCTGGTACGACCTCAAGGTGCGCATCCGCAAGGCCGCGCCGGCCGAGGCGGGCGAGACCTGGCCGCGCTTCGACGCGCTCGCGGCGCCGCCGGGCCTGACGCCGCGGCCCGAGCAATCGCGCTACGGCGCCGCCTTCCGTCCGCGCGCCGCGGCGAAACGGCCATGACCGGCCTGCCGCGCAGGGCGCCCGAGAAGCGCCTCGGGCTGGTGATCGACCTCGACACTTGCGTCGGCTGCCACGCCTGCGTGGTGAGCTGCAAGGAGTGGAACACCGGCGGCCATCCGGCGCCGCTCAGCGACCTCGACCCCTACGGGGCGGCGCCGATCGGCGCCTGGCTCAACCGGGTCCACGCCTACGAGACCGGCGACGGGGCCGCCGGGCGCACGGTCTATTTCCCGAAATCCTGCCTGCATTGCGCCGACGCCGCCTGCGTCACCGTCTGTCCGACCGGCGCGTCCTACAAGCGCGAAGCCGACGGCATCGTCCTGGTCGAGGAGGACAAGTGCATCGGCTGCGGGCTCTGTGCCTGGGCCTGCCCCTACGGCGCCCGCGAGATGGACCCGGTCGACCAGGTGATGAAGAAGTGCACGCTCTGCGTCGACCGCATCTACAACGAGAACATCCCGGTCGAGGAGCGCCAGCCGGCCTGCGTCAACGCCTGCCCCGCGCGGGCGCGGCATTTCGGCGACCTCGCCGACCCGGACTCGGAGGTCTCGCAGCTCGTCGCCGGGCGCGGCGGCTACGACCTGATGCCCGAGCTGGGCTATCGCCCGACCAACAAATACCTCCCGCCCAGGACCGGCCAGGCGGCGGCGCGGCCGGCCGGTGCGGTCGAGGCCTTGCCGGCGGCGGTTCCCGGCGGCGGGTTCCTGGCCTGGCTCGACCGGGTCCTCGGCGATTGACGGCGCGATGAACCCGGCCCCCTCCATCGTGCTGTTCACGTCCTCGGCGGGCACCGGCTACGGCCTGCTGTTCCTGCTCGGGCTGCTCGGGCCCCTCGGGCTGCTGCCGGCCGACCGCTGGCTCGGCCTCGCCGCGCTCGGCCTGTCGCTCGGCCTCGTCAGCTGCGGGCTGCTGGCCTCGACCTTCCATCTCGGGCATCCGGAGCGGGCCTGGCGGGCGCTCAGCCAGTGGCGCTCGTCCTGGCTGTCGCGCGAAGCGGTGGCGGCCCTGGCGACCTACGTGCCGGCCCTGGTCTTCGCTATGGGCTGGATCGTCTGGCGGCGTCTCGACGGCGGCTGGGCGGTTGCCGGGCTGCTGGCGGCGGCCGGCGCGGCCGTGACGGTCTATTGCACGGGCATGATCTATGCCTGCCTCAAGCCGGTCCGGCAGTGGCACCACCCGCTGGTCACGCCGCTCTACCTCGCCTTTGCGCTCGCCGGCGGCGCCCTCTGGCTGAGCGCCCTCGTCCCGCTGTTCGGCGCGGGGCGCCCGCCGCTCACGGGGGCGACGCTCGTTCTGGTCCTGCTGGCCTGGGGCGCGAAGGCCCTGTTCTGGCGGCGGACCGACGGCGCGGCGCCGGCGCGCGGCACGGCCGACGCGATCGGCCTGAAGCCCCTCGGCCCGGCCCGCCTGCTCGATCCGCCGCACACCGAGGAGAATTACCTACTGCACGAGATGGGTTTTCAGGTGGCGCGCCGCCACGCCGGCCGTCTACGCCGCCTGGCGCTGCTGTTCGGCGGCGCCCTGCCGGCCGGCCTGCTGCTGTTGAGCCTGCTGAGCCAGGGGGTGTCGGCATCCGCCGCCGGCCTGCTGGCGGCGGTGTCGGGCAGCCTGGGCATCGTCATCGAGCGCTGGCTGTTCTTCGCCGAGGCGCGGCACAGCGTCACGCTCTACTACGGAGCCGCGCCGATCTAGCGGCACGGCGCTCGGCTTGAGACGGATTGGCAAGGCAGGGGAGGAAGTCGATAGGGAATCATACTTTCCGCTAAAGCGAAGCTGTAACATAATGGCCGTAAATTTAGCCATATCGTGCTGGCCCGGACATCGGGTCTGGGCCAAAGGTTAAACCGAAAGCAGGGAGTGACATCGTGACCAAGAAAATCACCAACGCCCCTACGGGCAGTCAAGAAACCGCGCTCGCCGCGAAGCGCCTAACGCGCCGGACGCTGCTGCAGGCGGCCGCCGTCGGCACCGTGGCGGTGGCCGCCCCGGCCGTGGTCAGCCGCAAGGTCCTGGCCTCGTCGGGCGAGGTCAACGTTCTCATGTGGTCGGACTATCTGCCACCGTCGTTCATCGAGTCCTTCAAGGCCAAGACCGGCATCACGATCAACTACACCGGCATCGGCTCCAACGAAGAGATCATCAACAAGATGAAGGCGACGAAGGGCCGCGGTTTCGACATCTGCAGCCCGACCAACATGCGTTCGCTGCAGTGGGTCGAGCTGGGCCTGTTGCAGCCTTTCGACTTCGGCCGGATCAAGAACATCGGCAACGTCAATCCGGCGATGCTGAAGGTCGGCGAGACCGAGTGGAACTTCGGCAACAAGGGTCCGCACTGGATCCCGCATATCTGGGGTACCGAGGCGGTCTCCTGGCGCACCGACAAGTGGACGCCGAAGGACGGGCCGGACGGTCTGCCGAGCTACGGCGACATCTGGGATCCGGCGGTCAAGGGCAAGACCATGATGCGGCCGCACTCCGGCATGCTGGGCGCCGGCCTCTATCTGGAAACCACCGGCGTCCTCAAGCCCGGCGACATGCGCCGCGCCTACGAGAGCGAAGAGGTCATGCGGCCGATCTGGCAAAAGGTCACGGACTTCTGCATCAAGAACAAGGCGCAGGTTAAGCTGTTCTGGAACGACGCGGACAGCCAGAAGAACGGCTTCCTGACCGAGGGCGTCGTCGTCGGTCAGACCTGGGACGGCCCGCCGATCGCGATGAAGAACGAGGGCGAGCCGATCATGTACCGGGCGCCGAAGGAAGGCGCGCTGGCCTGGGTCGACGGCATGGCCATGCCGATCGGGGCGGAGAACGTCGACCAGACCTACGCCTTCATCGACTACTGCTACGAACCGGAACCGGCCGGCAAGGCCATCGACAAGCACGGCTACAATTCTGCGGTGCTTGGCGCCGACACCTTTGCCAGCGAGCAGTACGCCAAGAACTTCACCGAGGCCTATCCCGGCGATTCCCTGGCGAACCTCTGGCCGTGGCCGAAGGAGCCCCAGTGGTACGCGGACGTGCGGACGGAGTACCGCAACAAGTTCGTGAGCGCCTGAAGCTGACGCAGCGGCGTGTCACCCTGGGTGCGGCAGCGCCCAGGGTGCCGCCCGCGACAGGTAGTGCGGCGGCCCTGGTCCAGGGCCCTCCATAGCATGCGCGACACGGTTCAGCGGCTCTTCGGTCCGTGCAGGGGGAGACCAAGATGAGCGCGAATGTCGAGCTTGACGGCGTTTGGGTGCAGTTCGGCAGCTTCACCGCCGTCCACGACGTCAACGTCACCATCGAGGGCGGCGAGTTCTTCAGCTTCCTGGGGCCCTCGGGATGCGGCAAGACCACGTTGCTGCGGACCATCTCGGGCTTTCAGGAGCCGACCCAGGGCGTCGTGCGCATCGGCGACCAGGACATGGCCGGGATCGGCCCGAACAAGCGTCCCACGGCCCTGATCTTTCAGAATCTGGCGCTCTTCCCGCTGATGTCGGTGTGGGAGAACATCGCCTTCTCGCTCGAGGTGCGCGGCGTCGACAAGGCCGGCAGGCGCAAGCGGGCGGACGAGCTGCTCGAGTTGATCGCCTTGACCGGCCAGGGCGACAAGAAGGTCAGCGAGCTTTCCGGCGGCCAGAAGCAGCGCGTGGCGATCGCCCGCGCCCTGGCGGTCGAGCCCGAGGTCCTGTTGCTCGACGAGCCGCTGTCGGCCCTCGACCTCAAGCTGCGGCAGCACATGCGGACCGAGTTGCGCGCCATCCAGCAGCGCGTCGGCATTACCTTCATCTACATCACCCACGACCAGGGCGAGGCGCTCACCATGTCGGACCGCGTCGCCGTCATGAACGACGGCGTGCTCGAACAGGTTGCCGACAGCGCGACGATCTACGACCAGCCGGAAACCGCCTTCGTCGCCTCCTTCGTCGGCGAGAACAACCTGATCCCGGGCAAGGTACACGAGGTCGCCGAGGGTTTCGCGGTCGTCGACAGCACCATCGGCCGGCTGCGCGCCCGCCTCCCGCGGTCCCAGCGTGCGGCCCTCGCGGCGGGCGAGGATGCGTATGTGTTCGTTCGGCCCGAGGCCATCCACATCCTCAACGGCGCCGGCGGCGACGGGTTCGACAACACCGTGCGGGCGCACATGTCGCAGGAAGAGTTCGAAGGCAACATGCGGCATCTCATCCTCGACGGCCCGGGCGGCAACGAGATCCGGGCCTCGGTGATCAACGCGGGCCGCGGCATCGGGCACGGCCTGGGCAGCGACGTCACGCTGGGTTTCCGCGCCGAGATGACCGTGGCCCTGCCGAAGGGTCCCGTGGCGGCAGAGCGGGACAGCGACGCAACGTGAGCGGACGGCTGCGAAGGGGGGCAGCGCGATGAATCCGGTGACCGGACTGCGGCGTTTCGTCGATCGCAACGGGCTCGCGATCTCCGCCTATCTGCTCGTCGCGGTGACTCTGTGGATGCTCGCGATGATCATCCTGCCGCAGCTCTTCATGCTCGATTTCTCGTTCCGCTACAATCTGCCGCCGGCCAAGATCGGCGGACCGGAGGACGTCTGGACGATCTCCAATTACGCCTTTCTGGTCTTCGGCAGTTCGGGCAATCCGGATGCCTACAACTGGATCGACCTTTCGGTCTTCTTCCGTACGATCCTGGCGGCGGTCTTCGTCACCGTCTTCGACGTCGCGCTGTGCTACCCGATCGCGTTCTATCTGGCGCAGGTCGCGAAGGGCGGCTTCGGGCGCCTCATGGTGCTGTGCCTGATCATCCCCTTCTGGGTCAACGAGATCCTGCGCGCCTTCGCCTTTCGCATTCTGTTCGGTGCGACCGGCGTCATCAACACTGTCGGAATGTCGTTGGGGCTGTTGGATCAGCCGATCGACTTCGTCGGCGCCGACATCGCCCTCTATGCCGGGCTGGGCTATGCCTACATCCTGTTGATGATCTTCCCGATCTACAACGCGATCGAAAGCCTGGACCATAACCAGATCGAGGCGGCGCGCGACCTCGGGGCGCCCTGGTGGCGCATCCATTACCGGGTGGTGATCCCGCACGCCAAGCCGGGCATCGCCTCGGGCTGCACCATGGTGTTCATGCTGAGCGCTGGGGCCTTGGCCGCGCCGCAGATCCTCGGCGGCCCCTCCAGCCTGTGGTTCACCCAGATCATCTATCAGTGGTTCAACACCGGCGGCAACTGGCCGCGCGGCTCGGCCTACGCGATGATTCTGCTGATCGCCTGCATCGCCTTCGTGATGCTGATGATGCGCGTCTTCAAGGTCGGCCTGGGCGAGATCGGCCGATGAGCTCGCAGAACATCCTTCGAGCCTTCGTCGGGCTCTACATCCTCGCGTTCTTCTCGTACCTCTTCGGGCCGCTGATCCTGATGAGCCTGACGGCGTTCAACAGCTTCTCGTTTCCCCGCGTATCGCCCTGGGAGTGCTTCACCACCGAATGGTTCGTGAAGCTCAGCCACGACGAGAAGCTGATGCACGGACTGCTCAACAGCCTGATCATCGGCGCCGGCGTCATGGCGCTCGCCGTCCCGATCGGCATGGCGGGCGCGATCATGTTGACCCAGGTGAGGCGCAGCATCCGGCCGATCTATTACACCATCGTGATTTCGCCGATCCTGGTCCCCGGCGTCGTGCTCGGCATCTCGACGTTGATCTTCTGGGACCGGCTCGGGACGATGTTCAACGCGAGCTACAACTCCGTTTTCTACGACGGCCTGTTCCTGACCATCATCGGCCAGGCGACCTTCATCTCCGCCTACTGCATGCTGGTGTTCATCGCCCGGCTGCAACGCTTCGACCCGGCCCAGGAAGAAGCGGCCCTCGACCTCGGCGCGACGCATGCGCAGACCTTCCGCAAGATCCTGCTGCCGTTCATGCGCCCGGCGATCTTTTCCGCCGCGGTGCTTGCCTTCCTCGCCTCGTTCGAGAACTACAACACCACGGTCTTCACGATCATCTCCGAAAGCACGTTGACGACCGTGCTGGCCAGCAAGGTGCGATACGGCATCGACCCCTCGATCAGCGCATTGGCCGTGATCATCGTGAGCCTCACCTTGATCGGCGCGATCGCCTACGAATTCGCCAAGCAGCGCGAGGCCAAGGAGGCTCGTGCGCGCCAGATCGAGGGGCTGGGCCTTCCGGCTTCGCCGCCGACGCGCGCCAAGCTGGCCGAGGCGATCGGCAACCCGGCGATGATCCTGAGCTTCTTCGTCGCCGTCGCCGGCTTGACCTTCGTCTATCTGATGGCCACGGTCGACACGGCCGCCTGCAAGCAGGATCTCCGGGAGCAGAAGCGGATCGAACAGCAGCGCCGCCAAGACATGCAGCTCTTCCCCTTGCAGATGCCGAGCGGTAAGGCACCGTCCAAGCCGGCGGAGCCGACCGCGCCGCAGGCCCCGGCCGGAGAAACCGGCAACAAGCAGTACCAGGGCATCTTCGAGCCCGGCAACCTGAAGAAGCAGGTCGGCCCGGAGGGCGAGGCCGCGCCCGCCAAGCCAACGCCCGGCAAGCAGTACGAGGGTATCTTCGACCCCGGCAACCTGAAGAATCAGGTCGGGCCCGAAGGCGGCACGAACCAGAACTGAGGCCCCCGAAGACACCGCCCGCAGGCTCGCGCCACCGACCGGCCAGCAAGGAATCCGATGCGCCATGGCGACATCGTTGCTTTCGAGTCCGCTGATCACGAACCGCCAGGCGCGCCGCCTTCTCCTGGCCACGCACGGGCTGTCGGACGATCCGCGGCGGCGGCTGGACGATCCCGGGCTGCTGGGCCTGATCGAGCGTCTGGGATTCGTCCAGGTCGACAGCATCAACACCGTCGAGCGGGCGCATCACCACATCCTGTTCAGCCGCAGCCAGACTTACCGGCCGGCGCAACTGGCGCGCCTGCTCGAACGTGACGCGGCGCTGTTCGAGAACTGGACGCACGACGCGGCGATTATCCCGAGCCGCTTCTATCCCTATTGGCGCCGACGCTTCGCGCGCGACCGGGACCCGCTCGCGGAACGCTGGCGCAAGTGGGGCCGCGCCGGCTTCGAGCGCTATCTCGTCCACGTCGTGACGCGCATCAGGCGTGAAGGGCCGTTGATGGCGCGCGACTTCGGCGCGGAGAAAAAGAAGGGCGGCGACGGCTGGTGGAACTGGCACCCGGAGAAGACCGCTCTGGAATACCTCTGGCGCACCGGCAAGCTGGCGGTCGCCCGGCGGGAGGGCTTCCAGAAGGTCTACGACCTGCCGGAGCGCGTGCTGGCGGAGGAGCATCTCGCGCCCCGGCCGACGCGGCGCGCCTTCGTCGACTGGAAGTGCCGGACGGCCGCGGAACGGCTCGGCTTCGCCACGCCGGGCGAGATCGCCGCCTTCTGGGGGGCGCTGAGCCCGGCCGAGGCGAAAGCCTGGTGCGAGCGGCGCTACGGGCGCGCGCTGACGCCGGTGCGGGTCGCGGGGGCCGGCGGAGCGGCGCCCCGCGCCGCCTTGGCGCCGGCCGACCTGCCGGACGGATTGGACGACCTGCCGGAACCGCCGGCCCGCATCCGGGCGCTCAGCCCCTTCGACCCGCTGGTCCGCGACCGGGCCCGCCTCGAACGCATCTTCGGCTTCCGCTACCGCATCGAGGTCTTCGTGCCGGCCGCCAAGCGCGAATACGGCTATTACGTCTTTCCGCTGCTCGAAGGCGACCGCTTCATCGGCCGCATCGACATGAAGGTCGCGCGCCGCAACGGCGGCCTCCTGCGGGTGCAGGGGCTTTGGCTGGAACCCGGCGTCGCGATGACCCCGCGGCGGCGGGCCAGGCTCGGCGCCGAGCTGCAGCGCGTGTGCCGCTTCGCCGGCGCCGAGGGCGTCGATTTCGCGCCCGGGGTGCGGGTCTGAGAATTCGTCCGATCGGCGGATAGCGAAACCGGCGGGCGGCCCCTGCGCCGTCCCGCCGGTTGCGTCGCGGCGATCGTATCGGCGGCCTTATTGCCGCTTCAGCACGTCGCGCAACTTGCTGAACAGCTCGTCGATATGGGCCTCCTCGGCCACGAGGGGCGGCGAGATCAACACGCAGTCGCCGGTCAGCTTGACCATGAGACCGGCCTCGTAGAGCTCCTGAAGAACCTTCAGGCCGCGCAGGCCCGGTCCGTCGAGCGGCGCCAGGTCGACACCGCCGAGCAGGCCGTAGCCGCGGATGTCGGTAACCACGGAAAGGCCCTTCAGCTCATAAAGCGCGTCCTGGAACTTGGGCGTCAGCTTCGCGGCCCGCCCGACGAGGTCCTCGCGCTCGAAGATGTCGCGGGTGACCAGCGCGGCGGCCGTGGCGACCGGGCAGCCGGAATAGGTATAGCCGTGAAACAGCTCGATCGAGGTTTCCGGCGCGGCGTCGCAGATCGTCTCGTAGATCCTGTCGCTGACCGCGACCGCGCCCATCGGCAGCACGCCGTTGGTCAGGGCCTTGGCCATGGTGATCATGTCCGGGACGACGCCGAAGCTGTCGGCGCCGAACTGCTTGCCGGTGCGTCCGAAGCCGCAAATGACCTCGTCGAAGATCAGCAGGATGTGGTGCTTGTCGCAGATCTCGCGCAGGCGCTTGAGATAGCCCTTGGGCGGCACCAGCACGCCGGTCGAGCCGGCGATCGGCTCGACGATGCAGGCGGCGATGGTGTCCCCGCCGTGTAGGTCGACCAGGCGCTGCAGGTCATCCGCCAGCTCGGCGCCGGTTTCCGGCTCGCCGCGGGTGAACTTGTGCTCCGGCAGGTGGGTGTGGCGCAGGTGCACGACCCCCGGCAGACCGAGGCCGAAGGCCTTCCGGTTGTTGACCAGTCCGGCGACCGAGATGCCGCCGAAGTTGACGCCGTGATAGGCGCGCTCGCGCCCGACCAGCCGCATGCGCTGCCCCTCGCCGCGCGCCCTGTGGTAGGCCAGCGCGATCTTGAGCGCGGATTCGACCGCCTCGGAGCCCGAGTTGCCGTAGAACACGTGATTGAGGTCGCCCGGCGTCAGCGCCGCCAGGCGCCGCGACAGCTCGAAGGTGCCCGGATGGCCGAACTGGAACGGCGGCGCGTAGTCGAGCTCGATCAGGGTGCGCTGCGCCGCCTCGGCGATCTCGCGCCGACCGTGCCCGGCGCCCACGCAGAACAGGCCGGCGGAGCCGTCGAGCAGCTTGTTGCCCTGATGGGTCGTGTAGTACATGCCCTCGGCGCCGGTGATCAGGCGCGGATTGGCCTTGAAGTGCCGGTTCGCCGTGAACGGCATCCAGTACTCTTCGAGCGAGTTGGGGACTTTCGTGACGACGCTGTTCATTCGTCTGTTCCACCCATTTGTCAGAGGATTGGGCGGAAGCTTATACCCGGCCCCGGAAGGCGGCTAGGACCAGTTTCGGCGCGCCCTTGAGGCCACGCGGCCGCGCCGCGGAGACCGTTTGCTCACCAATAACTTACGGCGTTCCGGTAGAGCGCTGCCAGGTCCTCGCGGGAGATCGCCCGCGGCGCGTTGTCGAACAGCCGGCGCTGCGGAAAAGCCCCCTCGGTGAGCGCCGGAATATCGCCGGTTGTATAACCCACTCCGGCGATCCCATTCGGCATGTCTGTGGCCTTCATCAGATCGACGATGCGGCCCGCGACCGCCTCGCCGGCATCCTCCGGCCCGGCGCCGCGGACCTCCGCGCCGAGCCATTCGGCGGCGGCCAGATGGCGCTCGGGGCAGGCCGAGGCGGTAAAGCGGAACACCGCCGGCGCGTTGACGATGACCGACATGCCGTGCGGCACGATGGGCTCGGCCTCGGGGTAGCCCGCCGGGCGGAAATCGCGCACCAGGCCGGAAACCGAATAGGACATGCCGTGCGGCGCGTGGCAGCCGGCGTTGCCGAAGGCGATCCCGGCCAGCGTGGCGGCCCACATCATCTGGTCGCGCGCCGCGTGGTCGCCGGCGTCGGCGATGGCGCGCTCGAGGTTGCGGCCCAGGACGGTCAGGGCCTCGCGGCAGCCGAGATCGCTCCAGGGATTGGCGCCCTGGCTCATCGGGCGCAGGCTCGGCCGGGCCGGCGCCTTGCGGCGCGTGTAGGCCAGCGCGGTGTAGGATTCCAGCGCGTGGCTCAGCACGTCGAAGCCGCTGGCCGCGACGACGTTGCGCGGCAGGGTGTAGGTCGTGACCGGATCGATCAGCGCCAGGCTCGGCCGCAGGCGGCGCGAGACGATGCCGGTCTTGGCCTGCATGGCCAGCAGGTCGAAGATGGCGATGCCGGTACACTCGCTGCCGGTGCCGCAGGTCGTCGGACAGGCGATGTGCGGCTTGAGGGGGCCGGGCACCGCCTGGCCGCCGCCGATCGGTGCGTTGACGTAGGCGAGGAACTCGGCCGGATAGGTCGAATAGAGGTTGGCCGCCTTGCAGGTGTCGATCACCGAGCCGCCGCCGACCGAGACGAAGCCGTCGAACCTGCCTTCGCCGGCAAAGCGCGCCGCCGCCTGGAACGACCGGTCGGTCGGCTCGACCCGCACCTCGTCGTAGACGGCGACGTCGATGGCCGCGGCGCGCAGGGACTCGCGCACCTCGGCTACGTGCGGCAGGTCGGCCAGGCGGGAATCGGTGATCAGGGCGACGCGGCGCAGGCCGAGCGCCGCGGCGTGGTCGCCGGCCTCGCGCAGCACGCCGGCGCCGAACACGATCGCCGAAAGGTCGACGGAGAACGCGCCGTCGCCGCCCTCCGACGGCGCGTAGTAATGACAGCAGCCCATGCCCGATCCTACGGCGGATCGCCCCGCGAGGCTACAGGCCGAGCGCCTCCTCCGGCGCGACGAACGGCAGGCCGTGCGCATCCGCCACGGCCTTGTAGGTCACCTTGCCGTTGGCCACGTTGAGCCCGTTCATCAGGTGCGGGTCGTCGGCGAGCGCCTTGCGGTAGCCCTTGTTGGCGAGCGCCAGTGCGAACGGCAGCGTCGCGTTGTTGAGCGCGATGGTCGAGGTGCGTGCGACCGCGCCGGGCATGTTGGTGACGCAGTAGTGGACCACCCCTTCCTCGATGTAGGTCGGCTCGGCGTGCGACGTCGGCCGCGAGGTCTCGGCGCAGCCGCCCTGGTCGATGGCGATGTCGACGAAGACCGATCCGGGACGCATCTCCCGCATCATCTCGCGCGTGATCAGCTTGGGCGCGGCGGCCCCGGGCACCAGCACCGCCCCGATCACCAGATCGGCGCCCATCACGTGCCGCTCGATCGCGTCGACGGTGGAGAAGATCGTGTTCAGCATGGGGCCGAACTGGAGGTCGAGGGCATAGAGCCGCTCCAGACTCTTGTCGATGACCGTGACGTGCGCCTCCATTCCCATGGCCATGCGCGCGGCATTGGTGCCGGACACGCCGCCGCCGATGATCACGACCCGCGCCGCGGCGACGCCGGGCACGCCACCGAGCAGCATGCCGGAGCCGCCCTGCTCCTTCTCCAGGCAATGCGCACCGACCTGCACCGACATGCGCCCGGCCACTTCGCTCATCGGCGCGAGCAGCGGCAGGCCGCCGTGCTGGTTCGTGACGGTCTCGTAGGCGACCGCGATGCAGCCCGACTTCATCAAGCCCTCGGTCTGCGGCAGATCGGGCGCCAGGTGCAGATAGGTGAACAGGATCTGCCCGTCGCGCAGCATTCCGTATTCGACCGTCTGCGGCTCCTTGACCTTGACGATCATATCGGCCTTGTCGAAGACCTCCTTCGCGCTGCCCAGAATGGTCGCGCCGGCGGTCTCGTAGGCCGCATCCTCGAAGCCGATTCCGGCGCCCGCGTTGGTCTCCACGACGACCTTGTGGCCGTGATGGATGAGCTCGCGCACCGAGGCCGGCACCAGGCCGACACGGTATTCGTGGGTCTTGATCTCCTTTGGAACCCCTATCAGCATTCCCGTCTCTCCCAGGGCTTGAGTGGTTTTGTAACGGCAATCCTTCCGGGCTGCGTAAGCCGTCAAGCGTTCGGCCGGTCCCGTGGCACGGCTAAAGGCGCACGCGCTCCGCCTTCGGGTCGTACATGGGGCGCAGGCTGGCCTTGGCCGCAAAGCGCTCGCCGGCCACCTCGATCTCGTAGCGTCCGGCCTTCACGAAGTCGGCGGTGACGCCGTCCGCGTTGCGGACGTAGCCCATGCCGATCGCGCTGCCCAGATGATGGCCGTAGTTGCCGGACGTCACATGGCCGACGATCGTACCGTCGCGATAGATCGGCTCGTTGTGGTAGAGCAGCGGCTCCGGGTCCTCGAGCGCGAACTGGACCAGGCGCTTCCGCACGCCCTCCTCCTTCTGGCGCAGCAGCGCCTCGCGGCCGAGGAATTCCACGTTCTTGTCGAAGCGGCAGGCGAACGACAGGCCGGCCTCGATCGGCGTGTCCTCGTCGGTGATGTCGTGCCCGTAATGGCGAAAGGCCTTCTCGATGCGGCAGGAGTCGAGCACGTGCATGCCGGCCAGCCTGAGGCCGAGGTCGTCGCCTTCGGCTACGACCGTGTCGAACACGCTGCGGGCGAAGTCCGAGGAGACGTAGAGCTCCCACCCGAGCTCGCCGACGTAGGTCACGCGCACCGCGCGCAGGCGCGCGTAGCCGAGTTCGATCTCCTGCGCCGTGCCGAAGGGAAAGGCCTCGTTGGACAAGTCGGCATCGGTCACCCGCGAGAGCAGCGCGCGGCTGTTGGGCCCCATCACGCTGAGCACGGCATAGCCCGCCGTCATGTCGTTGACCGTGACGTCGGCGCCTGCGGGAATGTGACCTTGCAGCCAGGCGAGATCGCGCCGCGCCGAGGCCGCCGCGGTTACCACGAGATAGCTGCTCTCGGTCAGGCGGGTCACGGTCAGGTCGGCCTCGATGCCGCCGCGTTCGTTGAGCCACTGGGTATAGACGACCTTGCCCGGCGCGACGGCCACGTCGTTGGCGCAGATCTTCTGCAGCACCGTCTCCGCGTCGCGCCCCTGCACCAGGTATTTGGCGAAGGAGGTCATGTCGAAGAGCGCGACCGCCTCACGCACCGCCTTGTGCTCGGCGGCGGCGTAGGGGAACCAGTTCTGCCGCTTGTAGCTGTATTCGTAGCGCGGCTCGACGCCCTCCGGCGCGAACCAGTTGGCGCGCTCCCAGCCGGCGACCTCGCCGAAGCAGGCGCCGCGCGCCGCCAGACGCTCGTGCAGCGGCGAGGTGCGCACGCCGCGCGCGGTCTCGTACTGGCGATAGGGCCAGTGCATGGCATAGAGCAGGCCGAGCGATTCGCTGACCCGCTCGCGCAGATAGCGGGCATTGCCCTGGAACGGCTGCATGCGGCGAATATCGACGTCCCACAGGTCCATCGGCGGATGGCCCTCCAGGATCCACTCGGCCAGCACCTTTCCGGCGCCGCCGGCCGACTGGATGCCGATCGAGTTGAACCCGGCGGCGACGAAGAAGTTCTTCAGCTCCGGCGCCTCGCCCAGCATGTAGCGCACGTCCGGCGTGAAGCTCTCCGGGCCGTTGAAGAACGTCCGGATGCCGACCTTCTCCAAGGCCGGCACGCGGTTCATCGCGGCCTCGAGGATCGGCGTGAAATGGTCGAAATCCTCGGGCAGCTGATCGAAGCTGAAATCCTCGGGGATGCCGTCCATCCCCCAGGGCTTCGCGTTCGGCTCGAAGGCGCCGAGCAGCAGCTTGCCGGCATCCTCCTTGAAATAGGCGCAGGAGTCGGGATCGCGCAGCACCGGCAGGTCGGACGGCAGGCCCTCCATGTTTTCGGTGACGATGTAGAAATGCTCGCAGGCGTGCAGCGGGACGTTGACCCCCGCCATCCGCCCGACCTCGCGGCCCCACATGCCGGCGCAGTTGACCACGAACTCGGCCGCGATCTCGCCCTGCTCGGTCCGGACGCCGACCGCCCGGCCGTTCTGCGTCACGATGCCGGTGACCTTGGTATCCTCGAAGACCTGGGCCCCGCCCATGCGCGCCCCCTTGGCCAGGGCGATGGTGGTATCGGTCGGGTTGGTCTGTCCGTCGCCCGGCAGGTAGACCCCGCCGACGATGTCGTTGACGTTGATGAGCGGCCAGAGCTCCTTGATCTCGCCCGGCCCGACCACGTCGACCTCGAGGCCGAAGGTCTTGGCCATGGAGGCGCCGCGCTTGAGCTCCTCGAAGCGCGCGTCGTTGCTGGCCACGCCGATGCTGCCGCGCCGCCGGTAGCCGGTCGCCTGCCCGGTCTCCGCTTCCAGGGTGTCGTAGAGGTTCGCCGTGTACTGCGCCAGCTTGGTCAGGTTCAGGGTGGCGCGGAGCTGCCCGACCAGGCCGGCCGCGTGCCAGGTGGTCCCGCAGGTCAGCTTCTTGCGTTCGAGCAGGACGACGTCGGCGCAGCCCAGCTTGGTCAGGTGATAGGCGAGCGAGCAGCCGACGATGCCGCCACCGACGATGACGACTCGGGCTTCTTTCGGCAGGGTCTTGGACATGCGCTCCGGGGTCCCGTTCGCGGTCGAACGATAGGTGAAAGCGGCAATCTAGAGCCTGTCCCGGCCGGCGGCTAGGGCCAGATTTTTCCCGCCCTTGAGGCCACGTCTTGGCCCCGGCGCACCCCCGGCGCGGGCGTCATTTCCGCCCCACCAGGCCGGGCGGCGCGTCGTCGAAGAGCGCCGCGTGCAGGCGCTCCCAGCTGCGCCCGTCCGGTGCGATCAGCAGCCCCTTGGCCCGGTAGCTGCGCGCCTCGTAGGGCCGTCCGTCGAGCGTCCGGCTGGTGCCGCCGGCCTCGGCGTGGATCAGCGTTCCGGGCACGTGGTCCCAGGGCATGAGCCTGGTGAAGAGCGAGAACTGCATCTCGCCGCTCAGCAGCCGCAGATACTCCAGGCCGGCGCAGCGCAGGCTCTTGATGGCGTTGACCCGATGGCGCCGGCGCTGCACCCGTCGTGCCATCTCCGGCGGGGCGAAGCTGCTGGCGTGCAGGGTCCCGCTGAGCTCGGCGGGATCGGGTCGCGGCGGCGGGACGAGCGATACGGGCCGGCCGTCGAGCACCGCTCCGGCGCCGCGTTCGGCCATGGCCGTGCGGCCCGCGACCGGTTCGTGAATCCAGGCGGCGACGGTGCGACCGTCGTGCAGCAAGCCGATCATCGTCGCGAAGGCCGCCAGCCCGGCCGCGAAATTGCCGGTGCCGTCGACCGGATCGATGACCCAGACCCAGTCCTCGCGGGCAAGCTGTTCCAGGATCGCCGGGTTGCCGGCGACCGCCTCCTCGCCGACCACGTGCGAGCCGGGCAGCGCGTCCCGCAGGCGCCTCGTTAGCGTCCGTTCGGCCGCCTCGTCGGCCACGGTGACCAGCTCGCCGCCCTGTTTCTCGCGAATGTCCTCGTCGGCCAGGGCGCGAAATCGCGGCAGGATCTCCTCCTGCGCGGTCTGCTCCAGGATCCGCGCGATCGTCTCGATATCGATCGGGGTCATGACAGCGCCGGATCAGCCGTCCTGCAGCGGCCTGCGCCGATGGAAGCGGGCCAGCTCCGCGGGGTCCAGGCTGACCTGCAGGTGGGCCACGTGCTCGTCGTCGTGGCGCTCCAGGACCTGGCCGTGATGATAGAGCCAGGCGATTCCGGCGCCGTCCGTGAGATCGACCTCGAGCTCGACGGTGCGGTGGCCCACGGTCAACCGACGGTCGAGCAGATCGAGGAGCTGCGGCAGCCCTTCGCCGGTGATGGCCGAACAGGGCACGCGGTTTTCGTCGCGCGCCGAGCGCGTGATCAGCACCTCGCGCGAATCGCGGTCCAGCAGGTCGATCTTGTTGAGCGCCTCGACGATCGGGCGGCCGGGGTCGCCGACGATTCCCAGGTCGCCCAGCACCGCCTCGACGTCTGCGCATTGCGCTTCGCTATCGGGGTGCGAAATGTCCCGGACGTGGAGGATCACGTCGGCCTCGGTGACCTCCTCCAGGGTCGCGCGAAAGGCCGCGACCAGGTCGGTCGGCAGGGCCGAGATGAAGCCGACGGTATCGGACAGAATGATCTCCAGCCCGGACGGCAGCGCGATCCGCCGCATGGTCGGATCGAGCGTGGCGAAGAGCATGTCTTCGGCCATGACCGCGGCGCGAGTCAGGCGATTGAACAGGGTCGATTTGCCGGCGTTGGTGTATCCGACCAGCGCGACGACGGGATAGGGCACGCGTCGGCGTGCCGCGCGATGCAGCTCGCGGGTCCGCTTCACCTGCTCCAGGTCCGATTTCAGGCGGGCGATGCGGTCGGTGATGATGCGCCGGTCGATTTCCAACTGGCTTTCGCCCGGGCCGCCGAGGAACCCGAAGCCGCCGCGCTGCCGCTCCAAGTGGGTCCAGGACCGCACCAGGCGCGAGCGCTGATAGGTGAGCGCCGCCAGCTCGACCTGGAGCTGGCCTTCCCGGGTCCGCGCCCGCTCCCCAAAGATCTCCAGGATCAGACCGGTCCGGTCGATCACCTTGCAGTCCCAGGCGCGCTCCAGATTGCGCTGCTGAACCGGGCTGAGCGGCGCATCCATGACAACGACGCCGATCTCCTGGCCGGCGACGAAGCCGGCGAGGCGCTCGACGACGCCCTTGCCGAGCAGCGTGCCCGGCCGCGGGCGCGGCAGATTGACGATCTCGCGGTGCACCACGTCGAGGCCGATGGCCAGGGCCAAGCCGACCGCCTCCTCCAGCCGCGCCCCGGAGTCGCGCTCCGCAGGCCCGGCGGCACGGGCGCTATCGGGATGCAGGACCATGGCCCGCATGGCCGGCCCCGTGGTCGCCGGCTTGACCGGCTGCGGTGCGCCGTCGTCGCGGCGCGGGGCCGATACGCGGGTTTCGTGACTGGACGTGTCAGGCCTCCTGCTGCTCCTGGGCCGGCTCGAAAAGCTGGACCGGGGTCGCAGGCATCACCGTCGAAATGGCGTGCTTGTAGACAAGCTGAGAATGCGCGTCTCTTCGCAACAACAAAGAGAAATTATCAAACCAAGTCACGATTCCTTGCAACTTAACCCCATTAACAAGAAAGACCGTAACCGGTACTTTGTTCTTGCGAATATGGTTGAGGAATACATCCTGAACGTTTTGCGATTTCTCCGCGGCCATAGAAGCCACCTTTTATTTGTTCTTGGTACCGTGAATATAGGGTTTCTCTTCCCCATTCCAAGCGCTTCCGCCAGCCCCCGCGGGCGGTCAGACCGGCATTGGCAACCCCTCGCTGCGCCAGGGTGCCGCGCGCGCCGATCGCACCGGAATCCCTAGCACGGTTTACGAGCATAACAAAATTACATTCGGCGAACCAAATCCAGCAGCGCCTCGCAGTCGGAGACGTGGATCCGCGGCACGTCCGGACCGAACTCGTCCGCCTCCGGCGGGGCGTCGCGCAGCAGCACCGGCAGGCACCCGGTATTGACGGCGCAGGCCATGTCGATATCGGTGTCGCCGACGAACCAGACCTCTGGGCCCGCGGCGATGCCGGACTCCGCCAAGGCCATCTCGACCGCCTCGGAGGCGGGCTTGTCGTGGGCGGCATCGTTGGCCCCGACCAGCCGAGAGAAGAAGCGGTCCCAGCCCAAATGCGCGGCCTCGCGCCGCAGGATGTGGCCGCGCTTGTTGCTGACCACCGCCAGATAGAGGTCGCCGCGCGCCGCCAGGCCCGCGAGCAGGTCCGCCGCGCCGGCGCGGGCCCGCAGCTTGGCCAGGTGGTCGGCCTCGAAGATGCGATAGAACAGCTCCGCCGCCTCCTCCGCCCGCTCGCCGAAAATGAGCGGGAAGCTGTCGCGGGCCGACGCGCGGACCCGCCGGCGCGTCTCGTCGAGCGTCCACGGCCGGTGCCCCATCTCCGCGAAGGTGCGGTTGAGCGCGTGGTGTATGACCGTCCAGGTATCGACCAGCGTGTTGTCCCAGTCGAACAGCAGCGCGCGCGGCAATGGCAAAGTCACGCCGGCTCCTTCAGGGATTCCATGTAGGCGACGTAATGGCGCCGCAGGGCCCGGCACAACGGCCCCGGCCGGCCGTCGCCCAGCACCGTATCGTCGATCCGCGTCACCGGCAGGACGAACGACGTGCTCGAGGTGATGAAGGCTTCGCGCGCGGCCTTGGCCTCCGCGACCGTGAAGGGCCGCTCTTCGAACCGGTACCCCTCGTCGCGGATCAGCTTGAGCAGCGAGATGCGCGTGATCCCGTTCAGGATCGCGTGGCTGACGTCGCGCGTGACCACGGTATCGTCCGGGGTGACGATCCAGGCGTTGGTCGAGCTGCCCTCCGTGACCCGGCCCTCGGAATCGACCTGCCAGGCCTCGTAGGCGCCCGCCTCGGCGGCCTTCTGCTTGGCCAGCACGTTGGGAAGCAGCGACACCGACTTGATGTCGCAGCGCCCCCAGCGAATGTCCGGCACCGTGATCACGCTCACGCCCTCGCGCAGGAGCTTCTCGCTGTGCGGCTTCATCTGCCGCGTAGTCATCACCAGTGCCGGCGTTGCCGCCGTCGGGAACTTGTGGTCGCGCGGCGCCACGCCCCGGGTGACCTGCATATAGAGGAAGCCGTAGGTCAGGTCGTTGCGCCGGATCAGCTCGCGCGACACCAGCTTCAGCGCCGGCCGGGCCATCGGCATGGCGATGCGCAGTTCCCCGAGCGAGCGTTCGAGACGGTCGAGATGCAGGTCCTCGTCCACCAGGATACCGTTGAACACGGGCACCACCTCGTAGACGCCGTCCGCAAACTGATAGCCGCGATCCTCGATGTGGACCGCGGCGTCGCGGTGTGGAAGGTATCTGCCGTTGACGTAGGCCTGCCTCGGCATTGCCGGCTTGCTCCTCGAAATTGGGCGGCGTTCGCGCTCAGAAGAACTCGAGCTTCACCGCGAACAGCTTGTCGATCTTCTTGACCGCCGCGCTCGCGGCAAAAAGGATGACCAGATCGTTCGCCCGGATCACGGTATCGCCGCGCGGAATGATCACCTCGTCGCCGCGCACCAGGGCGCCGATCAGGACTCCCTCGGGCAGCTTGGCGTCGCGCAGGGGAACGCCGACCAGGCTCGAGGTCTCGAGGGCCTCCGCCTCGATCACCTCGCCGAAACCCTCGGAGATCGTGTGGACCGAGCGGATGCGGCCACGGCGCACGTGCTGCAGGATGGTCGAGACCGTGATGGTGCGCGGACTGACGACGGTATCAATGCCGAGGTTGCCCATCAGCGGCCCGTAGGACGTCTTGTTGACCAGCGTGACGGCGCGATGGCAGCCGAAGCGCTTGGCCAGCAGGGAGCTCAGGATGTTGACCTCGTCGTCGTTCGACACGGCGACCACGGTTTCCGCCATGCTCGTGCCGGCCTCGTCGAGGATGTCGGTATCGAGCGCATCGCCGTGAATCACCACGGTGCGTTCCAGCGTCTGCGCCGCGAACTGGGCGCGCCGCTTGTCGATCTCGATCAGCTTCAGGGCGACGTGCGAGTGGTTGCTCTCGACCGCCTTGGCCAGGTTGAGGCCGATGTTGCCGCCGCCGATGATGATGACGCGCCGCGCCTCCTTCTCCTCGTGCCCGAAGGCCGACATGGCGCGGGCGAGATGGGCGGTCTCGGCGACGAAGTAGACCGCGTCGCCGGCGTGCAGTTCGTCCTCCGGCGTCGGCACGAAACCCTGGCCGTCGCGATAGATTCCGACCACCGTGATGTGCAGCTCCGGAAACAGGGCCGTCAGCTCGCGCAGGGGCGTTTCCAGAATGGGCGTCTCTTCGGTGCAGCGCAGGCCGATCATGCTGACCTTGTGATTGGCTAGCGGATGCACGTCGAAGGCGCCGGGCACCTGCAGCCGCCGTTCGATGGCCCGCGCGACCTCGATCTCGGGCGAAATGATGACGTCGATCGGCAGGTGTTCGCGGCTGAACAGGTCGGACCACATCGGGTCGAGATAGCTCTGGTGGCGAACGCGGGCGATCTTGGTCGGCACGTCGAAGATCGAATGGCAGATTTGACAGGCCACCATGTTGACCTCGTCGGCGTAGGTGACCGCGATGATCATGTCGGCGTCGGCGGCGCCGGCCTGCTGCAGGATGTCGGGGTGCGACGCGAAGCCGACCAATCCCTTGACGTCGAGCGATTCGCTGATCTTTTCGACCAGCTCTGCCGATTGATCGATGACCGTGATATCGGCGTTCTCGCCGGACAGATAGCGGGCGATATTGAAGCCGACCTGGCCAGCTCCACAGATGATGACCTGCATGCTTGAAGGCCGCCGCTATTGACGGTCGGGGGCGTTGATGCCCAGCGAGCGCAGCTTGCGGTGCAGCGCCGAGCGCTCCATGCCGATGAAGGTTGCGGTGCGCGAAATGTTGCCGCCGAAGCGCATGACCTGGGCCTCCAAATAGCGCCGCTCGAAGATTCCGCGCGCCTCGCGCAACGGCAAGGACATCATCTCGGCCCCGGCGTCGGCCAGCGGCGCAGTCGGTGCGATCGAACCGATATCCGGCGGCAGCATGTCGGCACGAATCGGATCACCCGGCTCGCCGGGCGCCATGATTAGAATCCAGTCCACGACATTTCGCAACTGGCGCACGTTGCCCGGCCATTCGTAGGCCTGCAGCACCGCCATGGCATCGGGCGTGACCGCCCGGGCCAGAAGTCCGGCTGCGTCCGAGGCCCGCGCCATGAAATGCAGCACCAGGGCCGGCACGTCTTCGCGGCGTTGACAAAGTGGTTGAACTTGGAGCGGTACAACACTGAGGCGATAATATAAATCTTCACGGAATCGTGCTTGCGACATGCGCTCCCGCAGATCGCGGTTGGTCGACGCCAGGACGCGGACGTCGACCTCGACGCGGCGGTCGCCGCCGACGCGGTAGAAACTCTGGTCCTGCAGGACGCGGACGATCTTGCCCTGCGTCTCGGCCGGCATGTCGGCGACCTCGTCGAGCAGCAGCGTGCCGCCGTGCGCCCGCTCGAAGGTGCCGGTGCGGCCCGGCGCGTCCGGCGCCTCGACCCCCGCCTCGCAGCCGAACAGCTCGAGTTCCAGCCGGTCCGGCGCCAGCGTCGCGCAGTTCAAGATGACCAGCGGACCGGGCGCGCGCTTCGACTGCGAATGAATGGCGCGCGCGACGACCTCCTTGCCAGCGCCGGCCGGGCCGGTGATGAGCACGCGGCTTCCGGTCGGTGCGACCCGGGTTATTGCTTGACGCAGCTGCGCCGCGGCGGAGGACTCGCCGATCAGTTTGGTCTCCGGCCCACCGCGCAATCGCAGCTCTTCGTTCTCGGCGCGCAGGCGCGCGGCCTCTGTGGCGCGCTCCACGACCAGCAGAAGGCGGTCGGCCTTGAATGGCTTCTCGATGAAGTCATAGGCCCCCATCTTGATCGCCTTGACCGCGGTTTCGATGGTGCCGTGCCCGCTGATCATCACGACAGGAACCGACGGGTGCTCGTGCTTGATGGCCTTCAGAAGATCGAGGCCATCGAGCCGACTGCCCTGCAGCCAGATGTCGAGGATCACCAGATTGGGGCGCCGCAGCGCGATCTGCTGCAGCGTATCGTCGGCGTTGGCCGCCGCCCTGGTGGCATAGCCTTCGTCCTCGAGGACGCCGGTGATGACTTCGCGGATATCGGCTTCGTCGTCAACGATCAGGATGTCATGTGCCATGCAGATTGGCCTTCTTCTGGTGAGCTTCCAGCATGTCCTCTTCGGTCCCGAACAGGAGCCGTACGCGGGCACCGCCGTCCTTGCCGTCGTGCAGCAGGAGATCGCCGCTGTGATCTTCCATGATCTTCTTCACGATCGCCAATCCCAGGCCGGTGCCGTGGGTACGGTTCGTGACATAGGGCTCGGCCAGTCGGTGCCTGTCGGCCTGCGGCAGGCCCGGGCCGTTGTCCTCGACCTCGATCGCCCGCAGCCCCGGCTCCTCGATCAGCCGCAGGACCACGCGGCCCTGCGGAAGCGCGTCTTCTTCGGACGCCCGGCGCCCCTCGATGGCATCCACGGCGTTCTGCAGCAGGTTGGTGAGCGCGCGTCCGATCTGCTCGCGGTCGCAGGTCGCGACGACCGGATGCCCCGGCACTTCAAGCTCGAAGGCGATCTCGGAATGAGCGGCTTGCTGGAGGAACATGGCCTCGCGCATCAACTCGACCAGATCCTCCTGGGCCATGACCGGTGCCGGCATGCGGGCGAATGCGGAGAACTCGTCGACCATGCGGCCGATGTCGGACACGTGCCGCACGATCATGTTGGTGCAGCTCTCGAAGGTCTCCGGATCGCTTTGGATCTCTTGCAGATACTTTCGTTTGAGCCGTTCGGCCGAGAGCTGGATCGGCGTCAGCGGATTCTTGATCTCATGGGCGATGCGGCGGGCGACGTCGGCCCACGCCGCCTTGCGCTGCGCCGACAAGAGCTCGGTGATGTCGTCGAAGGTGACGACGAATCCGATGATCCCGCTCTCGTCGGTCTCGGCCGCGATCCGAACCAGCAGGCGACGCGGCGAGTGCCCACGGTGCAACGCAACGGTCTGCTCAAGCAGGCGTTGCGGACGCCGCCGCGCCTTCTGCAGCAGCTCCGCCATCTCGGGGGCCGCTTGGGCCAGCTTGCGCCCGCGCAGCGCTTCCTCCGTGGTACCCAGAAGTTCGCATGCGGAGCGGTTCGGCAGCGTGATCTCGCCGGCCCGGTTGAGTCCGATCACGCCGGCCGACACGCCCCCCAGGACGGCCTCGATGAAGCGGCTTCGCAGGTCGAGCTGGCGGTTCGCTCCGAGCAGCTCGTGGCGTTGGCTTTCGAGCTCTCCCGTCATGCGATTGAAGACCTTCGCCAGGGTATCGATCTCGTCCATGCTGTCCTTGGGGTCGACGCGCGCCGTCAGGTCGCCCGAGGCGACGCGCTCGGCGGCATCAATCAGGCCGCCGATCGGCCGGCTCAATCGCGTCGCGAAGGCGAGACCGACCCAGACGGCGGCGAGCAGCAGCATGAGCGATACGACGACAAAAATCAGGGCGAAGGTGACCTGCAGGTCGGACCGCTTGCCTTCGAGTTCCTCGTACGCCTTGACCGCGCTGTTCGTGCGATCGATATGCGCGAGGACGCGCGGGTCGATCATCCGGCCGACGTAAAGGTAGGCGTTCGTGAAGTTATCGAGGCGCATGAGCGCGCGAACGCGGTCGTCGGTCTCCGCCGTCAGGATCACGACCTCGCCGTCCTGAGCGCGCTGAAACGCCCAATCGGGAATCTCCGGATCGAAGTCGAGCAGCAGACTAAATCCGGCCCGGCCCAGGACGCGGCCGGCGCTGTCGAAGACGACCGCCTCGGTCAAGGACCGCAAGGCCGCCTGCGTCGAAAGCACCTTATTGAAGAGTTGCGGATTGAGCGAAAGCGACAACCCCTGCCGGTTGATGTCCTGTGCCGTGGCCAGGGCGTCGGCGGTGATCGTCTGCTTGTGCTCTTCGAGATAGGCTTGGGCCACTTCGCGCGATTCGCTCACCACGGTGCGGACCCGCTCGCTGAACCAGCCCTGCAGCCCGAAGTCGAACAGCAGCACGGAGAAGATCGCGATGACGATGGTCGGCGTCACGGCGACCAGGCTGAACAGCGCGACCAGTCGCGCGTGCAGGTGCGAGCCGGCGAGGCCCTTCTTGTGGGCGGCCCAAAGGATCACAAGGCGGCGCGCGATGAGCGCGCTCAGGCCGAGCAGCAGAATGAGATCGAGATTGAGCAGCAGAAGCACGGCCTGCGGATCGACCGCGATCGGCAAGTGCCCGGTCATGGCGGCGAAGGTGACCGTCCCCGAGACGATCGTGCCGACCATCAGGAGCAAGGCGAGTTTGCGCTCGAGGTTGACCTTGCGGGCCCAGACCAATAGCCGGATCGGCAGACCGAGCGGCTGCGCCTGCGGCGCGCTCGCGCCGATACCGGCCTCGCTGGAGGAAGACATTATGGCGGGGTCCCCAGGGCTCTGTTGCAAATCTGCCACAGCTATTTAAGGCCCCGAACCACCTCTATGTCCAGATCCCGTATCTTTTTTCTGAGAGTGTTGCGATTAAGTCCCAGTAGGCGGGCGGCCTTGAGCTGGTTCCCGCGGGTGGCGGCAAGCGACAGCTCCAGCAGCGGACGCTCGACTTCGCGCAGCACCCGGTCGTAGAGCCCGGGGGCCGGCAGGGTGTCCCGGTGCGCAAAGAAATAGTCCTGCAGGTGGCGGCCGACCGCCGTGCCGATCGATTCCGCCGCTCCGGGCGGCCCGGGCGGCGCGGCGGCGGCCTCGGTCTGGCGCGGCGCCTCGGCCAGCTCGGCGTCGACGATCTCGCGGGTGATGACCTCCTGGCTGTAGAGGGCTGCCAGGCGCCGGACCAGGTTTTCCAGCTCCCGCACGTTGCCCGGCCAGCGGTAGGCGAGGAGGGCCTCCAGCGCGGCGCCGTCCAGGGTTTTCGGCGGCAGGCCCTCGGCCACCACCTGGCCCAGAAAGTGGCGCACCAGCTCGGGAATGTCCTGGCTGCGCTCGCGCAGCGGCGGCAGGCGGATCGGGACCACGTTCAGCCGGTAGAACAGGTCCTCGCGGAACAGCCCCTGACGCACCAGGTGGCGCAGGTCGCGGTGGGTCGCGGCGATGATCCGGGCATCGGCCGGGATCGCCTTGCGCCCGCCGACCGTGGTGTACTCGCCCTCCTGCAGCACGCGCAGCAGGCGGGTCTGTGCCTCGATCGGCATGTCGCCGATCTCGTCGAGGAACAGGGTGCCGCCGGAGGCCTGCTCGAAACGCCCCATGGCGCGCGTCGTGGCGCCGGTGAAGGCGCCCTTCTCGTGCCCGAAGAGTTCGCTTTCGATCAGCTCGCGCGGGATCGCCGCCATGTTGATGGCGATGAAGGGGCCGTGCCGGCGCTTGCCGTAATCGTGCAGGGCCCGCGCCGCCAACTCCTTGCCGGTCCCCGACTCGCCGTAGATCGTGACCGTGAGGTCGGTGCCCATGAGCCGCGCCAGGGTCCGGTAGATGTCCTGCATGGCCGGCGAACGGCCGATCAGCGGCAGGCGCTCGTCGCCCTCGCCGAGTTCCGCCGTGTAGCCCGCGGCGCTTGCCGGCGGGGCCGACAGCGCGCGCGCCACGATGCCGACCAGCTCGCGCAGATCGAAGGGCTTCGGCAGGTATTCGAAGGCGCCGCGCTCGGTCGCCTTGACCGCGGTCAGCAGCGTGCTCTGGGCGCTCATCACGACGATCCGCAGGTTGGGCCGCAGCTTGCGGATGCGCGGCACGAGATCGAGGCCGTTCTCGTCGGGCATCACCACGTCGGTGATGACCAGGTCGCCCTCGCCGCTCTCGATCAGCTTCCACAAGCCGGCCGCCGTTCCGGTGGTCCGCACTTCGTATCCCTCGCGGCCCAGGGCCTGGCTCAGCACCGTGCGGATGCTGCGGTCGTCGTCCGCCACAAGGATGGTCGCAGCCGTCATGCCTTCCTCAACTCCTTTGGCACCATCGGCAGCATGAGCCGGAACACGGTGCGTCTCGGCTCGCTGTCGAATTCGATAACGCCGCCGTGGTCGCCGACGATCTTGGCGACCAGTGCAAGTCCCAGGCCAGTCCCCCCGGCCTTGCCGGTGACGAAGGGATCGAAGAGATGCTTGCGCAGGTCTTCCGGGACCCCCGGTCCGTTGTCGCCGATCGCGATGACCAGGGGCAGCTCCAGCCGGTCGCCGGACGGCGAGGTCAGCCGTACGCCCTGGCGATAGCTGGTCGACAGGACGATTTCCCCGTCCTCGGCCGGCGCCGCCTCTGCCGCGTTCTTGACCAGGTTGAGCAGCGCCTGGACGAGGAGGTCCCGTCGACCGTAGACCGGCGGCAACGAGGGATCGTAGTGCTCGACGAAGCGGATGCGGCGCGCGAAGCCGTTCTGCGCGATCCGCCGCACGTGCTCCAGCACCTCGTGGATGTTGACCGGCTCGCGTTTCAGCGGCCGGTCGTCGGAGAACACCTCCATGCGGTCGACCAGCGCGACGATGCGGTCCGCCTCGTCGCAGATCAGGCGCGTGAGCTCACGCTCGCCATCTCCCGCGCCTTGCTCGAGGAGCTGGGCGGCGCCGCGGATCCCGGACAGGGGATTCTTGACTTCGTGGGCGAGCAAGGCCGCCATGGCGGTGACGGAGCGCGCCGCGTTGCGGTGGACCAGCTGATCGTCGATCCGCCGGGCGATGGAATGCTCCTGCAGAGTGACGATGATCATGCCGCTGTCCTCCGACAGGAGGGTCGCGCCGGCGGAGACCTGATGCGTCCCGATGCGTGGCGTCGACAGGGTGAGATCGTATTCCGAGATCGTGTGGCCGCTGCGGCGCACCTGCCCGATCAGGCCGAAGATGGGGCTGTCGCCCGGCAGCAGGTCGCTCAGCGCATGCTCCAGCAGCCAGGCGCGGCCGGCCTCGAAGAGCTGCTCGGCGGCGGCGTTGACGTAGGCCAGCGTGCCGTCTTCGCGGACGACGAAGACCGCGCCGGGCAGCGCGCTCAACACCGTCTCGGCGTCGAGGCCGGCGGGCGGCCCTGCGGCGGCGGTTTGCGATTCCGCACGCGATGGCGCGCCGGCGGTCATGCGGCGCGCGCCTCTTCCCCCGATGCCTGGCCGGCGGCGAAGGCTTGCGCGACCAACGCCACCACGCGGCGCGGATCGTTCTCGCGGTTGATGCGATTGCGCAGCTCGGCCGCGCCGGCGAAGCCGCGCAGGTACCAGGCGAGATGCTTGCGCGCGCGGCGCAGGCCCCGCTCGCGGCCGTGATGCGACAGCATGTCCTCGTAGTGCTCCAGGATCAGCGCCAGGCGCGCCTCCGGCGGCGGATCGGGCAACGCCGCGCCGCTGCGCAGATACTGCGCCGCCTGGTTCGGGAACCACGGCCGGCCCTGCGCGCCGCGGCCGATCATGACGCCGTCGGCGCCGGACTCGTCGAGCGCCCGGCGCACGTCCTCGAGGCTTTCGATGTCGCCGTTCACGATCACCGGGACGTTGACCGCCTCCTTGACGCGGCGCACGAAGCCCCAGTCGGCACGCCCGTCGTAGAGCTGGCAGCGCGTGCGGCCGTGCACCGTGATCATGCGGATGCCGCAGTCCTCCGCGATGCGGGCCAAGTCCGGCGCGTTGCGGTTCGCGGCGTCCCAGCCGGTCCGCATCTTGAGGGTCACCGGCAGGTCCACGGCGCGCACCGTGGCGGAGAGGATGCGCGCCGCCAGGACCGGCTCCCGCATCAGCGCGGAGCCGGCCTGCTTGTTAACGATCTTCTTGACCGGGCAGCCGAAGTTGATGTCGATCAGCGCCGCGCCGCGGTCCTGGTTGAGGCGGGCCGCCTCGGCCATCACCGCGGGCTCGCAGCCGGCCAGTTGCACGGCCATGGGCGCCTCCTCGGCGCCGCTGGTCGCCAGCTTGAGGGACTCCCGGGTCTGTCGGATCATCGCCTGGCTGGCGATCATCTCGGACACCACCAGGCCGGCGCCGAGGCGCTTGACGAGGCGGCGGAACGGCCGGTCGGTGACGCCCGACATGGGCGCCAGGATCACCGGATCCGCGAGCGCAAGACGACCGATCTGAATGCTCAATTTTTAAGCACCGTTATTGGTTGCCCAATCTTTAGGCTTTTGTAGCAGCCGTTGGCGCCAAGGCAAGGCCAAAGCGGGCGGCGGGGGCCTGGTGGCGTCAGCCCATCACCACGTCGGTGACGAACTTGACGCCCGGATAGGCCAGGGTCAGCAGGAGATAGCCGAGCAGCAGCACCCGGGCGGCGCGCTGGCCCCGCAGCCCGGTGCGCTGATGGAGGATCAAAAGGATGCCGATGACGGCGAAGGCGAGCAGGACCAGCAGGGTCTTGTGGTCGAACTGCAGCAAGGCCCCGGTTTCCAGGTATTCCTTGGCCATGCCGGTGGCGATCCCGAGCGCCAGGACCGCCTCGGAAGCGGCCAGCAGGCGAACCTGCAGGCGCGAGGCGTCGGCCACCGCCGGCAGGCGCCGCGACAGCGCGTTCGGCTCCTTGCGCTTCAAGGCGCGCTCCTGCAGGAAAACCGCCGCCGCGGCGACGGCCGCCAGGGTGCACAGCGCATAGGTCGTGATCGAGACCACGATATGCGCCACCAGCCAGGCGTCGGGCGGTCCCACGAGGCCGTGCTGGGCCGGGACCCGGCCCCAGATGGTGGCCAGGACGCCGAGCGCCAGCAGGTAGGGCAGCAGCAACGGCATCAGCCGCCAGGCGGCCCGGGTCCACGCGGCAAGGACGATAAACAGGATCATGCTGGCGGCGATCGACACCCAGAGCGCCGAGGCGAGGTCGGTGTGCCAGCCGCCGGCGAAGTGGGCCAGCGCGAAGGCGGCCGGTCCGGCGACCGCGACGGCCGCGGCGGCCCAGAACACGAAATCGCGGCTTCCGTCGGCCCGCCGATAGGGCAGCACCGCCGCCGGCACCAGGGCCGCCAGGGTCGACAGGCTGAGCAGCAGGGAATTCGCCATGCCCCTTTATAAGGGGTCGCCGGAGGGCGAGACCAGCCCCCGCGCGGCGGCCTGCAGGCGGCCGCGAGCGCCAAAATCGCTTGGCCGCATGCACGGGGAACACTAGGCTCCCCAGCGATTCGACCGGACGGGATGACATGACGGACGCGGTGGCATTGGTGGTGGCGGCGGGCCGCGGCAGCCGCATGGGCGGCGGTCCCCCGAAACAGTACCGCAGTCTCGGCGGGCAACCGTTGCTGCGCCATGCCCTGGCGCGCTTCGCCGGCCATCCGCGCATCTCCGGCGTTCGCGCCGTGATTCACGCCGACGACCGGGCGGCCTATGCAGATGCGGCGGCGGGCCTGGCGCTCGACGAGCCGGTGCCGGGCGGCGCCACGCGCCAGGAGTCGGTGCTGCGCGGCCTGGAGAGCCTGAGCGGCCGCGCGCCGCGCTATGTGCTGATCCACGACGGCGCGCGGCCCTTCGTGGACGGGGCGACGATCGACCGCGTGCTCGACGCCCTCGAGGAGGTCCCGGGCGCTATCGCGGCCCTGCCGGTCACCGACACGCTCAAGCGCGGCGACGACGGCGCCGCGATCGTCGCGACCCTCGACCGGAGCGGCCTGTGGCGGGCGCAGACGCCGCAGGGCTTCCACTATACCGAGATCCTGGCGGCGCACCGCCGTTTTGCCGGCTCCGAGCTGACCGACGACGCCACGGTGGCGGAGCGTGGCGGCCTCGCCGTCCGCCTTGTGGCCGGCTCGCCCGACAATGTCAAGATCACGACGCCCGAGGACCTGGCGCGGGGCGAGCGTTGGCTGGCCGGGGCCGGCGGCGAGACGCGGGTCGGCCAGGGGTTCGACGTGCACCGCTTCTGTCCCGGCGACCATGTCATGCTGGGCGGGGTCCGCATCGCGCACGACCGCGGCCTCGCGGGCCACTCCGATGCCGATGCCGGGCTCCACGCCATGACCGACGCGCTGCTCGGCGCGCTCGGCGCCGGCGACATCGGCACCCACTTCCCGCCCTCGGATCCCCGGTGGCGCGGCGCCGATTCGGCCGCCTTCCTGCGGCACGCCGGCGCCCTGCTGGCCGCCCGCGAGGGCCGCATCGTCAACCTCGATCTCACGTTGATCTGCGAAACGCCGAAGATCGGCCCGCACCGCGCCGCCATGGCCGCGCGGATCGCCGAGATTCTCGACATCGATGCCGCCCGCGTCGCGGTCAAGGCGACCACGACGGAGGGCCTGGGGTTCACCGGGCGCGGCGAAGGCATCGCCGCGCAGGCCGTGGCCACCCTGCGGCTTCCGGAAGGCGCGGCGTGAGCGCGCGGCAGCTGCCCTTCCTCCACCCGGCGAGCCTGCTTGCCACGTGGTTCGGCAGCGGGCTCCTGCCGCGCGCGCCCGGCACCTGGGGGTCGCTGGCCGCCCTGCCCTGCGGCGCCCTGATCGCCTGGGCGGGCGGCCCCTGGGCCCTGCTCCTGGCGGCGCTGCTGCTGTTTCCGCCCGGCGTCTGGGCGGCGCAGCTCTACGCCATGCGGAGCGGCGCGGCGGATCCCGGGCCGGTCGTCGTCGACGAGGTCGTCGGCCAGTGGCTGGCGCTCGTCCCGGCGGCCCTCGACCTGCCGATGTACGCATTCGCCTTCCTCGCCTTTCGCTTCTTCGACATCGTCAAGGTGTGGCCGGCGAACTGGGTGGACCGCCGCCTGCCGGGCGGCTGGGGTATCATGCTCGACGACGTGGTGGCCGGCGTCTACGCGGCGGCGGTGACCTACGGCCTCACCTTCGTGATGCGCTGAGGACGCGAGCCGCGGGATGAACGCCGAGATGCTGCCCGACGCCCTGGTCGAACGTGCCGGCCGACTGGTGGCCGACCTGACGCGCGCCGGCCTCACGCTGGCGACCGCCGAGTCCTGCACCGGCGGCCTGATCGCCGCCTGCGTGACCGAGGTCGCCGGCGCCTCCGAGGTGCTGGAGCGCGGCTTCGTCACCTATTCCAATGCCGCCAAGGTCGAGCTGCTCGGCGTTCCGTCCGAGCTCGTCGCCCGGCAGGGCGCGGTCAGCGCCCCGGTCGCCGAGGCGATGGCCGCCGGCGCACTCGCCCACTCCGCCGCGGATCTCGCGGTGGCGGTGACCGGCGTCGCCGGCCCCGGCGGCGGCACGGTGGCCAAGCCGGTCGGCCTGGTCTTCCTCGGCGGCGCCCGGCGCGGCGCGGCGCCGATGAGCGAGCGCCATCTGTTTTCCGGCGACCGCCGCGACATTCGCCTGGCCGCGGTCGCCGTGGCCTTCGACCTCATCGCAAAGCTGGCTCGCGCATAGATCTCATGACCGACGAAAACGCCCCGCCCGAAGCCCCTTCGGCGCCCCGGTTTCCGGCGCGCCTGACCGACCTCCTGCTGATCCTCATCGTCAGCCTCGGCGGCATGCGCATCCTCAGCGCGCTGGTGGCCGGCATGCTGTTCACCGGCGCCTTCACGCCGGGCGGCGGTGGCACGCAGCCGTCGTCCGGCAGCCTGCTGGCGTTCACCGTCGTCATGGCCGTGGCCGAGACGCTGGCCCTGATCGCGTCGGTGTACTTTTTCGTGGTGCGCAAGCACGGGCTGAGCTGGGCCGATATCGGGCTGCGGCCGGTGGCGCGCCTCTGGTACAGCCGCGCCGCCGTGTTCGCGGTGCTGCTCGTGCCGGCGGTCGGCCTGGTCAACGCGCTGATCGGCAAATTGACCGGCGGCCCCTTCGACAACCCTCAGATCTATGCCATCGCGCCCGGAGGGTTCTCGTGGAGCGGCCTGCTGCTCATGCTCGCCGTCGTCGGCGTCGTAGCCCCCTTCGGCGAGGAGATCGCCTTCCGCGGCGTTCTCTTTCCCTGGCTCCGCGACCGCTACGGGGTGGTCGTGGGTGCGCTCGGCAGCGCGCTGTTCTTTTCGCTGATGCACGGCCTGCCGCAGCTCATCCCCGCCCTCTTCCTAGTCGGCGTGGTGCTCGCCATGCTCTACCAGCGCAGCGGTTCGCTCTGGCCCGCGGTCGTCACGCACGGATTGTTCAATAGTCTGATGGTGCTGGCGCTCTATGCCGCGCTGGCCGCCGACGTGCCGATTCCCTAGCCGGGCATCGGCCCGCGCGGTCGCTCCCGGGACGTCACAGCAACCACTCCGCGATGGTATCGCGATAGTCCGAATCGAATTCGGCTTTCGTGCCTTCGAGCTTGTTCGCGCCCAGCTCGACGACGTAGATGTAATCCGCCACGTCGGTGCCGGCGATGACGTTCTGATCGACCATCAGGATCGTGCGGCCCTCGTCGGTGCAGAGTCGCCGCAGATGATCGTAGATGACGGCCGTCATCTTCGGATCGAGGCCGACGGTCGGCTCGTCGATCAGCAGCAGTTTCGGATCGGTCATCAGGGCGCGAACGATTTCCAGCAATCGCTGCTGGCCGCCGCTGAGGTCGCCCGCCCGGCGGTTCATGAATTCGCGAAGAATCGGTGCCCGCTGTCCGGCGGCATCGATCGCCTCGCGCACTCGGCGGCGGTCGCGCCGAAAGATCCACGCCCCCATCTCCAGGTTCTCGCGCACGCTCAAGTGCGGAAAGATATTGCGGCGCTGGGCGATATAGGAAATTCCGATCCGGATCAGCTCGTTCGTGGCGATCCCCGTGATATCGCGGTCCTCGTAGGTGATTCTCCCCGCATGCGGCCGCAGCTGCCCCACCATGCACTTGAGCAGAGTCGACTTGCCGACGCCGTTGGCGCCGATCACCGTGGTGAGCAATCCGCTGCGGGCCTCGACGGTGATGCCGCTGAGGATGTCGATGTCGACGACGTAGCCGGCATGGAGGTTTACGGCTTTCAGCATCAGCTTTCTTTTGGCGCCTTGTGCGTCCCCAGATAGGCCTCGATCACCTGGGGATCGTTGCGCACCGTCTCGGGCGGGCCGTTGGCGATGACGTTTCCGTTGTGCAGGGCGACGACGCGCCGGCACAGATCAAAAATCGACCCCATATCGTGGCTGATCAGAATGATGCTCGTACCGGCCTCGTTCCACTCGCGTACGGTATCGTGCATGAGGTGCTTCAGCGTCGGATGCACGCCGCCGAACGGCTCGTCGAGAAGGACCAGTTTCGGGTTCAGCATCATGATCCGCCCGAACTCGAGCAGCTTGGCCTGGCCGCCGGATAGATTGGCGGCGCGCGCGTGAGCGAGGTGTCCGAGATTCAAGCTCTCCAGAATGGCCTCCGCTTTGCCCGCCGCACGCTTCGGGCTGGTCGACCAGTCGATCAGACCGGGCACCAGGAGGTTCTCGAGCACGCTGATGCGGCGGAAGATCTTGGTGACCTGGAAGCTGCGCACGATCCCGTCCGCGGCCAGGTCGGCGGGTTCGCGTCCCTTGATCGAACGGCCCATGAATCGAACGCTGCCCTGCTCCGGGCGATAGAACCCGCTCAGCACGTTCAGGAGGGTCGTCTTGCCCGAGCCGTTGGGGCCGATCAGGCCGACGAGCTCGCCAGCCTCGATCTCGATCGACACATGGTCGAGCGCGACCAGGCCGCCGAAGCGCTTGACGATGCCGTCGGTGGCCAGTTGTACCGTCATCGCTTCCCCTTCGGCGGCACGAGCCATTGCAGGATCGCCCCAAAGAGGCCGTTCGGCGCGTAGCGCAGAATCAGGATCACGACGACGGCGAAAAGCGCCAGGCGCCACTCGCCGATGCCGCGCAGGGCCTCGAGCAAACCCTCGAGGAAGATGCCGCCGAGGGCGGCCGTGAAGATATTCTGGAAACCGCCGACGACCGCCATCGAAAGGACGAAGCCCATCTCCTGGATCGACATCATCGACGGCGCCACGAGCTGTACGAAATGGGCGTAGAAGCCGCCCGCCAGCCCGGCCAGGATACTGCTGAAGGTGAAGGCGAAGATCTTCCAGCGCACGATCTTGACGCCGAGGCTGGCGGCGGCGTCCTCGTCCTCGCGGATCGCCGCGAAGAAAAGGCCGATGCGCGAGCGCAGGACGAGCCACATCAGCAACAGGCACGCCAGGAGCAGGGCGAGGAAGCTGTAATAATAGGGCACCCGGTCGATCGTCTCGAACAGGCCTGTCGTGCTGATGCCCAGGCTGCCGCGGGTGAACTCGTGCTCCGCCGTGATCGTGATGCGCACGATCTCGGAGAAGGCGATCGTGGTCAGGCCCAGGTAGGCGCCGTGCAGCTGGAGGCACAACCGGCCGATCACCAGGCCGACGAGCCCCGTCACGACGCCGGCCAGGGGAATCGACAGAATGAGCGGCCAACCCAGCATGCCGTTGACGAGGACCGAGGTATAGGCGCCGATCCCGCTCATGGCGACGTGCGCGAAGCTGATGCGCCCGACATAGCCGACGAGCAGACTCCAACTGGACGCCAGGATCGCGTAATAGAACCCGATGGTCAGGATGTAGATCCAATACTCGTCGAAACCGAACAAGGGCACGACCAGGAACAGACCCGCCGTACCCGCGCCCAAGACCGCATGGCGACGCGCAGCGATGCCGGTCATGAACGGCGAACCTTTTCGCCGAATAGCCCCTGCGGCCGCAGCACCAAGACCAGAATCAGGAGCAGCAGCCCGTAGGCGTCCTTGTAGGCAAGCGCCCGGGTCGTGTCGGGGATCAGCACGGTCAGCAGATTCTCGACCTGTCCCAGAATCAGCGCGCCGACGATCGCTCCGGGAATCGAGCCGAGCCCGCCCAGCACGACGATGACGTAGGCCTTGATCGCCGGGATCACGCCCATCGTCGGATAGACCAGGAAGACCGGGCCGATCAGCGCGCCGGCGGTGCCCGCCAGGGCGCTGCCGAGGCCGAACGCCAGGGTTCCGGTCAGCTTGGCGTTCACGCCGACGACGCTGGCCGTCTCGCGATCCTGGCTGACCGCGCGCATCGCCTTGCCGGCCCAGGTATAGCGCAGCAGGTAGAGCACGAACCCGATGACGACGAGGCCGATGCCGGCCGCGGCGAGGCGGTCCCCGCCGATGATCAGTTGGCCGATCTCCACCCGCCCATGGAAGATCGCCTCGGGTCGCTTGGTCCAGGGGCCGAATATGCTCAGCATGAGATTCTGGAGCAGGATGGCGAGGCCGAAGGTGATCATGATGGCGTATTCGTCGACGCGTTCGACCTTGCCTTGGTAGACCGGGTCGATCAGAAGCCGCTCGATGGTCATTCCGATCAAGAACAGCGCGGCGAAGGCCAGAATCAGCGCGACGACCGGGGGCAGCCCGAGAACCGAGGTGACGACGAAATAGACGAAGCCGCCCAGCATATAGAGCTCGCCGTGCGCGAAGTTCACGATCTTCAGGACGCCGAATATGATGGAAAGGCCCAGCGCGGCGAGCGCGTAGAAGATGCTGATGATCAGGCCGTTGATGACCTGCTCGACGAGGGCCAATGGATCCATGGCGTCATTGCGCTAGACCAGCGACCGGTAAGCGGCGCGCCTAACGGCTTCTCTCCGTTTCCGTGGCAGAACGACTCCCCCCGACAAAGCGGTGCTCGACCGCCGCTGCCGCGGCCGAAGTATGCCGGCATGTCGGCATCCTGAAAACCCCGACGGCCCGTCTCCCGCACGCTGCTTTCTCGGCCCCCGACGCCCCCTTTCGGCCGCCTTGTCAACCGGACGGGGCCTCCATAAGATCGACAACCTCTTGCTCTGCTTCAAACCCATGCAAAGTTCCGCATCGAATGGAGACGAGACCCGGGGGCACGCGGAACGGGTGTCGGCCCCCGGCTGCATTTCAACTCTTCGGGGAGGACGAAGAAAATGACGAAATCGTCAATGAGACGCTGTCTCATAGCGGCCGTCGCCGTCTGTGTGGCGATGCCGCTGGGTATCGCCAAGGCGGCGGACACGATCAAGATCGGCGGGATCGCGCCGCTCTCGCCGCCCGGCGGCGTACAGACGGGCGAGTCCCTGCGCGACGGCATGAAGGTCGCGGTCGACGAGCTCAACGCCAACGGCGGGCTGCTCGGCCAGAAGGTCGAACTGATCGTCGAGGACACGTCGGGCGTGCCGGAGAAGGGCGTCGCCGCCTTCGAGCGGCTGGCCGCCAAGGACAACGTCGTGGCGGTAACCGGCAGCGCGCACAGCGCGGTCTGCGCCGCGGTTGGACCGGTCGCCCACAAATACGGACTCGCGTTCATCGCCGGCGAATGCTGGTCCGACAACGTGACGGGCGCGCAGATTCCGGAGGTCTTCCGAATCACGGTAGCGAATTCGCTGGTCTATTCGGTCGCCGCCGACTGGGTGAAGGCGGCGGGCTTCGAGCATGTCGCGATCATCGGCGAGAACTCCGACTGGGGCCTCGGCGTGATCGACGTCTTCAAGAAGAACCTCGAGGGGACCGGAGCGACGGTCACCTCGTTCACCGCGGAGCGGACCGTGACGGATTTCACGCCGCAGCTGTTGCAGCTCAAGCGCGCGAATCCGAAGCCGGACCTGCTGATCGCCGGGTTTACCGGCGCCGGGCTGCTGCAGATGCTGCGCCAGGCCTACGACCTCGGGCTGGCACCCACCAAGGACACGGCCATCTTCGCCGCCGGCGCCGACGTACTGGAGCCGGAGTTCTGGAAGACGATGGGCAAGGACGGGGTCTACGTGATCGGCAACCCGGCCGGCCTGCCCGGCAAGCCGGACACGCCGCTGTCGCGCAGCTTCGGCAAGGCCTATCAAGAACTCACCGGCCGCCCGGCCAATTCGGTCGCCATGGAGGGTTACGACGGCGTCATGGTGATCGCCGAGGCGATCAAGGCGGCGAACAGCACCGATCACGGGAAGATCACCGAGGCTTTGCGAAATCTGAAGTGGGAGGGCACGCGCGGCACCATCTACTTCCCGCAGAAGAAGACGCCGGCCTGGGCCTTCCAGCAGTGGCCGGAGGTGCCGATCTTCGTGATCCAGTACGACAAGCCGGACCAGTTGCCCGAGAACGCGGCGATCTTGTGGCCGCGGGCGCAAGCCACCACCGACAAGCTGGTTCTCAAGCCCTGACGGGCTGTTAGGAGATAGGCCTTCGGGCCGGTGATGCGGGGGAGTGCGAACGCGCACTCCCCCGACGCTTAGGGGCCGCCCGCCTCGCCCCGGCCCGGCGGGCCGTAGAGCGCGCGGGCGCGGCTTTCGAAGGCCGTGACCATGCGCCGCACCGCCTCCGAGAACAACGGCTGGATCGCCTTCTGCAGCAGCTGCGAGCGGAACTCGAAATCGACGTAGAAGTCGATGGCGCAGCCCCGCGGATGGTCCTCGAACACCCAGTGGTTGTTGAGGTAGCGGAACGGGCCCTCGGCGTAGGTCACGTCGATGCGGTGACGCTCCGGCTGCAACTCGACCCGGCTGGTGAAGCGCTCGCGGAACATCTTGAAGCCGATCACCAGGTCGGCGACGACGATGTTGCCGTCGCGCTTGCGGATCCGCGCGTTGCGGCACCACGGCAGGAACTCGGGATAGCGCTCGATGTCGGCGACCAGATCGTAGAGCTTCTTCGGGCTGTAGCCGATGACGCGCTTTTCGCCGTGCGTCGGCATCTCGGCGCCGGGTCAGCCGGCGGCGGCGAGTTTGGCGGCGCGCGCCGCGCGCAGCCGCGCGAAGTCCTCGCCCGCATGGTACGAGGACCGCGTCAGCGGCGACGCGGAGACCATAAGGAAACCCTTCTCGTAGGCCGCCGCCTCGTATTGCCGGAACTCATCCGGCGTCACGAAGCGCTCGACCGCATGGTGCTTGGGCGTCGGCTGCAGGTACTGCCCGATGGTGAGGAAATCGACGTCCGCGGCACGCAGGTCGTCCATGACCGTCAGCACCTCGGCCTCGTCCTCGCCCAGGCCGACCATGATGCCGGACTTGGTGAACATCGCCGGGTCGATCTCCTTGACCCGCGCGAGCAGCTGCAGCGAGTGTTCGTAGCGCGCGCCCGGACGCACCGGACGGTAGAGCCGCGGCACGGTTTCCAGGTTGTGGTTGTAGACGTCGGGCCGCGCCGCCACCACGACCTCGGCGGCACCGTCCTTGCGCAGGAAGTCCGGGGTCAGGACCTCGATCGTCGTCCCGGGCGAGGCCGCGCGAATCGCCTCGATCACGGCGGCGAAATGCGCCGCCCCGCCGTCCGCCAGGTCGTCGCGGTCGACCGAGGTGACGACGACGTGCTCCAGGCCGAGCCGCTTGACCGCGCTCGCCACGTTGGTCGGCTCGAAGGGATCGAGCGCGCCCGGCTTGCCGGTCGCCACGTTGCAGAAGGCGCAGGCGCGGGTGCAGATCTCGCCCATGATCATCATCGTCGCGTGACGCCTGGCCCAGCACTCGCCGATGTTCGGGCAGGCCGCCTCCTCGCAGACCGTGTGCAGGTTGTTCTCGCGCACGATGCGTCGGGTCTCGTGGTACTCGCGGCTGACCGGCGCCTTGACCCGGATCCAGGCCGGCTTGCGGGCGACCGGGTTGTCGGGCTTGTGCGCCTTCTCGGGATGGCGCGGGCGGGTCTTCTCGGGGGCGGCGGTCATATCGGCGGACCCTCTAACGCAATTTTCTCGGACTCTAGAAATGGATCGCCCGGCCGTAGGCGTCCAGTACCGATTCGTGCATCATTTCGGACAGGGTCGGGTGCGGGAAGACCGTGTGCATCAGCTCGGCCTCGGTGGTCTCGAGCTGCATGGCGACGGCGTAGCCCTGGATCAGCTCGGTCACCTCGGGGCCGATCATGTGGGCGCCCAAAAGCTCGCCGGTCTCGGCGTCGAACACCGTCTTGATCATGCCCTGGTCGTCGCCCAGCGCGATGGCCTTGCCGTTGCCGGCGAAGGGGAAGTGCCCGACGCGGACCTTGCGGCCGCCCTCCTTGGCCTTGGCTTCGCTCAGGCCGATACTGGCGACCTGGGGGTGGCAGTAGGTGCAGCCCGGGATGCGCCGCGTATCGAGCGGGTGCAGGCCCTTCGTGCCGGCCAACCGCTCGACGCAGATCACCCCTTCGTGGCTGGCCTTGTGCGCCAGCCAGGGCGGGCCGGTCAGGTCGCCGATGGCATAGACGCCGGGCTCGCCGGTCGCCATCCACTCGTCGGTCACGACATGGGTCTTCTCGACCTTCACCGCGGTTCCGTCGAGGCCGAGATTTTCGACGTTGCCGACGATGCCGACGGCCGAGATCACGCGGTCGACCGCGATCTTTTCGCTCTTGCCGTCCTTCTCGATCGTCGCGGTGACGCTGTCCTTGCCCTTGTCGAGCGCCGCGACCGTGGCGCCGGTCACGATCTTCAGGCCCTGCTTCTCGAAGGCCTTGGCGGCGAAGGCCGAGATCTCCTCGTCCTCGACCGGCAGGATGCGCGGCAGCACCTCGACCACCGTCACCTCGGCGCCCAGCGTGCGATAGAAGCTGGCGAACTCGATGCCGATGGCGCCCGAGCCGACGACCAGCAGCGACTTCGGCATGGCCTTGGGGACCATGGCCTCCTTGTAGGTCCAGACCAGCTTGCCGTCCGCTTCGAGGCCCGGCAATTCTCGCGCCCGCGCGCCGGTCGCCACGATCACGTTCTTGGCGGTCAGCGCCGCGACCTCCTTGCCGTCCTTCTCGACCTGGACCTTGCGTGCGTCGCCCTGGCGGCCGTCGAGCCGGCCCTGGCCGTCGAACACGGTCACCTTGTTCTTTTTCAACAGATGCTTGACCCCGGCGTTGAGCCGGCCGGCGACCTTGCGCGAGCGCTGCACGACCTTCTCCAGGTCGAAGTCCGGGTCCTTGACGCTGAGGCCGAAGTCGCCGGCGTGCGTCATGTAGTGATAGATCTCGGCGGTGCGCAGCAGCGCCTTGGTCGGGATGCAGCCCCAGTTGAGGCAGATGCCGCCGAGGTGCTCGCGCTCGACCACCGCCACCTTGCCGCCGAGCTGCGCGCCGCGGATGGCGGCGACGTAGCCGCCCGGCCCGCCGCCGATCACGATGAGGTCGAAGTTGCTTTCGGCCATGGTCCTTGTTTCCCTCCGCGCCGCGGCCTACGCCGTCAGATGCGCTCCGGTTGGGCGACGGTGCGCGCTTCGACGACGTCGCCGGTGTTGACGAGGCCCTTGCGCTCGAACAGCACAACCTCGCACTCGTCGGCCGCCGACGGCTGATGCTCGACGCCGCGCGGCACCACGAAAAGCTCGCCGGCATCGAGGGCGACCTCGCCGTCGCGCAGCCGGATGACGAGGCGGCCCCGGGTCACGAGAAAGAGCTCGTCGGCGTCGTCGTGCTTGTGCCAGACGAAGTCGCCGTGCACCTTCGCCAGCTTGATCTCGTAGCCGTCGACTTCGCCGACCACCTTGGGGCTCCAATGCTCGGTGAAGCGGGCGAACTTCTCGGCCAGATTGACCTTGTCCATCGGCGCGGACCCAAAACTCCGTTCCGTCACGCCTAGAGCAGCATGCCCGGCGGATACTCGACGTACTTCTTGAAGGCCGCCAGGAACTGCGCCCCGACCGCCCCGTCGACCACGCGGTGATCGACCGCCAGCGTGCAGCTCATGACCGTCGCCGCGGCCAGCCCGCCGTTCTTGACCACGGCGCGCTGCTCGCCGGCGCCGACCGCCAGGATGCAGCCCTGCGGCGGGTTGATGATGGCGCCGAAGTGCTTCACGCCGTACATGCCCAGGTTGGACACCGAGAAGGTGCCGCCCTGGTACTCCTCGGGCTTCAGCTTGCCGTCGCGCGCGCGGCCCGCGAGGTCCTTCATCACCTCCGAGATGGCAGCCAGGCCCTTGGTCTCGGCCTGCTTGACGATCGGCGTGATCAGCCCGTTCGGCGTCGCCACCGCGACCGAGACGTCGGCGTGCTCGTACAGCAGAATGCCCGACTCGTCGTAGGAGGCGTTGGCCGCCGGCACCTCCTTGAGCGCCAGCGCCACCGCGCGAATCACGAAGTCGTTGACCGAGATCTTGCGGTCGGTGAAGCGCTCGTTGATCTGTTTGCGCACGCGCAGCAGCTCGTCGATCTCGCAGTCCACCGTCAGGTAGAAGTGCGGCACCTGCTGCTTCGCCTCGGTCAGGCGGCGGGCGATGGTGCGGCGCATTTTGCTGAGCGGCTGGACCTCGTAGGCCATGCCCAGCATGTCGGCCAGCTGGCGGGCCGAGGGCCCGGCGGCGGCCGGTGCGCCGGCCGGCGCGGCGGCGGGCGCCGCGGCGGGCGCGGCCTTCTTCGCCGTGCCGGCTTCGATGGCCGCCTCGACGTCGCGCTTTACGATGCGGCCCTCCGGGCCGCTGCCCGCGATCCGGGCGAGGTCCAATCCCTCCTGCTGCGCCATCTTCCGCGCCAGGGGGCTGGCGAAGATGCGCCCGTCGCGCGCCGCGCCGTCACCGGCGGCAGCAGCCTTGGGGGCACCGCCGGACAGGGCCGCCTCGACGTCGGCCTTGACGATGCGGCCGTGCGGCCCGCTGCCCGCGACCCGCGAGAGATCGACGTCGGCCTGCGCGGCGATGCGCTTGGCGAGCGGCGTCGCCTTGGCGCCGTCGCCGTCGGCCGCCTTCTCTGTCTCCGGTTCGGGGGTCTCCGCTTTCGAGGCGACGGACGCGGCGGCCGCCTGGCCGTCGCCCGATGCGGCTTTCGGCGGGGCCGGCCCCTCCGGCGCGCCGGCCGGCAGGTCGTCGGCCGACTCGCCCTCCTCCAGCAGCACGGCGATCACCTGGTTGACGGGCACGCCCTCGGCGCCCTCGGCCACGTAGATCCTGCCGAGGGTGCCTTCGTCGACCGCCTCGACCTCCATGGTCGCCTTGTCGGTCTCGATCTCGGCCAGCACGTCGCCGGCGCTCACCGTGTCGCCCTCCTTGACGTGCCACTTGGCGAGCGCGCCTTCCGTCATGGTCGGCGAGAGCGCGGGCATGAGAATGTTGATCGCCATGGCGTGGCCCTTCCCTGCGCGCCGCGCGGCGTCAGTCGGCGTAGCAGACGGCCTTGGCCGCCGCGACGATATGGTCGGGCTGCGGCAGCGCGATCTGCTCCAGGTTGGCGGCATAGGGCAGCGGCACGTCGACGCCGGTTACCCGGGTCACCGGCGCGTCGAGCCAGTCGAAGGCCCGTTCCATCGTCAGCGCCGCCAACTCGGCGCCGATCCCGGCAAAGGGCCAGCCTTCCTCGACCGTCACCAGGCGGTTGGTCTTCTTGACCGATTTGATCAGGGTATCGCCGTCGAGCGGCCGCAGGCTGCGCAGGTCGACGACCTCGGCCTGGATGCCCTGCTCGGCGAGCGTCTCGGCCGCCTGCAGGGCCTTGCCGACCATGATCGAGAAGGCGGCGATGGTCACGTCGCCGCCCGCGCGCACCACCTTGGCCTTGCCGAGCGGCACCACCCAGTCGTCGGACTTCGGGATCTCGAAGCTCTGGCCGTAGAGAATCTCGTTCTCCAGGAAGATCACCGGGTTGGGGTCGCGGATTGCCGACTTCAGCAGCCCCTTGGCGTCCGCCGCCGAATAGGGCGCCACGACCTTGAGGCCCGGCACATGGGCGTACCAGCTCGCGTAGCACTGCGAGTGCTGCGCGGCGACGCGCGCGGCCGCGCCGTTCGGCCCGCGGAACACGATGGGCGAAGACACCTGCCCGCCCGACATGTAGCGCGTCTTGGCGGCCGAATTGATGATGTGGTCGATCGCCTGCATGGCGAAGTTGAAGGTCATGAACTCGACGATCGGCCTGAGCCCGTAGAAGGCGGCGCCGACGCCGATCCCGGCGAAGCCGTGCTCGGTGATCGGCGTATCGATGACGCGCTTCGCTCCGAACTCGTCGAGCAGGCCCTGGCTGATCTTGTAGGCGCCCTGATACTCGGCGACCTCCTCGCCCATGAGGAAGACGTCGGCGTCGCGGCGCATCTCTTCCGCCATGGCGTCGCGCAGCGCCTCGCGCACCGTCTGGGTGACCGTCTCGCCGTCCCACTCGGGCTCCGGCTCCGGCGCGGCGGCCGCTTGCGTCTTCGGCGCCGCGGCCGCCTTCTCCGATGCCTTGGCCGCTTCGGGCTTCGGGGCCTCCTTGGGCGCTTCCGCCTTGGCGGCGGCCGCGTCCAGGGCGCTTTCGTCCTCGCCCTCCTCCAGCAGCAGGGCGATCGGCGTGTTGACCGCGACGCCCTCGGTGCCCTCGTCGACCAGGATCTTGCCGAACTTGCCTTCCTCGACCGCCTCGACCTCCATGGTCGCCTTGTCGGTTTCGATCTCGGCGATCAGGTCGCCGGCGCTCACGTCGTCGCCGGGTTTCTTCAGCCACTTCGCCAGGGTGCCTTCGGTCATGGTCGGCGACAGCGCGGGCATCAGGATCTGGATCGGCATGGACTCCCCTCCGGGAACGTGGCTGCACCGCGCCCGTGACCGGCGGCCGCGGCTGTTGAAGCTGAGACTCTAGGCGTAGACGTCGGTATAGAGTTCGGCCGGATCCGGCTCCGGGCTCTGCTGCGCGAAGTCGGCGGCCTCGGAGACGACCTGCTTGACGTCGCGGTCGATCTCCTTGAGCGCCGCCTCGTCGACGACCTTCCGCTCGAGCAGCATGGCGCGCAGGCGCTCGATCGGGTCGCGCTCCTGGCGCATCTTCTGCACCTCTTCCTTGGAGCGGTATTTCGCCGGGTCGGACATGGAGTGGCCGCGGTAGCGGTAGGTCAGGGCCTCGAGGATATAGGGGCCCTTGCCGCCGCGCGCATGGGCGACGGCCTTCTCGCCGGCCGCGTGCACGGCCATCACGTCCATGCCGTCGACCTGCTCGCCGGGAATGCCGTAGGCATGGCCGCGGTGGTAGAGGTCGGTGCGGGCCGACGCGCGCTCGACGCTGGTGCCCATACCGTACTTGTTGTTCTCGATCACGTAGATCACCGGCAGCTTCCACAACGACGCCATGTTGAAGGACTCGTAGACCTGCCCCTGGTTGACCGCGCCGTCGCCGAGGTAGGTCAGCGATACCGCCTCCTCCTCGCGGTACTTGTGCGCGAAGGCGACGCCGCTGCCGAGCGGCACCTGGGCGCCGACGATGCCGTGACCGCCGAAGAAACCCTTGTCGCGGCTGAACATGTGCATCGAGCCGCCCTTGCCCTTGGAATAGCCGCCGCTACGCCCGGTCAGCTCGGCCATCACGCCCTTGGCCTCCATGCCGCAGGCCAGCATGTGGCCGTGGTCGCGGTACGAGGTGATCACCGTGTCGCCGTCGCGGATCGCCGACTGCATCCCGACGACGACCGCCTCCTGGCCGATGTAGAGATGGCAGAAGCCGCCGATCAGGCCCATGCCGTACATCTGCCCGGCCTTCTCCTCGAAGCGCCGGATCAGCAGCATGTCGCGATAGTATTTGAGGAGTTGCTCCTTGCTCGCGCCGGGCGCCGTGGCGCCGCGCTTGCCGCCGCCCCGCTTGCTCGCCGATTTCTTGGCTTTGGCCGCCATGTCGTTCGCCCCCTGTTGCTCCCGACGCAAGATGGGGCCGCCTAGCGTCCAGACAACCCCTTGTCGGACTCAGGATAGGAGCAAAGCGGGCGCAAGGCAACGAGCATTAATACATTGTTCTGTATGAATGTTTTTTGAATTAATCGGATTTCGATTAATTGCGAATTTCGAGCGAACGGCGAACCGCCGAGTCAGCGCGAATCCCGCTCCGCCTCGGGCAACAGGATGACGTATTCGTCGGGCCGACCGTAGCCGAGCAGCGCGTGCGCCTGCTGGTCGAGAAGGTCGGCATCCAGGCTGTCCGAGCGCAGCAGACCGACGCGCTGCTCGAGCCGTGCGTGTTCCTGCGCGAGCTGCGTCTCCTCCGCCTTGGCGGCGGCCAGGTCCTGGCGCAGTTGCAGCCAGGCGAGAAGGCCGCGGTCGCCCTGAACCGCGTGATAGGCAAAATAGCTCAGCACGCAGGCCGCCAGGACGGGCGGTGCGATATGGCGGGCGCGACGGCGAAGCTCACGGAGGACGGCCATGCCGCCGAGCGAATCACATCCCGATTCGCGGCGTCAACCGAAAAGGCTCAAGGATTCCAGTAGGATTCGCCGACCGTTGCAGAATTGAGTCAGAGTTCACCCTTTGGGCTCACGTCAAGCACAAAATCTTGTGGTGCCGGCGACGCCCGCCACAAGCGCCCTCAGCTGCGCCGAATGCTCTGCCCGGCGTAGCGCGCCGCCGGGCCGAGCTCGGCCTCGATGCGCAGCAGCTGGTTGTACTTGGCTAGGCGGTCCGAGCGCGACAGCGAGCCGGTCTTGATCTGACCGCAGTTGGTGGCCACCGCCAGATCGGCGATGGTGGCGTCCTCGGTCTCCCCGGAGCGGTGCGAGATGACGACGCGGTAGGCCGCCTTGTGCGCCATGTCGACCGCCTCCAGCGTCTCGGTCAGGGTGCCGATCTGGTTGAGCTTGACCAGGACCGCATTCGCCATGCCGCGCGCGATGCCCTGGGCGAGCCGTGCCGGGTTGGTGACGAAGACGTCGTCGCCGACGATCTGGACCTTGCCGCCGAGCGCCTCGGTCATGGCGCGCCAGCCGTCCCAGTCGTCCTCCGCCATGCCGTCCTCGATCGACAGGATCGGATAGCGCCCGGCGAGCTCGGCGAGATAGCCGACCATCTCCTCGGCGCCGAGTGTCTTGCCCTCGCCGGCCAGGCGGTACTTGCCGTCTTCGAAGAACTCGTTGGCGGCGCAGTCGATCGCCAGCATGACCTCCTCGCCAGGGCGGTAGCCGGCCGCCTCGATCGCCCGGGTGATGAAGCCGAGCGCCTCGTCGGCGGAGCCCAGGTTGGGCGCGAAGCCGCCCTCGTCGCCCACGTTGGTGTTGTGCCCGGCCTCGCCCAGGGCCCGGCGCAGGGCGTGGAAGATCTCCGACCCGGCGCGCAGGGCCTCGGCGAAGCTGGGCGCGCCGAGCGGTGCGATCATGAACTCCTGGATGTCGAGCGCATTGTCCGCGTGGGCGCCGCCGTTGACGATGTTCATCTGCGGCACCGGCAGGGTCCGCGCATAGCTGCCGCCGATGTAGCGGTAGAGCGGCAGCCCGGCGTCCTCGGCCGCCGCCTTGGCGACCGCCAGGCTGACCCCGAGGATGGCATTGGCGCCGAGGCGCGACTTGTTGGGCGTGCCGTCGAGCTCGACCATCACCCCGTCGATCTTGACCTGGTCCTCGGCGTCGAGGCCCGACACCGCCTCAAGAATGTCGTGGTTGACTGCCGCCACCGCGCTCAGCACGCCCTTGCCGCCATAGCGTTCCTGGTCGCCGTCGCGCAGCTCGACCGCCTCGTGCGCCCCGGTCGAGGCGCCCGACGGCACCGCGGCGCGGCCGAAGGCGCCGTTCTCCAGGGTCACGTCCACCTCGACGGTGGGATTGCCGCGGGAATCCAGAATCTCGCGGCCTTTGATGTCGACGATCGCGGTCATAGCGGAATCGAGCCTCCTGTTCAGCGTGGCGCCCCGTTTCCGCGTGGCGCCCCCAAACCGCACCCTTCGCCGTGGCGAATACGGGAAAGCCGGAGACCGGTCAAGGCGCGGCCCCGGGCCGCGCCAGCCTACCCCGCTGCGAGGGGGCGCGACTTGGCCACGCGGTCGAAGGCGATCAGCGTCTCGAGCAGCGCCGGCAGGTCCTTCAGGGGCACCATGTTCGGCCCGTCGGAGGGCGCGTTGTCGGGGTCCTGGTGGGTCTCCATGAAGACCGCCGCGACGCCGACCGCCGCCGCGGCGCGCGCCAGCACCGGCACGAACTCGCGCTGCCCGCCGCTGCGCGTGCCCTGGCCGCCCGGCTGCTGTACCGAATGGGTCGCGTCGAACACCACCGGGCAGCCGGTCTCGGCCGCCATGATCGGCAGCGAGCGCATGTCGGACACCAGGGTGTTGTAGCCGAAGGAGGCGCCGCGTTCGCAGACCAGCACGTCGCGGTTGCCGGCGGCCTCGAGCTTGCGCACCACGTTGACCATGTCCCAGGGGGCGAGGAACTGGCCCTTCTTGACGTTGACGGCGCGGCCGGTGGCCGCCGCCGCGCTCAGCAGGTCGGTCTGGCGGCACAGGAAGGCCGGGATCTGCAGCACGTCGACCGCCTCGGCCACCGGCGCGCAGTGCTCCGGCAGGTGGACGTCGGTCAGCACCGGGCAGCCCGCCGTCTCGCGCACCTCGGCCAGGATCGGCAGGCTCGCCGCCAGGCCGAGGCCGCGCTCGCTGTCGACGCTGGTGCGATTCGCCTTGTCGAAGGAGGTCTTGTAGATCAGCCCGATCCCCAGCCGGCCGGCGATCTCGGCCAGCGCCTGGCTCGTCTCCAGGGCGTGCGCCCGGCTTTCCAGGGCGCAGGGGCCGGCGATCAGCACCAGCGGCCGGTCGTTGCCGAGGGTGAGCTTGCCGATCTGGACGTGGCGGGTCTGGGTCATGCCGTCTGTCCGGGTCCCACGGTGGGCGATGATAGCGAATGCCGGCGCGAGCGAAAGCGCGGCATCAATCCTCGATCGGCGCGACCCGGGCAAGGGAAATGAGCGCCTCGCCGTCGAGTTCGAGCAGGCGCACCCCCTCCTCGCGCGCGCCCAGCCGGCCGTAGAATTGCCAGGCCGTCTCGTTGCCGTCGCGGACGCCCCACCATACCGAGGTTCGGCCCTCGGCCAATGCGGCCTGCGCCACCGCCACCATCAGGCGCCGCCCGACGCCGCGCCCGCGCGCCGCGTCCTCGACGTAGAGGTCGTGCAGCCACAGGCCGGGCTCGCCGCAATCGGTGTTGAAGGTCTCCTCGTAGGCGGCGTAGCCCAGAAGGCGCGCGGCATCCTCGGCGACCAGCACCGTAAGGACCGGCTCGGGGCCGAAGAAGTGAGTCTTCACCGCGGTCAGAGTGAAAACGTCCTCGGTCTTGCCTTCGTGCGCGCCGAGCGCGTTCAGCATGCGCGTCAAGGCGGCGGCGTCTTCGGGACGCGCGGCGCGAATCCGAATGTCGTCGCCGGCCATCGGGCGCTACATGAGGCGCGACTGCGCGACCGCGGCTTCGATGAACGAGGTGAACAGCGGGTGCGGCTCGAAGGGCTTCGATTTCAGCTCGGGATGGAACTGCACGCCGATGAACCAGGGATGCTCGCGCAGCTCGACGATCTCCGGCAGCTCGCCGTCCGGCGACAGCCCGGAGAAATGCAGCCCGGCCAGCTCCAGCACTTCGCGATAGTTGATGTTGACCTCGTAGCGGTGCCGGTGGCGTTCGCTGATCTGGCCCGCCCGGTAGATGCCGTGGACTCGGCTGTCCGGATCGATGACGCAGGGATAGGCGCCGAGGCGCATGGTGCCGCCCAGCTCGCTCTCCACGTTGCGCCGCTCGACCCTGTTGCCGGCCGCCCATTCGGTCATCAGCCCGACGACGGGATCGGCGGTCGGGCCGAACTCGGTCGAGCCCGCCTTGGACAGCCCGGCCAGGCTGCGGGCCGCCTCGATCACCGCCATCTGCATGCCGAAGCAGATGCCGAAATAGGGCACCTGGCGCTCGCGCGCGAAGCGCGCCGCCGCGATCTTGCCCTCGGCGCCGCGTTCGCCGAAGCCGCCGGGCACCAGGATGCCGTGCACGTCCTCGAGGTGCTGGATCGTGCCCTCGCTCTCGAAGATCTCGGAATCGAGCCAGTTGACCTTGACGCGCACGTTGTTGGCGATGCCGCCGTGCGCCATGGCCTCGGCCAGCGACTTGTAGGAATCGAGCAGCGACGTGTACTTGCCGACCACGCCGATGGTCACCTCGCCGTCCGGACGGCGGATGCGGTCGGTCACCAGGTCCCACTGCGACAGATCGGGCGGCGGGCTCTCGAGTCGAAAGTGGCGGCAGACCTCGTCGTCCAGGCGCTCCTCGTGGTAGGCGCGCGGCACGGCATAGATCGTGTCCACGTCCATGCCCTCGATCACCGCGGTCGGCCGCACGTTGCAGAACAGGGCGATCTTGCGCCGGGCGTCCTGCGGGATGGGGCGCTCGCAGCGGCAGATCACGATGTCCGGCTTGATGCCGACGCTCTGCAGCTCCTTGACCGAATGCTGGGTCGGCTTGGTCTTGAGCTCGCCGGCCGCGGCCAAATAGGGCACCAGCGTCAGATGGATGAAGATCGAGTTCTCCGGCCCGAGCTCGTTGCCGAGCTGGCGGATCGCCTCGAGGAACGGCAGGCCCTCGATGTCGCCCACGGTGCCGCCGATCTCGCAGACCAGGAAATCCTCGTCGGTGAGATCGCTCCGGATGAACTCCTTGATGGCGTCGGTGACGTGCGGAATGACCTGCACCGTGGCGCCGAGATAATCGCCGCGGCGCTCGCGCGTCAGCACCTTGGAGTAGATCTGCCCGGTGGTGACGTTGTCGCTGCGCCGCGTCGGGACCCCGGTGAAGCGCTCGTAGTGGCCGAGGTCGAGGTCGGTCTCGGCGCCGTCGTCGGTGACGTAGACCTCGCCGTGCTGGTACGGGCTCATCGTACCGGGATCGACGTTGAGGTAGGGGTCCAGCTTGCGCAGGCGCACCTTGTAGCCGCGTGCCTGGAGCAGTGCCCCGAGGGCCGCGGAGGTGAGTCCTTTTCCGAGTGAGGAGGTGACGCCGCCGGTGATGAATATGAACCGCGTCATGGACGCTCACTATTGTCGGAAGGCCTGCCTCGGGCAAGCCTCTCCCTGACCGTGGCCGCGAAAAATTTCATGTCGTCCGCAAAAAGTCGCGGTTTTGTCGGGACGCCGACCGCGGCGGCCCGGACCCGGCGTCGGCGGCGCCACGGCGCGGGCCGGGCGTCGAGGTCCGACTCGGCACGCGACTCGGGGGCCGACTCCGGGTGCGACTCCGGGCGCGACTCGGGGCAGGGTCGCGACGACTCGGCCGGCCCGGGTCCGCTGCGGCGGCTCACTGGATCGGGACGGCGGGCTTCTCCGGCGCGGCCGGTGCCGTGGGCTGTGTCTCGCTCGGCGCGGCCTGCCCGGCCGGGGCGCTCGGAACGCTCGGCGCGCTGCTGGCCGGAATCTCGTCGAGGATCGATTTCGGCTGGCGCGTGCTGCCGGCGAAGATGGTCAGCGTGAGGCTGGTCAGCATGAAGGCCGCGGCCAGGATCGCGGTCGTGCGCGTCAGCAGGTTGGCCGTCCCGCGCCCGGTCAGGAAGCCGGACATGCCGCCGCCGCCGCCGCCGCCGCCGATGCCCAGTCCGCCGCCCTCGCTCCGCTGCAGCAGCACCACGCCGATCAGGGCGACGGCGATCATCAGGTGAATGACCAGCAGGACGTTCATCATGGCTCGTAGTCTCTCGATCCTCGCAGGGGCCGTGGGGGCAAGCGCGGGCGGGCGGCGGTCCGCTCTCGCCGGGCTATTTAGTCGCTTTGCCCCGCCAAGGCCAGGGGCAATTGGCGGAATTTCAAGGCGGAGCGCCGGCCGCCGGGCGGCATCTAGGCGCCGGCCGTGGCGATCGCCCAGAAATCGTCGGGCTTCAGGCTGGCGCCGCCGACCAGGGCGCCGTCCACGTTGGCGACGGCCAGAATCTCGGCCGCGTTGCCGGGCTTGACCGATCCGCCGTAAAGCACCCGCACCCGGCCGGCCCCGTCCTCGCCCAGCCGCTGGGTTAGCAGCGCCCGGATATGGGCGTGCACCTCGGCGATATCGACCGAGGTCGCCGTCCGGCCGGTGCCGATCGCCCAGACCGGCTCGTAGGCGACGACGAACGCCGCCGGATCGGCCTGCCACGGCAGAGACTCCTCGATCTGGCACTGGATGACCGGCAGGGTGTCCCCGGCGTCGCGCTCGCCCTCGGTCTCGCCGACGCAGACGAGCGGGGCGAGTCCGGCGGCCAAGGCCGCCTCCGCCTTGCTCCGCACCAGGGTATTCCCTTCTCCGTGATCGGCGCGGCGCTCCGAATGCCCGACGATGACGTAGCGGCAGCCCGCGTCCTTGAGCATGGCCGCGCTGACGTCGCCGGTGTGGGCGCCCGAGGGCGCGCTGTGGCAGTCCTGGCCGCCCAGCGCGATGGGGCTGTCCGAGATCGCCTCGGCGACGGGAAACAGCAGGGTCGCCGGCGGGCAGATCAGCATGTCCCAGTCCCGCGGGTCGGCGCTGCGCATCCGCTCGGCCAGGGCGGCCGCGAGCGTCACGCCGTCGGCCCGCAGACCGTTCATCTTCCAGTTGCCGGCAATTAGCTTGCGCCGCATGGCCCCGATCCTTGCCGCCACCGCACCGTCCCCCGCGCCGCGCCCCGCGCGGCCGGGCCGGCCGAGGGCGCTGGTTTCCTATCACGCCGTGCCGGCCGCGGCCAAGACCCGGCGGCCGAGGCGAGACGGGCAGTGGCGAGACGGGCAAAAGTGCGGGTTTGCGGGCCGAATTGCGTGTTGCCCGGGCAAGTCCGCCTTTCTAAGATGCCGCGCCCGCGCCGGCCCCGAAGCGGATCGCACTTTCGGGGCTCGGCCGATCGTCGTTTCACTCCCGCTTCGGATTGCCCCGCACCATGGTCAGCAAGCCCCAAAGGATCGTCGTGAAGGTGGTGACCTTCATCCTCTTCGGCCTCCTGATCGTCAGTTTCGGGATCTGGGGCATCGGCGACATCTTCCGAGGCCGCGGACGGGCGCAGTCGGTCGCCGAGGTCGGCGATCACACGATCACCGAGCAGGAGTTCTCCCGCACCCTGTCGCGCGAGATCAACCGCCTCAGCAACCGGCTGGGACAGCGCCTCGACGCGCAGCAGGCGCGGGCGATCGGGCTGCCGGACCAGGTGCTGGGGCAGATGATCAGCCGCGCCCTCTTTGACCTCAAGGCAGCCGATCAGGGCATTGTGGTCACCGACGCGCAGGTCGCCGCGCGGGTTCAGCAGGAGCCGGCCTTCCAGGGCAGCCTCGGCAAGTTCGACCGTAATCTCTTCCTGCAGACCCTGCGCGCCAGCGGCCTGAGCGAGCAGGAGTACGTCGACAGCCTGCGCCGCGACATGGTGCGGGAGCGCCTCGCCAATGCCGCGATCTCGGCGGTCCTCGCGCCCGAGACTCTGGCCGACACGCTCTACCGCTATCGCGAGGAGCGGCGGGTCGGACGCCTGGTGACGGTGCTGAACGCTTCGGTCAAGGACGTGTCCAAGCCGGACGAGGAAGCCCTCAAGGCGTTTCACAAGGAATTCTCCGACCGCTTCATGGCGCCGGAGCTGCGCAGCATCACTTTGGTCCAGCTCCGTGCGAGCGACCTCGCCAAGGAGGTGAAGGTTTCGGAGGAAGATCTGCGCAAGGAGTTCGAGCTCCAGAAGAAGGCCCTGGCCCAGCCGGAGCGCCGGACCATCGAGCAGATCGTCCTGCCCGACGAGAAGAAGGCGGACGAGGCCGCCAAGCGCCTCGAAGCGGGCGAGGATTTCGCGACCGTCGCGAAGGACATGACCGGCAACGCGCCGATCGATCTCGGGAGCCTGTCGCGCCAGGACCTGCCGCCCGAATTGGCGAAGGCGGCCTTCGCGCTCGAAGCGAAGAAGATCAGCCCGCCGGTGCACACCGAGCTCGGCTGGCACATTCTGCACGTCACCAAGATCGAGCCGGCCAAGCCGGCGGTCTTCGCCGACGTCCGCGACAAGCTGGCCAAGCAGCTCGCGATGCGGCAGGCGATCGACAGCATCGTGTCGCTCGCCAACCAGCTCGACGACGAGCTGGCCAGCGGCGCCACCCTCGAGCAGGCGGCGGCCGCACTCAATCTGCCGGTCCGCAAGATCGACGCCATCGACCGCAAGGGCAACGACGCCAACGGCGATCCCGTCAAGGACCTGCCGAAATCGCGCTTTCTCGAGGTCGCCTTCGAGACCCAGCCGGGCGAGGACAGCCTGCTGATCGACACCGGCGATTCGAATTATTTCGTCCTGCGCGTCGACGGCGTGACGCCTTCGCAAGTGCGCCCGCTCGACGAGGTGCGCGACCAGGTCGTCGCCCTGTGGCAGGATTCGCAGCGCGCAAAGATCGCGCGCGAGCGCGCCGAGGCGCTGGCCAAGCGCGCCAGAAACGGGGAGAGCCTGGATACCTTGGCGAGCCAGGAAGGCTACAAGGAGACGACAACGGATCCGCTGCGCCGCTTCGACAGCGGCGGCCCCTCGCCCACGCTGGTGTCCAAGCTCTTCCAGCTCAAGATCGGCGAGCTGGCCACCGCTCCCGGCAGCGACGGTCACATCGTCGTCCAGCTCGAGAAGGTCATCCCGGCCGACCCGGCCGCCCATCCGGACGACGTCGCAAAGCTGCGCGACAATCTGAACGGCTCGATGCAGAACGACATGCTGGACGAGCTGATCGCGTCGCTGCGCCGGGAATACGGCGTCACCGTGAACCAGGACGTGGTCGATAGCGTTCTGGCGTCCTACTGAGCCATGGAGCCGACACCGGACTTCGAGAGCTTCGCCGCCGCCTACGAAGCCGGACGGGCGCAGGTCCTGTGGACCCGGCTCGTGGCCGACCTGGCGACGCCAGTCTCGACCTTCATGAAGCTCAGCGACGGCCGGGCGAACAGCTTCCTGTTCGAATCGGTCGAGGGCGGCGCGGTGATCGGCCGCTATTCCTTCATCGGCACGCGGCCCGACCTCGTATGGCGCTGCTTCGGCGACGAGGCCGAGATCAACCGCCGCGCCGACGAAGACCCCGAGGCCTTCGAGCCGGCCGGCGACGGCGCGCTCGACTCGCTGCGCGCCCTGGTCGCGGAATGCCGGATCGAGCTGCCGCCGGAATTGCCGCCCATGGCCTCCGCGCTGGTCGGCTACATGGGCTACGACACCGTGCGCCTGATGGAGCGCCTGCCCGACGCCAATCCCGACGTTCTCGGGGTCCCCGACGGCATGTTCCTGCGCCCGACCCTGATGGCGATCTTCGACCGCCTGGAAGACCAGATGACGCTGGTGACCCCGGTGTGGCCGGCCCCGGGCAGGGACGCCCGCGCGGCCTACGACGAGGGCTGCGCGCGCCTGCAGGCCGGGGTCGCCGATTTCGAGCGGCCGCTGCCCTTCGCGACCGAAGACGTGCCGCCGCCGGAGACGGCGCCCGAAGTGCGCTCCAATGTCGCGCGCGAGGACTATCACCGCATCGTCGAGCGGGCCAAGGAGTACATCCTGGCCGGCGACATCTTTCAGGTGGTGCCGAGCCAGCGCTTCCGCCTGCCCTTCACGCTGCCGCCGCTGTCGCTCTATCGCGCCTTGCGTCGGCTGAACCCTTCGCCCTTCCTGTTCTTCCTCGACTTCGGCGGCTTCACCATCGTCGGCTCGAGCCCGGAGATCCTGGTCCGCCTGCGCGGCGATACGGTGACCATACGCCCGATCGCGGGCACGCGGCCGCGCGGCCGGACTCCCGCCGAGGACCGCGCCCTGGCGGAAGAGCTGCTGGCGGATCCCAAGGAGCGCGCCGAGCACCTCATGCTGCTCGACCTGGGGCGCAACGACGTCGGACGCGTCGCCGAGATCGGCACGGTGCACGTCACCGAGGATTTCATCATCGAGCGCTACAGCCACGTCATGCACATCGTCTCCAACGTCGAGGGTCGGCTGGCTCCGCAGTACGACGCGGTGACCGCGCTGGTCGCCGGGTTTCCCGCCGGCACGGTGTCCGGCGCGCCCAAGGTGCGCGCCATGGAGATCATCGATGAGCTGGAGCCCGAGCGCCGCGCCATCTATGCCGGCGCGGTCGGCTATTTCGGGGCGAGCGGCGACATGGACACCTGCATCGCGCTGCGCACCGCGGTGATCAAGGACGGCACGCTCTACATTCAGGCCGGCGGCGGCGTGGTCGCAGACAGCGATCCCGAAGCGGAGTATCAGGAGACGCGCAACAAGGCGCGGGCCCTGATGCGGGCGGCCGAGGAAGCGCGGCATTTCGCGACCCGGCGGCGCGACCGGGGCAACACGCCCGACTGAGGGCCACGGGCGGCGTGCGTTCGCGGGAGCCGGCGTGTTATCCGGCCGGCCGTGCTGCGTGCTGGGCGACGCCGAAGCGATGTCGGACGATCGCGCTCACCGGGACGAGCTGGAAGCCGCGCCGGCGTACCTGCGGGATCCAGGCGGCCAGTGCGTCGAGCGTCGCGCGATGCGGGTGCCCGATGGCGACCGCGTAACCGCGCTCGCGCGCCAGGCGCTCGACCCGTTTCAGCTGCCGCGCGATCGCGGCCGGGTCCTTCCAGGCGTTGTCGAGAAAGACGTCGCGCTGCGCGAAGGGCACGCCGGCCCGCGCCGCCATCGCCGCGCCCACACTGTCGGCGGTCGTCACCGAGTCGAGGAACAGCAGGCCGCGGGCCCGCAGTTCGCGCATGACCAGGGACATGCCGGCGGGCGACGCCGAGAACCGGCTGCCCATGTGATTATTGATGCCGACGTAGCCGCGGAAGCGGCCGAGGTCCCAGTCGAGCCGGGCGCGCAGCTCCGCCGCGCTCACCGACTCGGTCAGGACGTTCGGCCCCGGGTCGTAGCCGCGTCCCTTCGGCTCCATCGGGACGTGCAGCATGAGCTCGTGCCCGGCCGCGCGCGCCGCGGCCGTCATCCGCCCGAGTCCCTCGGCATAGGTCATGAACGACAGGGTCAGCGGTCCGGGTAGGGCGATCGCCCGCCGCGTCCCGGCGCGATTCAGGCCGAGGTCGTCGAGCACGACGGCGATCATCGGGCGGGCCGCGTTCGCCGACGCCGGAACGGCATAACGCTGCCAGGCCGGCGGATCCGTGGGTTTCGGAATGTCGCCGAACGGCAGGGCGTGGGTCAGGCCCTCGGGCGCGACGCGCGGCGAAGTCAGCAGGTCGGCGTTGTCGTCGGTCGGCTCCTCGTACAGGCGGGCCAGCATGGCCTCGCTGACCGGCGGCGCCGATGTCTCGTGCGGTGACGCGTCCTCCGGCGCGAGTTCGCCGGCCCATTGCGTGGCGCCGCCACCGCGTTGTGCGCCGGCGCGATCGAGCGGCGGCGCCTCGGCCGGCAAGGCGACGGCAACGCGATCGGCGGTCGCCGGCGGGCTTTCGGCGTAACGCGCCAAGGTCACCCCGAGCGCCCCGCCGACCAGGACGGAGAGCGCGCACAGCCCGACGACGCGCAGACGGCGCAAGGTCGCGCGACGCTGCAGGCGCGCGACGCGGCGCGCGCGGCGTACGCCGCGGTCGCGCAGGCGACGCAGCTCGGCATCCTTGTGGCGTGTTCGTCGCGCGGCCATGCGGGTCCGGGTTTGCAAAAGACGCGAACGACCGTAGCACGGTCGTCGCCTCGTCGGTAGCCGACTCACTCTTGTTTGGACCGCAGCCTCGCCAAATTTGGTTAAGGCCGTGTTTACGGGCGCCGCGCGTCCTCGTCCGCCACCGGCTGCGCGCCGGCGAGGTCGTCGAGGATCGGGCAGTCGGGCCGCTCGTCGCCGTGGCAGCGCTCCATGAGGTGGACCAGCGTCTCGCGCATGCCCTGGAGGTCGGCGATCTTGCGGTCGATGTCCCTCAGGTGCTGCCGTGCCAGCGCCTTGACGTCCGCGCTGGCGCGGTTGCGGTCGCGCCACAAGGTCAACAAGTCGGCGACCTCGCTCACGGAGAAGCCGAGGCTGCGGGCGCGGTGCACGAAGCGCAATGTCTGCACGTCGCGCTCGTCGTAGACCCGGTACCCGCTGTCGGTGCGCCGGGCCGGATCGATCAGGCCGATACTCTCGTAGTAGCGGATGGTCTTGCTGGTCACGCCAGCGCGGTCCGCGACGGTCCCGATGTTCATGGCAATCCTCGTCTACAACTTGAGATGGCGCAGCCGCAGGGCGTTGCTGATGACGGAAACCGAGCTGAGGCTCATGGCCGCGGCGGCGATGATCGGGCTGAGCAGCAGCCCGAAGAACGGATAGAGCACCCCGGCCGCGATCGGCACGCCCAGCGAATTGTAGATGAAGGCGAAGAAGAGATTCTGCCGGATGTTTCGCATGGTGCCGTGGCTCAGTCGGCGGGCGCGTGCCACGCCGCGGAGGTCGCCCTTCACCAGGGTGACGCCGGCGCTCTCCATGGCGACGTCGGTGCCGGTGCCCATGGCGATGCCGACGTGCGCCTGAGCCAGGGCCGGCGCGTCGTTGATGCCGTCGCCGGCCATGGCGACGATGTGGCCCTCGTCCTGCAGCTGCTTGACGATGGCGCTCTTCTGGTCGGGCAGCACATCGGCCTCGACGCGATCGATGCCGAGGCGCCGCGCGACCGCCTCCGCCGTCCGGCGGTTGTCGCCGGTCAGCATGACCAGGGACACGCCGTCGTCGTGCAGCAGGCGGATCGCCTCCGGCGTCGTCTCCTTGACCGGGTCGGCCACGGCGACCAGGCCGGCCGCCCGGCCGTCGAGCGCCACGAACATGACGGTCTCCCCCTCGCCGCGCATCTCGTCAGCGCGCGACGCGAGCGAATCGGCCGCCACGTTCAGCCGCTCCATGAGCTTGCGGTTGCCCAGCGCGACGCGGCGGCCGCCGACCGTTCCGGTGACTCCCATGCCGGTGACCGACTCGAAATCTTCGGCTTCGGCCGGCGTGACGCCGCGATCCTCCGCGCCGGCGACGATGGCGGCCGCCAGGGGATGCTCGCTGCCGCGCTCCAGCCCGGCCGCCAGGGCGAGCAGCTCGTCCTCTGCGATGCCGTCGACGGCGACGACGTGCGACAGGCGCGGCTTGCCCTCGGTCAGCGTACCGGTCTTGTCGACCACCAGGGTGTCGACCTTTTCCATGATCTCCAACGCCTCGGCGTTCTTGACCAGGACGCCCGCGGTGGCGCCGCGCCCGGTGCCGACCATGATCGACATCGGCGTCGCCAGGCCCAGGGCGCAGGGACAGGCGATGATCAGCACGGCGACCGCATTGATGACCGCGTAGGCCATGGCCGGCTGCGGACCGAATATTCCCCAGATGATGAAGGTCAGCACCGCGCTGCCGACCACCGCCGGGACGAAATAGCCCGCCACCACGTCCGCCAGGCGCTGAATCGGCGCCCGGCTACGCTGCGCCTCGCTGACCATCTGGACGATCTGTGCCAGCAGCGTGTCGGACCCGACGCGATCGGCGCGCATGACGAAGCCGCCGGTGCCGTTGACCGTGGCACCGGTCACCGTGTCGTCCGGCCCCTTCTCGACCGGCATGGGCTCGCCGGTGATCATCGACTCGTCGACCGTGCTGCGGCCCTCGACGACCACGCCGTCGACCGGGATCTTCTCGCCCGGCCGGACGCGCAGGCGGTCGCCCACCTGCACCTGCTCGAGCGGCACGTCGGATTCCGTTCCGCCCTCCGCAAGGCGCCGGGCCGTCTTCGGGGCCAGGCCCAGGAGGGCCTTAATGGCATTCGAGGTCCGGCTGCGCGCGCGCAGCTCGAGCACCTGCCCCAGGAGCACCAGGGTGATGATCACCGCGGCAGCCTCGAAATAGACGGCGACCTCGCCGTGCATGCCTCGAAAGGCGGGCGGAAAGATGCCGGGCGCCAGGGTCGCCACCACGCTGTAGACGTAGGCCACGCCGGTGCCGATGGCGATCAGGGTGAACATGTTCAGGCTGCGATTGACGACGGAGGCCCAGCCGCGCTCGAAGAACGGCTTGCCGGCCCAAAGGACGACCGGCGTCGCCAGGACCAATTCGATCCATTTCAGCGCCGCCTCGGGCAGCACGGCCTGGACCGGCCCGCCCGGGATCATCTTGCCCATGGCGACCGCGAGCAGCGGAGCACTCAAGGCCAATCCGACCCAGAATCGCCGCGTCATGTCGACCAGCTCGGGGTTGGGGCCTTCCTCGACCGTCACGGTCATGGGCTCCAGCGCCATGCCGCAGATCGGGCACTCGCCCGGCTCGTCACGCACGATTTCGGGATGCATCGGGCAGGTGTAACGGGTCGTCGTGGCCGGGGCGACGGGCGCCGCCGGCTCCAGCGCCATGCCGCACTTCGGGCAGGCCCCCGGCTTGTCGCTCTCGACGCCGGGGCACATGGGGCAGATGTAGGCCGCCCCGCCGGACGGCTTCGACCCTGCGGCGGCCGTGGCGTGGCCGGCCTTCGCGGCCGGCGCGTGGTGGCAGCAGGCGGTCTGCGCCTGCGCCGGCGTGTCCGCCGGCCCGGCGGTCTGCGCCGCCGCGTCGCGCGACGCGTCGTCGTGATGGTGGTGGCATGCGTGCCGCGGCTGGTCCATGGCGACCCCTCTCGAGTCAGATGCGAAGCGGCCCCTCTGGCCGCTCCGGCTTCGTTCCCGGAATCAGATAGGGCTTCCAGTTACTGGAAGGTCAAGGTTGGATTTTGCCCGGCGCGGTGCGATATATCCTCCGATACCGCCCAACGCCCGTGAAGGCCCCGGAATCCCGCTGTTCCGTCGCCTCTGGCAAGCTGATATAAGAAAACGGTCCGCCTTGAATGTCGAGGTTAGGTTCGCCGCCTAAGAGATTGAAATGTTTCTCCTGATCGACAATTACGATAGCTTTACCTACAACCTCTTCCACTATCTGGGAGAGCTCGGTGCCGAGATCGAGGTCCGGCGCAACGACGCGATCACGGTGGACGAGGCGCTGGACCTGCATCCGCAGGGCATCGTGATCTCGCCCGGCCCCTGCGACCCGGACCGCGCCGGCATCTGCCTGGCGCTGATCGCCGCGGCCGCCGGCAAGTTGCCGATGCTGGGTGTCTGTCTCGGCCACCAGGCCATCGGCCAGGCCTTCGGCGGGCACGTGGTGCGCGCGCCGCTGCCCATGCACGGCAAATTGAGCGCGGTCAGCCACGCGGGTCACAGCGTCTTCGAGGGCCTGCCCTCGCCCTTCGCGGCGACCCGCTATCATTCCCTGACCGTCGAGCGCGACAGCTTCCCCGAGGCGTTGGAGATCACCGCGGAGACCGAGGACGGTATCGTCATGGGCCTGTGCCACCGCGAGCTGCCGATCCATGGTGTACAGTTCCATCCCGAAAGCATCGCTTCGGAACACGGTCACGCCCTGCTGCGCAACTTCCTGCGCCTGGCCGGCCACAACGCCTGAGCGGAGGTCCGGAAAGATGAGCGAGAGCGCAAGCGACCTGAAGCAGATGATCGGCCGTGTCGCGACCGGTCAGCCGCTCACCCGTTCCGAGGCCGAGGAAGCCTTCGACATCATCATGTCGGGCAACGCCACGCCGGCGCAGATCGGCGGCTTCCTGATGGCGCTGCGCGTGCGCGGCGAGACGGTCGACGAGATCACCGGCGCCGCCCGGGTGATGCGCGCCAAGATGCTGCCCGTCGAGGCGCCGGCCGGGACCATCGACACCTGCGGCACCGGCGGCGACGGTGTCGGCACCTACAACGTCTCGACGGCGGTCGCCCTGGTGCTGGCCGCCTGCGGCGTGCCGGTCGCCAAGCACGGCAACCGGGCCCTGTCGTCGAAGAGCGGCGCGGCCGACGTGCTGGGCGCCCTGGGCGTCAACATCGACGCCGACCTGCGCCTGGTCGCCAAGTCTCTCGCGGAGGCCGGGATCTGCTTCCTGATGGCGCCGCGCCACCACAGCGCGATGCGCCACGTCGGGCCGACCCGCGTCGAGCTCGGCACCCGCACGATCTTCAACCTGCTCGGCCCGCTGTCCAACCCGGCCAAGGTGCGGCGCCAGGTGATCGGCGTGTTCTCGCCCGATTGGGTCGAGCCGCTGGCCAAGGTGCTGGGCGACCTCGGCCACGAGCACGCCTGGGTGGTGCACGGCGCCGACGGCCTGGACGAGCTGTCGACGACGGGCCCGTCGCGGGTCGCGGAGCTCAAGGACGGGGCGGTCCGCTGCTTCGAGGTGGCGCCGGCCGACGCCGGCGTGCCGACCGGGCGCCTGGAGGATCTCAAGGGCGGCGACGCGGCGGTCAACGCCGCCGCGCTGACCGCCCTGCTGGCCGGCGAGCCCTCCGCGTACCGCGACATCGTGGTGCTGAACGCCGCCGCGGCGCTGATCGTCGCCGACCGGGCCGGCGACCTAATGGAAGGCGCCCGGCTGGCGGCCGAGGCGATCGACAGCGGCCGGGCGCGCGGGACCCTGGCACGGCTGGTGGCGGTCACCAACGAGGCGTTGGCGTCGGAGGCGGCCTCGTGAGCGACGTCCTGCAAAGGATCTGCGCCGACAAGCGGCAAGCGATCGCCGCGCGCAAGGCCGCCGTGCCGCTCGCCGAACTCGAGGCGCGCGCCAGGCGGGCGGATGCGCCGCGCGGATTCCACCGCGCGCTGGCCGAGTGCGCGGCCGCGGGCGGCTATGGCCTGATCTGCGAGATCAAGAAGGCCTCGCCCAGCAAGGGCCTGATCCGCCCGGATTTCGACCCGCCGGCCCTGGCGCGCGCCTACGAGGCGGGCGGGGCGAGCTGCCTGTCGGTGCTGACCGACGAGCCCTATTTCCAGGGCCGGGACGCCGACCTGATCGCGGCGCGCGGCGCGGTCCGCCTGCCGGTGCTGCGCAAGGACTTCATGCTCGAGCCGTACCAGATCGTCGAATCGCGGGCCCTGGGCGCCGATTGCGTCCTGCTGATCCTCGCCGCCCTGTCCGACGCGCAGGCCCGCGAGCTGGAGGACACGGCGCGCGACTTGGGCCTGGATGCGCTGATCGAGGTGCACGACGCCGCCGAGCTCGAGCGGGCGCTCGCGCTGCGCTCGCCGCTGATCGGGGTCAACAACCGCAATCTCAAGACCTTGGAGGTCGATCTTGCGACGACCGAGGCGCTGGCGCCGCGGGTGCCGAAGGACCGCCTGCTGGTTGCCGAGAGCGGTCTCTTCAGCCGTGCCGATCTGCAGCGCATGCACGCGGTCGGAGCGTCGGCCTTCCTGATCGGCGAGGCGCTGATGCGCCAGGCGGACGTGACGGCCGCCACCGCCGCCCTGCTCGGCGCCGCGGGCGCCCGTGCGGCCAGCGCCTGACCCGCGGACGATCCATGGCCGAGTTCACCCACTTCGACGAGGACGGCAAGGCGGTGATGGTCGACGTCTCCGGCAAGGCGGAGACCGCGCGCGTCGCCGTCGCCAAGGGCGCGGTCGCCATGCAGCCCGAGACCCTGGCGCTGATCCGCGAAGGCGGCGTGCGCAAGGGCGACGTGCTCTCGGTCGCCCGGCTCGCCGGCATCATGGGCGCCAAGCGCACGCCCGACCTCATTCCCCTGTGCCATCCGCTGGCGCTCAGCTCGGTGACCGTCGACCTCGCCCTGGCGAGCGACCGCCCGGCCGTCGAGATCACCGCGACCTGCAAGCTCACCGGGCGCACCGGCGTGGAGATGGAGGCGCTCACCGCCGTCGCCGTGGCCGCGCTGACGGTCTACGACATGTGCAAGGCGGTCGACCGCGGCATGCGGATCGAGAATGTTCGCCTGGTCCACAAGTCGGGCGGCAAGTCCGGCACTTTCGAGGCCGCCTGAATGATCCCGGTCGAGGAGGCGCGCGCGCGCATCACCGCCGCGTTCGAGCCGCTCCCGGCGGAGACCGTGGCCCTGTCGCTGGCGCTCGGCCGGACCCTGGCCGAGGACCTGACCGCCCGCGTGACCCAGCCGCCGCAGGACGTCTCGGCGATGGACGGCTACGCGGTCCGCGCCGCCGACGTCGCAACGGTGCCGGCCCGCCTCAAGGTCGTCGGCCGGGTGCCGGCCGGCGGCGCCTTCGCGGGCGAGCTCGGGCCCGGCGAGGCCGTGCGCATCTTCACCGGCGCGACGGTGCCGGCCGGCGCCGACGCCATCGTCATCCAGGAGAACACCGAAGCCGAAGGCGACAGCGTCCTGGTCAAGGAAGGCGCCCCGGCGGGGCGCTTCGTCCGCCCGGCCGGCCTGGATTTCCGCGCCGGGGAGGTCGGCCTGCCGGCCGGCCGCCTGCTGACCGCCCGCGATATCGGCCTGGCCGCGGCGATGAACCGGCCCTGGCTGCCGGTCCGCCGCCGGCCGCGGATCGCGCTGCTCGGCACCGGCGACGAGGTGGTGCTGCCCGGCGACGCCCCGGGCCCCAACCAGATCGTCGGCTCCAACAGCTTCTCGCTGGCCGCCTTCGTGACCGCCTGCGGCGGCGTGCCGGTCAACCTCGGCGTCGTTCCGGACGAGCCCGCCGCGCTGGCCACCGGGGTCGCGCGGGCCCGGGGCGCCGACCTGCTGGTCACCACCGGCGGCGTCTCGGTCGGCGAGCACGACCTCGTGCGCGACGTGCTCGGCGACCAGGGGCTCGAACTCGACTTCTGGCGCATCGCCATGCGGCCGGGCAAGCCGCTGCTGTTCGGCCGCGTCGGCGCCACGCCGGTGCTCGGCCTGCCGGGCAACCCCGTCTCCACCGTGGTCTGCGCCACCGTCTTCCTGCGCCCGGCGATCGCCGTCATGCTCGGCCGGCCGGCCTCAGAGGCCCAGCAGGACAGCGCGATCCTGGCCAGCGACCTGCCGGCCAACGACCGGCGCCAGGACTACCTGCGGGCGGAGCTCAGCACCGACGAGGCGGGGCGGCGCCTCGCCGTGCCGTTTTCGCGCCAGGACAGCTCCATGCTGGCCATGCTGGCGCGCGCCGACTGCCTCATCGTGCGCCCGCCCTTCGCCGAGGCGGCCAGCGCCGGCACCGCGGTGCCGATCCTGCCGCTCAAGGGCGGCGTGCTCGGAATCTGACCCGCGCCGCGCCCCCGAGGCCGGTTTTCCTGTCGAAATCATCGCGGAATACCACCGCAAGACGGTTGACGCACGATGAGAACTAAACTAGAACATACATCGACGTTGTCGATTTGTTCTACATTTAGTGGGTCCGATGCCAAGAGGGGGCTAGGGAACCATGCTCACCAAGAAACAGCACGAACTCCTGCACTTCCTGCAGCGCCATCTCGGGCAGAACGGCGTCTCCCCCTCGTTCGACGAGATGAAGGATGCGCTGGGCCTCAAGTCCAAGTCGGGCATCCATCGCCTGATTAGCGGCCTCGAAGAGCGCGGGTTTATCCGCCGCCTGCCCCACCGGGCCCGGGCGATCGAGGTGCTGCGCCTGCCCGAGGACCTGGCCCGGGCGGCGGAAGCCGCCGGCGCGCCGGCGGCGCCCGGGGAACCCCCCCGCACCGGCTTCTCGCCGCGCGTCATCCAGGGCAGCTTCGGCGATGCCCTGAGCGGCGTGCCGACGCCCGAGGGCAGCGAGGCTCTGCATCTGCCGCTCTACGGGCGGATCGCCGCGGGCACCCCGATCGAGGCGCTGCGCGACAACGACAGCTTCGTCGAGATCCCGGCCACCCTGCTCGGCAGCGGCGACCACTACGCCCTCGAGGTCGAGGGCGATTCCATGGTCGACGCCGGCATCATGGACGGCGACACGGTCGTGATCGAGCGGACCGAAACGGTCGAGAACGGGTCCATCGCGGTCGCACTGATCGACAACGAGGAGGCCACCCTGAAGCGCATCCGCCGCAAGGGCGGCGCGGTCGCGCTGGAGCCGGCCAATGCCCGCTACGAGACGCGCATCTTCCCGCCCGAGCGGGTTCGCATCCAGGGCCGCCTGGTCGGCCTGCTGCGCCGCTACTGATCGCCGGAGCCGCGGCCGCCGCGGCGGCGGACCCAGGGGCGGCGGCCGCGACGCTGCGCCACGCTCTCCACCCGGACCCCCTCTCGCGACAGCCAGACGGCATGGCCGCCGGCCCGCCACAGGTCGAAGCGGTCGATCACCGCGCGCGGCCCGACGCAATTTTGCGCCCGCCGAATCGGCTCGGTGCTGACCACCACGCTGGCCGCGGCGCAATCGTCGATGAGCGCCCGGCCGTCGCGCACCAGGGCGACACTCTGCCCCCGGCGGCGATAGAGGCAGCCCAGCGGATCGCAGGTCAGGCCGTTGCCCCCTCCGGCCGCCTCCCGCCAGGTTTGGGGCGAGTCCAGGCCGAGTCGGCGCTGCCACACCTCGGCCTCGAAGCGCTTCGACCGGCTCGTCGAAAGGAGCAACTCACCGTCCGGTCCGCGCAGGCCGAGCAGGCGGCCGTCGCCCGTCGCCAGCACGTCGGGCGGCTGCAGCAGCATGATGCTGGCCAGCCCGAGGGCGACCGGCAGCAGGCCGCCGAGCCGCCAGGCGCGGCGCCACAGGCAGAGCCAGAGCCCGCCGAGCGCGACCAGGGCGAGGCCATAGAGGGGCATCGCCGGCAGCAGGCTGACCGCCCCCGGCAGGGCGGCCACCCCGCGCGCGACGGCGAGCAGCAGGTCGATGCCCCAGCCCATCGGCGCCAGGGCCAGGCCCTCCAGGCCGAAGGGCATCAGGGCGAAGGCCGCCAGGGCGCAGGGCATGATCCAGAAGGCCGTCAGGGGGACGGCAAGGAGGTTCGCCAGCAGGCCGTACCAGGCGATCCGGTTGAAGTGATAGAGCGCGAAGGGCGCCGTCGCCAGCCCGGCGATCAGCGAGGTCGCCGCCACGCCGCCGAGGTAGGCGGCGCAGCGCACCGCATAGCGGCGCTCGCCCAGGGCCGCCCGGCCGCGCTCCGCGATCACCTCGTAGCCGGCGATCAGGGCGATGACCGCCGCGAAGGACATCTGGAAGCTGGCCGACAGCAGGCTTTCGGGGGCCAGCGCCAGGACGATCGCGGCCGCCCAGGCGACCAGGCGCAGGCTGAGCCCGCGGCGGTCGAGGATGACGGCGAGCAGCACCAGCGAGACCATGACGAAGGCGCGCTGCGTCGGCACCGTGCCGCCGGTCAGGAGCAGGTATCCGAAGGCCCCCAGGATGGCGCCGAAGGCAGCCCACTTCTTGATCGGCCGGCGCAGGGCGAGCCCGGGCAGCAGGGCCATGCCGGCGCGCAGGGCGAAGAACAGCAGCCCGGCGACCAGGCCCATGTGGAGACCGGAGATCGCCAGCAGGTGCGCCAGTCCGGAATCGCGCATGGCCGCCATGACGTCTTCGGGGATCGCGCCGCGCACGCCGGTCATCAGCGCCGCCGCCACGGGACCGCTTTCCCCGGGCAGCGCCCGGAGCACGCGGGCCGCCACGCTCTGGCGCAGGCGATGCAGCCAGAGCCCGGCGGCCGCCGGCGCGGCCGCGTCGGCCAGGATCTCCGCCCCGTCGTAGGCATAGCCGACCGCGCCGAGGCGCTGGAAATAGGCCTGACGCGCGAAGTCGAAGGCGCCCGGCGCGGCCGGCTCGGCCGGCGGCTGCAGCACGGCGCGCAGGCGGACGGTCTGCCCGGCCTGCGGCGGCGGCAGCGTGCCATGCAGGGCGACCCGGATGCGGACCGGCGTCATCTCCGGCGCCAGGCCCGGAATCGCCGGCGCGCGCAGGGTCAGCCGGTAGCCGTGCACGCGCGGCTCGACCGTCTCGACGAGTCCGGTCAGGCGCAGCGGCCCGAGGCGCTTCTGCAGGACCGGCGCGGCGACCTCCAGCGTCCGCAACTGCGCCCGCCCGAATCCGGCGGCGACCACGGCGCAGGCCAGGAGAAGCAGCAGGACGCCGACGCGCCGGCGCAGGACGATGGCGGCGGTCGCGAGCGCCGCGACCACGGCGCTGCCGAGCCACCACGGCGGCTCCGTCGGCAACGCGAAGTAGAGCGCGATTCCGGCACCGAATCCGACCGGCAGCCAGAGGCTCCAACGCGCGCGCTCGGCGAGCAGGCAGCGCACGAGCCAGGCGAGCGGATCCGCACGGTGCCTCCCGGCCGACCGCCGGGGCGCCATTGCGAGGTCGCTGATCGAGGTCATCGGGCCGCTTCCCACCCGTGGAACGCCGGACCGCTCGTTTGCCAGCTTAACCAATTCCGCCGCCTGATACGAGTTGCCCGAGGCGCGATGCCCGCGTTGAGGCGGAGCGGGCCGGGCGCAAGCCGTGACGGCCCGCCCGGCTCTGTGCTAAAGAGCGCCGCGTCGCGCGTCACCCTTTGCGCGCGGGTCGAGACCGGAGCCCAGTTGCATGAGCCAGACGGAAGCCGAGGCCCCAGCGGCCAAGCGGGACTTCATTCGCGAAATCGTCCGCGCCGATCTGGCGGCCAGACGCACACAGACCGTGGTGACCCGCTTTCCGCCGGAGCCGAACGGGTATCTGCACATCGGGCACGCCAAGTCGATGTGCCTCAACTTCGGCGTCGCGCAGGAGTTCGCCGGCCGCTGCCACCTGCGGTTCGACGACACCAACCCGATCAAGGAGGAGATGGAGTTCATCGAGGCCATACAGACGGACGTGCGCTGGATGGGCTTCGACTGGGGCGAGCGCCCCTATTACGCCTCGGACAACTTCGAGCAGCTCTACGACTGGGCCGAACACCTGATCCGCGCCGGCAAGGCCTATGTCGACGACCTGTCGCCGGACGAGATTCGCGCCTATCGCGGCACCCTGACGGAACCGGGCAAGAACAGCCCGTACCGCGACCGCGCCGTGGACGAAAACCTGGATCTCTTCCGGCGCATGCGGGCCGGCGAGTTCCCGAACGGCGCGCGCGTCCTGCGGGCCAAGATCGACATGGCGGCCGGCAACATCAATCTGCGCGACCCGGTGCTCTACCGCATCCTCCATGCGCCCCACCCGCGCACCGGCGATGCCTGGTGCATCTATCCGACCTACGACTACGCGCACGGCGAATCGGACGCCATCGAAGGGGTGACGCATTCGATCTGTACCCTGGAGTTCGAGGATCACCGGCCGCTCTACGACTGGCTGATCGACAACCTGCCGGTGCCGACCCGTCCGCGGCAGTACGAATTCGCGCGGCTCAATCTCTCTTACACCGTGCTGTCGAAGCGCCGGCTCATCCAGCTTGTGACGGAGGGGCACGTGAAGGGCTGGGACGACCCGCGCATGCCGACGATCTGCGGCCTGCGCCGGCGCGGCGTGCCGCCGGCGGCGCTGCGCGACTTCTGCGACCGGATCGGCGTCGCCAAGGCCGACAACCTGGTCGAGGTCGGCCTGCTCGACCACTGCATCCGCGACACGCTCAATCCGACCGCGCCACGCCGCATGGCGGTGCTGCACCCGCTCAAGGTGGTGATCGAGAATTATCCCGAGGACCGGACCGAAGATCTCGAGGCAATCAACAACCCGGAAGACCCCGCCGCCGGAATCCGGCCGGTGCGCTTTTCGCGCGAGATCTACATCGAGTGCGACGACTTCATGGAGGAGCCGCCGAAGAAGTTCTTCCGCCTGGCGCCGGGGCGCGAGGTGCGGTTGCGCTATGCCTACTTCGTCACCTGCCGCGAGGCGGTCAAGGACGAGTCCGGCGCCGTCGTCGAACTGCGCTGCACCTACGACCCGGCGACGCGCGGCGGCAATGCGCCCGACGGACGCAAGGTGAAGGGCACCATTCACTGGGTGTCCGCCGTCGCGGCGGTGACGGCCGAGGTGCGGCTCTACGACCACCTCTTCACGCAACCGGTCCCGGGCGCCGAAGGCGACTATCGCGACGACATCAACCCGGAGTCCCTGACGACGCTGCGCGACTGCCGCGTCGAGGCGGCGCTGCCCGACGCGGTGCCGGGCGAGCCGGTTCAGTTCGAGCGCCAGGGCTACTTCTGCGCCGATCCCGAATCGACGCCGGCGCGACCGGTGTTCAACCGCACCGTGGCGCTGCGCGACTCCTGGGCCAAGATCCGCGCCAAGGGAGCCGCCGGATGAACGACGGGACGGGTCCGGTCGTCACCCGCTTCGCCCCCTCCCCGACCGGCTTCCTGCACATCGGCGGCGCGCGCACGGCGCTGTTCAACTGGCTGTTCGCGCAGCACCACGGCGGCGTCTTCCGGCTGCGCATCGAAGACACCGACCGCAAGCGCTCGACGCCGGAGGCGATCGCCGCCATCCTCGACGGCCTGACGTGGCTCGGCCTCCGCTGGGACGACGAGGTCGTCTACCAATATGCCCGCGCGGCGCGCCACGCGCAGGCGGCACGGCGCCTCCTCGCCGAGGGCAGGGCCTACCCCTGCTACTGCAGCCCGGAAGAGCTCGAGGAGATGCGCAAGCGGGCCCGCGCCGAGGGACGCACCAAGCTGTACGACGGGCGCTGGCGCGACCGGGATCCCTCGGAGGCGCCGGCCGGCGTGGCGCCGGTCATCCGGTTCAAGGCCCCGCAGGAGGGCGAGACCGCGATCAACGACTTGGTGCAGGGGCGCGTCACCGTCGCCAACGCGCAGCTCGACGACATGGTTCTGCTGCGGGCCGACGGCTCGCCAACCTACATGCTGTCCGTGGTGATCGACGATTACGACATGACAATCACCCACGTCATTCGCGGCGACGACCACCTGACCAACGCCTTCCGCCAGACGCAGCTGTTCCGCGCCCTCGGTTGGGAGCCGCCGGCCTTCGCCCACATTCCGCTGATCCACGGCCCCGACGGCGCCAAGCTGTCGAAGCGGCACGGCGCGCTCGGCGTCGAGGCCTACCGCGAGATGGGCTATCTTCCCGAGGCCATGCGCAACTATTTGCTGCGCCTCGGCTGGGCGCACGGCGACGAGGAGACCATCTCCACGGACCAGGCCATCGCGTGGTTCGACCTGGACGGCGTCGGGCGCTCGCCGGCGCGTTTCGACTTCGCCAAGCTCGACAACCTGAACGGCCATTACATTCGCGAGCGCGACGACGCGTCCTTGGCCGCCGAGGTCGCGCCGCGCCTGGAGGCGCTGCTCGGCCGGCCGTTGGACGCCGCCGCTCGGCGCCGCCTGGAGGCGGGCATGCCGGGACTCAAGCCGCGCGCCAAGACGCTGGTCGACCTGGCCGAGAACGCACGGTTCTATGTCGCGCCGCGGCCGCTCGAGGTCACGCCCGAGGCGGAGAAACTGCTGTCGGACGAGGCGCGGCAGCGCCTGGCGCGGCTGGCGCCGCGGCTGCGGGCGTTGCCGGACTGGGACGAGGCCGTCCTGGAGGCCGCGGTGCGCGGATTCGCCGAGGACGAGGGGGGCAAGCTGGGACAGGTGGCCCAGCCGCTGCGCGCCGCCCTGAGCGGCTCCAAGACCTCGCCCGGAATCTTCGAGATCATGGTCGTGCTCGGCCGCGAAGAGACCCTGGAGCGCATCGCCGACCAGCAGGATCCGGCTAACCCACGGACTTAGGGCTGCCTTTTCGACCGCTTTCGGCCGCATTGATCGCGTGGCGATCACGACTTATGCTGCACCGCACTAAGAGGCACCACAGTTCGACAGGGAGACGGGCAGATGGATAAGGCAATCAAGGGGCAGTCCGCCTCCGATACCGGCGAGACCGTCACGCTCACCGACAACAGCACGGGCAAATCCTGGGACCTTCCGGTTCTCGGCGGCACCCAGGGGCCGCGGGTGGTCGACGTCCGTTCGCTGTACAGCAAGACCGGGATGTTCACCTACGACCCGGGCTACTCCTCGACGGCGAGCTGCGATTCCGACCTGACCTTCATCGACGGGGAAAAAGGCATCCTGATGCACCGGGGGTACTCGATCGAGGACCTCGCGGAGCACAGCGACTATATGGAGGTCTGCTACCTGCTGCTGAACGGCCACCTACCGAGCAGAGACGAGCGCGACTCCTTCGAGAGGTCCATCACCTATCACAGCATGCTGCACGAGCAGATGATGTACTTCTATCGCGGCTTCCGCCGCGATTCACACCCCATGGCCGTCATGGTCGGGGTGATCGGCGCGCTGTCGGCCTTCTATCACGATTCCACCGACATCGGTGACCCCTATCAGCGAATGGTCGCCTCGCATCGCCTGATCGCCAAGATGCCGACGATCGCGGCCATGGCCTTCAAGTACTCCATCGGCCAACCCTTCATGTATCCGCGCAACGAGTTGAGCTACGCGGCCAACTTCCTGCACATGACCTTCGCGGTGCCGTGCGAGGACTACAAGCTGCGCCCGTCGATGGCCCGGGCCATGGACAAGATCTTCATCCTGCACGCCGACCACGAGCAGAACGCCTCGACCTCGACCGTGCGCATCGCGGGGTCGAGCGGCGCCAACCCCTTCGCCTGCATCGCGGCCGGCATCGCCTCGCTGTGGGGCCCGGCGCACGGCGGCGCCAACGAGGCGGTCCTGAAGATGCTGCAGGAGATCGGCTCCAAGGACCGCATCGGCGAGTTCGTGAAACGGGCCAAGGACAAGGACGACCCGTTCCGCCTCATGGGCTTCGGCCACCGGGTCTACAAGAACTACGACCCGCGCGCGGCCGTGCTGCGCGGCAGCTGTCACGAGGTGCTCGACGATCTCGGCAAGAAGAACGAGCCGCTCCTCGAACTCGCCATGGAGCTTGAGCGGATCGCCCTCGAGGACGACTATTTCGTCGAGAAGAAGTTGTTCCCGAACGTCGATTTCTATTCGGGAATCATCCTTCAGGCGATGGGCTTCCCGACGTCGATGTTCACCGTGCTTTTCGCGGTCGCCCGGACCGCGGGCTGGATCGCCCAATGGAAGGAGATGATCGAGGATCCCCACCATCGCATCAGCCGTCCGCGCCAGCTCTATACCGGCCCGACCAAGCGCGCCTACGTGCCCATCGAGGAACGCGACTGAGGGATACCGGCGGCGTGGGCGGAGCGAAGGCGGCGCGATTGCCTAGCTGCGTTCGATGAGCTCGATCTTGTAGCCGTCGGGGTCCTCGATGAAGGCGATCACCGTGCTGCCGTGCTTCATCGGGCCCGGCGGACGGGGAATTTTGACGCCTTCCTTCTCAAGCTGTTTGCAGGTGCCGTAGATGTCCGGCACGCCAATCGCGAGGTGGCCGAAGCCGTTGCCCAGGTCGTAGGGCTCCTCCTGTCCCCAGTTGTGCGTCAGCTCGATCACCGTGCTGTCCGATTCGTCGCCGTAGCCGACGAAGGCAAGCGTGAACTCGCCGCCCGGGTAGTCCTTCTTGCGCAACACCTTCATGCCGAGCAGGCGAGTGTAGAAGTCGAGCGATTTCTCCAGGTCCTTGATCCGGATCATGGTGTGCAGCAGCCGAAAGCCGGTCCGGTCGACCGAGCCGGCCGGGCGTTCCCGTGTCGTCGCTTCGCTCATGCAGCCTCTCCTCCATGGTTCGCGTGAAAACGGACCGTACGCCGGTCGCTTCACTATACGATCTGGGGATCGTCCTCCGGGAGCGCAACACCGACGACGAAGAGGCCCGCCGCGTCCGCCTCGCGCGCCACGCGTGGGCGGTCGACGACCAGGGTGGCGCCGGCCTGGACGGCGATTCCCCGCAGCCCGGCGGCGGCCGCGCCGGCCACGGTCCGTGGCCCGACGGTGGGCAGGTCGACCCGCGTTTCCTGCTGCGGCTTGCGGATCTTGACCAGCACCCCGCCGGGGCCCCGGCGGCGCAGCTCGGCGCAGCGTGCCAGGAGCCGGTCGGTGCCCTCCACGGCCTCGACGCCCAGTACGATGCCCTGCTGGACGACGGCGGCCTGGCCGACGTCGGCCGCACCGAGGCTGCGCGCGACCGCGATGCCGCGCCGGATATCGGCCGCGGCGTCCTCCGGAACCGGAACCTGCCCCAGCGGGCCGGCCGGGGCCACGAGGTCTTCGAGGATGTCGTCGATCCCGAGAACCCGAAACCCTTCGCCCTCCAGCATGGTCACGATCGCGCGCAGCAGGTTGTCGTCGCTCAGGCTGGCTGCGCCGATCCGGGCGGCCAGCTTGGCGCCCTTCAGGTCGAGGCCGAGCTCCCGCACGCTGGGGCGGCCGACCGGCCCGATCATGACGAGATCCTCGACCCCGGCCTTGCGCAAGGCGGCGATCGCCGCGCCGACCTGGCCGAGCCGGGTCCAGGCATGCGAAACCTCGGTGACGGTGGCCGGGTCCGTCTGCCCCTCGAAGGCCAGGACGAAGACGTCCCGGCCGTCGGCGCGGCAGACCTCGACGACGCGGCGCGGCAGAGTGCCTCCGCCGGCCAGAATTCCAAGCTTAGGCGCCATCGTCCGCCACGGGACGGCATAGCGCTCTCGAGGACTCGCCGCGGACGAACGCGAGCAGCTCCGCCACGCCGGTCGCCGAACCGAATTGGCGGTCGACCTCGTCGATACGTTCCGCCAAGGTGCCGCGATCGGCGAACAAAGTCCGATACGCCCCGGTGAGGGACTGGATGTCCTGGCGGGAGAAGCCGGCGCGCTTCAGGCCGACGACGTTCAGCCCGTGAAGACGCGCCCGGTCCCCGAACGCCAGGCCGTAGGGGATGACGTCATGCTCCACGCCGGTCATGCCGCCGATCATCGCCTGCCGGCCGATTCGTACGAATTGATGCACGGCGGCCAGTCCGCCGATGATCGCCCGTTCGCTCACCGTGACGTGCCCGCCGAGCGTCGCGTTGTTCGCCATGATGACGTTGTTGCCGATATGGCAGTCGTGGGCGACGTGCGCGCCCACCATGAAGAGGCAGCCGTCGCCGACGCTGGTGAGCAGGCCGCCGCCTTCGGTCCCCGGGTTCATGGTGACGTGCTCGCGGATCATGTTGTCCTCGCCGATGACGAGCTGCGAGACTTCGCCCTTGAACTTGAGGTCCTGCGGCCGGTGCCCGATGGAGGCGAAGGGAAATATCCGGGTGCGTGCGCCGATCCGGGTTTCGCCGGCGACGACGACGTGGCTCAGCAGTTCGACGTCGTCGCCGAGCTCGACCGCGCCGCCGACCACGCAATAGGGTCCGATGCGGACACTCGTCGCAAGCTTCGCCTTGGGATCGACGACCGCGGTGGCGTGGACCTCGGCCATCAATCGTCCATGATCATGGCCGAGAACTGGGCCTCGGCCATCAGCGTGCCGCCGACCTTGGCCTTGCCGGAAAACTTCCACACGTTGCCCCGGTTGCGAATCTTCTCGACCTCGATGCGCAGCTGATCGCCGGGCATGACCGGCCTACGGAAGCGCGCCGAGTCGACCGTCATGAAATAGACCAGCTTGCCGGCGGCCGCGCCTTCCAGGGTTTCGACCACCAGGACCGCCGCCGTTTGCGCCATGGACTCGATGATCAGGACGCCGGGCATCACGGGCTGGCGCGGGAAATGCCCCTGAAAGAACGCCTCGTTGATGCTTACGTTCTTGATCCCCGTCGCGCAATTATCGCGCACCAGATTCACGACACGGTCGATCATCAGGAATGGATAGCGATGCGGAATCATTTCCATGATCCGCATGACGTCCACCGTCTCGACATCCACGGTCATCGCGTCACGATCAGCCATCGTTCTTGCCTTTAGACTTGCCCTGGCGCTGCCACAGCGACACCAAGCGAAAAAACTCCCGTATCGGCATCGCCGGCGTGCCGGCGACGGACTGTCCCGCCGGAACGTCGCGCATCACCCCGGCCTTGGCCGCGATCTTGGCGCCCTTGCCGAGCGTCAGATGCCCGGCGACGCCGCTCTGGGCGGCGGCGACGACGAAATCCTCCAGCTTCGTGCTGCCGGCGATACCCGACTGGGCGACCAGAACGCAGCCGCGCCCGAGGCGGACGTTGTGCCCGATCTGCACCATATTATCAATCTTGGACCCGGCGCCGATCACCGTGTCCGGGCCGGCCCCTCTGTCCACGGTGCTGTTGGCGCCGATCTCGACGTTGTCCTCGACGATGACCCGGCCAAGCTGCGGCACGTCGACGAAACCCTCCGGGTCCATTGCGAAGCCGAAGCCGCGGTTGCCGATGCAGACCCCGGCATGGAGTTCGCAGTGCCGCCCGATCCGGCAGTAGGAGAGAAAGGCGTTCGCCCCCACCTTGGTGCGCTCGCCGATCGTCACGCCGGCGGCCACCACGACGTTGGGCCCGATATGGCAGTTCGGGCCGATCTCCGCCGCGGGCCCGACGACAACGCCGGCGTCGATCTGGGTGCCCTCGCCGACGACGGCGGTGGGGTCGATGCTGGCCGAGGGGTGACGCCTGCCGTCGGGCTTCGGCTCGGGGTAATAGGCCTGGGCGATCAGGGCATAGGCGCGATAGGGCGTCTCGCTGAGCAGCAGCGCCATGCCCGCCGGCGCGGCGTCGGCGTAGGCCGGCTCGACGACGCAGGCGCCGGCCCGGCTGCGGCGGAAATTCTCCACATAGCGTTTGTTGTCGAGAAAGCTGACGTCGTCGGGCCCGGCGTCGTCGAGCGCCGCCACGTCGTGGAAACGGCGATCCGGGTCGGCACCTTCGCCCAGCGTGGCCCCGCCCGCGCGGGCCAATTCGGCGAGGGTAAAGGGCCCCGCAGCCCGAAAGAAACGCGGGTCGGCCATGCCTGCCCCTAGATCAGTTCTGCGCGTCCGGTGCGGGAGCCTCCGGCAAACGCGCGTTGAGCCGCTTCAAGGCCTCCGCCGTGAACTCGAACTCGGGCTTCACGATGACCACGGTCGCCTTCGACAGCACGAGGTCCAGCCCGTTCTCGTTGGCGATTTCGGCGGCCACCGTGGCCAACTCGCTCTGAATCTTGTTCATGCCCTGGGCGAAGGCTTGATCGAGGGCCCGCTTACGCTCGCGCACCTCGCGCTGGAGACCGGCCATCTGCGTCTCGAGCTCCTTGCGCTTCGCGACATAGGCATCGGCGGTCAGGATGGCGCGTTGCCGCGCGAGTTCCTGATCCGCGGCGCGCATGGTCTCTTCCTTCTTCCGCAGCTCGGCCTGATAGGCCTGCCGCTGCTCTTCCATCCGCGCGGTCAGGCCTTTGACCGCCGTGGACTCCCGCAGGATCTTCTGCACGTCGATGATCGCGAAGGTCGGCGACTTGAACTCCGCAGCCGACGCCGGCGGCGTCAAAAGGCCCACGAAGAGCGCCAGAGACACCGCTACGACATACAACAAATGAGACGATCGAGGACCCATGGCCGATCAGAACTGCGTCCCGAAGCTGAAGCTGAATATCTCCGTCTGGTCGAAATTCTGCTTGATGGCCGCGAGGGCCAGGTCAACCGTAACCGGGCCGAACGGCGACTGCCAGGAAATGCCGGTGCCGACCGATGCCCGGGGGGCGCTCGAATCCTGCAGGCCGGCATCGGATCCGTCGATAGCCCATGCGGCGCAGAAATCCGAGAACAGCCGTCCCCGGATCTTGAACTCGTCGGGCAGGCCGAGCGGAAATCCCAACTCGACGGTCCCGGTATAGAAGTTCTTGCCGCCCAGCGGGTCGTCCGATGGGCGGTCCCGCGGCCCGACCCCGGCGAACTGGAAGCCGCGGCAGTCGTGGCCGCCGACGAAGTAACGGTCGCTGATGCGGGTATCCTTGCCCAGGCCGATGATGGTGCCGATCTCCGCGCCCACTCCCACTGTCCAGTCCTTCGCGACCGGGAAGTAGTAGTTCCCGCTTAGCGACGGCTTGATGTGATAGACGTCGCCGCCCAGCCCGGCCAATTCGGTGAAGAGGCGCACCGAAAAGCCCTCGCGCGGGTCGAAGCGGTTGTCGCGCGTATCGTAGGTCAAGGTCTGCGACACGCTCGATTCCAGCGACCGGCCCTCCTCTTCCTTGACCAGCAAGGCCGCGTCGCTATCCACGTTCGTGATGTTCTGGTCCTCGATCTTGTAGCGGACGACCTGACGCAGATTCTCCCGCCAGTTGAACCCAGCGCGCAGCGAGCCGCCCAGGCGCTCCTCGTCGAAGGAGCGCTGCTTGTCGTTGTTCACGACGCGGAACAGGTCGAAGCCCGCGGCCAGGTTCCGGCCCAGGAAATACGGCTCGGTGAAGCTCAGGTCGAGCTGCGATTGGGCGCCGGAGAGCGTGAATCCAAGGCGGAGGTCCTGACCACGCCCGAGCAGGTTGCGCTCGCGCAGCCCGACGTTGCCGATCGGGCCGACCGTGGTCGAGAAGCCGCCGCCGAAGGTCAGGTCGCCGGTCGACTGCTCCTCGACGTCGACCGAGATGACGGTGCGGTCGGGCTGACTGCCCGGCTCGGTATTCACCTCGACGTTCTTGAAGAACCCGAGGTTCTGAATCTGCTGGCGGGAGCGCCGCAGCTTGGCAGCATTGAAGGCGTCTCCCTCGACAAGCCGGAACTCGCGGCGAATCACGCGATCCAGCGTGCGGACGTTGCCGTGGATGTCGATGCGCTCGACGAAGACCTTGGGTCCCTCCTCGATATCGTAGGTGATACCGATGAGCCGCTTTTCGCGATCCCGCGTGACCTTCGGGCGCACCTCGACGAACGCATAGCCCAGGTTGCTGATGGCTTCCGTAAGGCCGTCGATGGTGTCTTCGACCTTCTTGGCGTTGTACCAATTGCCTTCTTCGGTCTGCACGTACTGCTTCAGCGTTTCCGGCTCGAGATTCGGCAGGTGCGAGACGACGTCGATCTTGCCGAATTTGTGCCGTTCGCCCTCGTCGACGGTGAAGGTGACGATGAAGCCCCGGCGGTCGGGCAGCAGCTCCGCCACCACGGAGATTACGCGGAAGTCGGCATAGCCCTCCTCCAGATAGAAGCGCCGCAAGAGCTCGCGGTCGAAGGTCAGGCGGTCGGGGTCGTAGGTGTCGGTCGTCGACAAAATGCGCCAGAACGCCGTCTCCGTCGTCGTGATCTGGTCCCGCAGGTGCGAGTCGGAAAACACCTTGTTGCCGATGAAGTTGATCGACTGGATCTTGGTCAGGGGCCCTTCATTGATCTCGAACACCAGGTCGACCCGGTTCTGCGGGAGCTGAATGACCTTCGGTTCGATGGTGGCGGCGTAGCGGCCCGAACGGCGGTAGATTTCGAGCAGATGCTGTACGTCTTTCTGCACCTTCGTCCGGGTGAACACCACGCGCGGGCGCAGTGTGACCTCGGCGGACAGCGTGTTGTCGTCGAGCCGGTCGTTCCCTTCGAAGGCGATACGGTTGATGATCGGATTTTCGACCACCTTGACGACAAGGGTGTCGCCCTCGCGCTTCAAGGTCACGTCGGCGAACAGGCCGGTGCTGAAAATGTTCTTCAGTGATTTGTCGATGAGCAGCGGATCGAAGGAGTCGCCCGGGTTGAGGCGCATGTAGGAGCGCACCGTCTCCGGTTCGATGCGCTGGGTCCCTTCGATGCGGATTTCCTTGATGATCCCGCCCGACAGGGACTCGCTCTGCGCCATTGCCAGCCGCGGCACGGCCGCAGCAAGGCAGAGCAGCAGCGCAAAGACAACGGATGGGATCGCCTTTCGATCCACGCTCTACGTCCCCCAAAACCGCCGTGCGGCGGTCACCCCCGTAAAATTCGTTCCGCAGGCGGCGACGGCGTTAGCTTGCCAGCCCCCTGAAAAACTCAAAGACCTTCAACTGAATCAGGTCATTGACCGTGACGAACAGCATCAGGCTCAATACCAAAGCAAGCCCGATGCGGAAACCAAATTCCTGAGCCCGCTCTCCCAGCGGGCGTCCGCGCAGGGCCTCGATGACATAGTAGAGCAGGTGCCCGCCGTCCAACATGGGCACGGGAAAGAGATTGATCAGGCCGAGATTGAGCGAGAGTACCGCCATGAACCAGATCAGGGCGGGCACGCCGACCTCCCAAACCTGCCCCGACATCTGGGCGATCCGCAGCGGCCCCCCGAGCTGGTCGGCAGCGCGCGTTCCGGCGATGATTTGGCCGACCGCCTCCAGGGTGCTCACCGAAAGGTTGTAACTCTCCTCGGTCGCACGCCACAGGCCCTCGATGGGCCCGCGCCGGACGTATTCCACCTCGCTCCGGGTCACGCCCAACAAGCCGATCTTGCGTTTGTTGCCGAAGTTGTCGGTCAGCTCGGTGATCTTCGGGGTGGTCGTCAGGTTGAACTGCTTGCCGTCGCGCTGGATCGTGATCCGAAGCTGGTGCTCGCCGCGCTCGCGGATGATGCGCTGAACGTCCTCGAACCGCTCGATCGTGCTGCTGTCGATGGCAACGATCCGGTCGCCCGGCAGGATGCCCGCCTCGGCCGCCGCGCTGTCGGGCAGGACGTCCCCGACCACCGGCGGCGTGAAGGGCTGGCCCTGGGTTACGAAGAGGCCGAACAGAAGAACGATGGCGAAGAGGAAATTGACCAGCGGCCCCGCGGCGACGATCCAGGCGCGCTGGCCCAGCCGCTTGGCGTGAAACGAGACGGCCCGCTCGGCCGGCGTCATTTCCTCGACCGCGGCGCCCGGCTGGCTCGCCGCGTTGGCGTCACCGAACATCTTGACGTAGCCGCCCAGTGGTACGGCGCTGAATTTCCAACGCGTTTGCGCCTTGTCGGTCCACCCGAAAAGCTCGGGGCCGAAGCCGATGGAGAAGACCTCGACCCGCACGCCGTTGTACCGGGCAACGAGAAAGTGGCCCATCTCGTGCACGAAGACGAGCACCGTCAGGACGATCAGGAACGGCACCGCCGTGCCGAGAAAGCCGTTTAGGAGATCCAGCATCTGACCTTAGATCGTTGCACCGCCTCGGGGGTTCAATGGACGCCGAGGGCCCCGAAACCCCGGCGGCAGCGAATTTACCCGCTTTGCCCCGCCCCTAGCAAGCGCCGCGGCGCCCGCTCCGCCCCGAGTGCGACCGGGCAAATTCCAGCCTTTCCGGCCATTTCTAGCGGATATTAAAGACCTGATGTTAGGAATTCCCGGGTCCGGCTTCGCGCCTCGCGGTCGATCTCCCAAACCGCCTCCAGCGTATCGATCCGCGGCAGGATCACCTGCTCGAGGGTCCGCTCGACCAGCGCTGCGATATCGAGAAAGCCGATCTGCCGGCCCAGGAACGCCGCCACGGCGACCTCGTTGGCGGCGTTCAGGACCGTCGGGGCCGCCCCGCCGGCGGCCAGCGCCTCGCGCGCCAGGCGCAGCGCCGGAAAGCGGACCTCGTCGGGGCGCTGGAAGGTCAAGCTCCCGATCTCGGCCAAGTCGAGCCGCGTCACCGGCGTGGCCATGCGCGACGGCCAAGCCAGAGTATAGGCGATCGGCGTGCGCATATCGGCCTGCCCCAACTGGGCCAGCACCGAGCCGTCCACGTAGGCCACCAGCGAATGCACGATCGACTGCGGATGGACCAGCACCTCGGTACGCTGCGGCGGCAGGCCGAAGAGGTGAAACGCCTCTATCAGTTCCAGCCCCTTGTTCATCATGGTCGCGCTGTCGACCGAAATCTTGGCACCCATGTCCCAGTTCGGGTGGGCGACCGCCTGCTCCGGCGTCGCCGCCGCCATCGCTTCCAGGCTGCTCTCGCGGAACGGCCCGCCCGAAGCGGTCAGGATGATCCGGTCAACCGCCGCCGCCCTCTCGAAATCCATCACCTGGAAGATCGCGTTGTGTTCGGAATCGACCGGCAGGAGGGTCGCGCCGCTGCGGCGCACCTCGGCCGTCATCAGCCCGCCGGCACAGACCAGCGTCTCCTTGTTCGCCAGGGCCACCACCGCACCGCGCCGCACCGCCGCCAAGGTCGGCGCCAGTCCGGCCGCCCCGACGATGGCCGCCATCACCCAGTCGGCCGGCCGGCTCGCCGCCTCCTCGACCGCCGCGGCGCCGGCGGCGGCCTCGATCCCACTGCCGGACAGCGCCGCTTTCAGATCGGCGTAGCGGCTCTCGTCGGCCACGACCGCCAGGCGCGCGCCGGTGCGCCGCGCCTGGCTGGCCAGCCGTTCTACGTTGCCGTTGGCGGTCAAGGCCTCGACCGCGTAGGCCTCGCGGTTGCGGTCGACGAGGTCCAGCGTGTTGCAGCCGACCGAGCCGGTCGAGCCGAGAATGGTGATCCGGCGCGGCACCGGCGCGGCATCGGCCTGCAGCGAAGGCACGCTCATGTCAGAGGAAGGCTCCCGTCATCCCTATGAGTGCTCCCGCCGCCACCGCCGCCGCCAGCAGGCCGTCCACGCGATCCAGAAGGCCCCCGTGGCCGGGAATGAGCGTCCCTGAATCCTTGGCCCCGGCGCGCCGTTTGAGGCGCGACTCGATAAGATCGCCCACCTGCGACAGCAGCGCAAGCGCCGCGCTGGCCAGGATCAGTGCCAGGATTTCCTCCCCGCCCCGCAGCAGCGCGGCCGCCAGCCCCACGCCCCCGGCCGCCAGCATGCCACCGAAAAGCCCCGCCCAGGTCTTCTTCGGGCTGATGCGCGGCGCCAGCAGCGGGCCGCCCACCGTGCGCCCGACGAAGTAGGCGCCGACGTCGGTCGCCCAGACCAGGGCCACCAGCCAGAACATCAGCCCTCGGCCGAGGTCCGGGACGTGCCGGAGCCAGAGCAGCGCCAGACAGGCGATCGGCAGGTAGACCGCGCCCAGGGTCAGCCAGCGGGCGTCGGTTCCGGCGGCCCGCGCGCCGACCAAGGCCGCCGCCATGCCGACCACGGCGATCAGCCAGCCGGCGGTCGAGAAGGCGTCCAGCGCGCCGGCCGCACAGGTCAGGAGCACCCCGCCGGCGATGACGATCAGCGGCGCCAGGGGCCGTGAATCGGGGGCACAGAGGCGCCACCATTCCCAGGCCGCAAGCGCGCCGCCGGCCGCCACCAAGACATCGAAATAGGGAAAGCCGAAATAGATCGCGGCCAGGAACGGCGGCGCCAGGACGAGCGACGACAGGCTACGCAGCAGAACCTTGCGCCGGTCAGCCCGATTCAACGGCGGCACCGTAACGCCGGTCGCGGCGCTGGAACTCCGCCACGGCGGCGGCCAGGTCGTGCTCGTCGAACTCGGGCCACAGCTTGTCGACGAAGACGAGCTCGCTGTAAGCCGATTCCCACAGCAGGAAGTTGCTGATGCGCTGCTCGCCGCTGGTGCGGATCACCAGATCGGGATCGGGCAGGCCCTCGGTCGAAAGCGCCGAGGCGAACATCTCCTCGTCGATGGCGGCAGGGTCCAGCACGCCGGCCGCGGCCTGCTCCGCCAGGCGGCGGGTTGCCGCCACGATGTCCTGGCGGCCGCCATAGCTCAGGGCGATCGTCAGCTTGAGCCGCTGCAGGGGATGCGTGCGGGCCTCGGCCTCCTCGATCAGACGCACGATATCGCGCGGCAGGCGCGAGCGGTCGCCGATGACGCGCAGGTGGACGCCTTCCTTGTAGAGCTCCGCGATCTCGCTTTGCAGATAGCGGCGCAGCAGGCCCATCAGGTCCTCCACCTCGGTCAGCGGCCGCTTCCAGTTCTCCGAAGAGAATCCGAACAGGGTCAGATAGGAGATCCCGAGCTCGACCGCGCCGGTCACCGCCCGGCGCACCGATTCGGCGCCTTGCCGGTGTCCGGCCGTCCGCGGCAGACCGCGCGCGCGCGCCCAGCGGCCGTTGCCGTCCATGATGACGGCGACGTGCCGGGGCGGCGCAATCTGGTATGAGGAGGATTGGCGCGCCATTCGATCAGACCTGGAGGATCTCTTCTTCCTTCTGGGCCAGCGCCCCGTCGACGGCCTTGGTGTGTTCGTCGGTCATTTTCTGGATCTCGTCCGACCACTTGTGATGTTCGTCCTTCGAGATCTCGCCGTCCTTCTCCATCTTCTTGAGCAGCTCCATGCCGTCGCGCCGCACGTTGCGGACCGCGACGCGCGCCTGCTCGGCGTACTTGCCGGCGACCTTCACGAGTTCCTGCCGGCGCTCCTCCGACAGCGGCGGAATGGGCACGCGGATGACCTGGCCTTCCGAAGCCGGATTGAGGCCCAGGTCCGAGTTGCGGATCGCCTTCTCGACCGCGGACGCCAGGCCGCGGTCCCATACCTGAACCGTGATCATGCGCGGCTCCGGCACGCTCACCGTCGCCACCTGGTTCAGCGGCATGCTGCTGCCGTAGGCGTCCACCGTGATCGGTTCCAACAGGCCGGCAGAGGCGCGGCCGGTGCGCAATCCGGCGAATTCCCGGCGCAGCGCCTGCTGAGCGCCGTCCATCCGCCGTTTGATGTCCTTCAGGTTCGGGTCGGACACGGGTCAATCCTCGTTTTCGACGATCGTGAAGCGCCCCCGGCCGCAGAGAACCTCGGCGAAGGCGCCCGGTTGATAGATCGAGAATACCAGAATGGGGATGCGGTTTTCACGGGCCAAGGAAATTGCGGCATGGTCCATGACACCCAGGTCCTCGGTCAGCACGTCCCGGTAGCTCAACCGATCGTAGCGCTTTGCCTTAGGGTTGCGCACCGGGTCGGCAGCGTAGACGCCGTCCACCTTGGTGCCCTTGAGCAGGACCTGGCATCCCATCTCGGACGCCCGCAGCGCCGCCGCCGTGTCCGTCGTAAAGAAAGGGTTGCCGGTCCCCGCGGCGAAGATCACCACGCGTCCCTTCTCCATGTGGCGCACCGCGCGGCGCCGGATGTAGGGCTCGGCCACCGTCGCCATGGGAATGGCCGAGAGCACCCGGGTGGCGACGTCGATCTTTTCCAGGGCGTTCTGCACGGCGAGCGAATTTATCACCGTCGCCAGCATGCCCATGTAGTCCGCCGTCGCCCGCTCCATCCCCGAGGCGGCGCCGGACAGGCCCCTGAAGATGTTGCCGCCGCCGACCACCAGGCACACCTCGACGCCCATGTGGCGGACCTGCCGGACGTCCTGGGCGATGCGGTCGACGGTCCCGGAATCGAGGCCGTAGTCGCGCCCGCCCATGAGCGCCTCGCCCGAGATCTTGAGCAAGACGCGCTGGTATTTCGGCTTATCGGCCATAGCAGAGCCTCACGCCTCGCCGAGCAGGATGGACCGACGGGCCGTCATCCGACTTGGCGGGAAACAGGGCCCGGACGGGGGGCCGAGGTCGGATGATACCCGATTCGGCCGCGAGTCCGGCACGGTAAGGACCGTCAGGTCGCGCCTTCGGCTCAGGAGCCGAGCTGGGCCGCCACCTCGGCGGCGAAATCGCCCTTTTCCTTCTCGACGCCCTCGCCGAGCTGAAACCGCAGGAACCCGGCCACCCGGATCGGGGCGCCGACGGCGGCCTCGGCCTGCTTCAACGCCTTGCCGACCTTGTTCTCGCCGTCGATCACGTAGGTCTGCTCCAACAGGCAGACCTCCTCGTAGAACTTGCGCAGGCGTCCCTCGACCATCTTGGCGATGATCTCCTCCGGCTTGCCGCTGGCCCGTGCCTGCTCGGACAGGACGCTGCGCTCGCGCTCCAGCGCCGAGGCATCGACACCGGTCGAATCGATGGCCTGCGGGGCGGCGGCCGCGACGTGCATGGCGACCTGCTTGCCCAGGGCCTCGAGTTTGGCCTGGTCGCCGCTCGATTCCAGGGCGACCAGGACCCCGATCTTGCCCAAACCCGGCGCCGCCTGATTGTGGACGTAGCTGGCGACCGCCCCCTCGGAAACCTCGAGATAGCCGGTCCGGCGCAGGTTCAGGTTCTCGCCGATCTTGGCGATCAAATCGGTCAGACGCTCGGCCACCGTGTTGCCGGTCTCGGGATAGGAGGCCCCGCTCAGCGTGTCGAGGTCGCCGCCGGCATCGAGCGCCAGACGGGCGACGGTCGAGACGAAATCCTGAAACGCCTCGTTGCGGGCGACGAAATCGGTCTCCGAGTTGATCTCGACCACGGCGCCGCGCTTGCCCTCCGTGACCACGCCGACCAGCCCTTCGGCAGCCACCCGGCCCGCCTTCTTGGCGGCCGCGGCGAGGCCCTTCTTACGCAGCCAGTCGACCGCCCCTTCCAGATCGCCGCCGGTCTCGGTCAGCGCCTTCTTGCAATCCATCATTCCCGCGCCGGTCTTCTCGCGCAGATCCTTGACCAGCGCCGCAGTAATCTCGGCCATGTCCGTCCTTCTCTATCTTGCTCGCTTCATCGGGCATCCGCGGCTCCGTGCGGGCGCGCGGAGGGCGGCTGTCGCAGGGTCCGCCGGTCGGCCGGGCCCTACTGGCCTGCCGGGCTCGTCGTCTCGCCACCCTCGGCTGCTGCCGGGGCCGCTGCCGGCGTTTCCGCCGCAGGCTCCGCCTTGGCCTTGGCCTTGTCCGCGTCCTCGACCGCCGGCTGCTCACTCGCGGCCGCCGGCTGCTCCGCCGCCTTTTCGGGCAGCGCCTCGGCCGGGGCCTCCTCGCTCTCGCCGGAATCGCCGCCGCTCGCCTCGACCTCGGCCTGGATGCCGTCGAGCACGGCGTCGGAAATCAGGTCGCAGTAAAGTCCGATCGCCCGGATGGCGTCGTCGTTGCCGGGAATCGGATAGGTCACGCCCTCCGGCGAGGAGTTCGAATCGAGGACCGCCACCACCGGGATCTTCAGCACCCGCGCCTCGTCGAGGGCGATGTGCTCCTTGTTCGTGTCGATCACGAAGATCACGTCCGGCAGGCCGCCCATTTCCTTGATGCCGCCGAGCGCGCGGTCGAGCTTTCCGCGCTCGCGCGTCAGCTGGAGCGTTTCCTTCTTGGTCAGGCCGGTGTCTTCCTTGGAAAGCTGCTCCTCCAGGTTCTTGAGCCGCCGGATCGACTGCGAGATCGTCTTCCAGTTGGTCAGCATGCCGCCGAGCCAGCGGTGGTCGACGTAGTACTGCCCGCAGCGCTTGGCCGCCTCGGCGACCTTCTCGCTCGCCTGCCGCTTGGTGCCGACGAAGAGAACCCGTCCGCCGCCCGCGGTGACGTCGCGGACGAACTGCAGCGCCTGGTGCAGCAGCGGCACCGTCTGCTCGAGATCGAGGATGTGCACGCCGTTGCGCTTGCCGAAGATGTAGGGCGCCATCTTCGGGTTCCAGCGACGGCTCGTATGTCCGAAATGGACGCCAGCTTCCAGGAGCTGACGCATGGTGAACGTGGGGAGCGCCATGTCTTCTCTTTCTCCGGTTGATCCGCCGCGGGCAGTGCATCCGTCATCCGGACACCGGAGCGACCGCCGGGGATGTCTCCCCCGGGGGCCGCGCACCCGCGTGTGATTTTCAGGTGGCCGGGTGATACCGCCCGCCCGGCCCGATTGCAAGGGCAAAGAGGGCCTGGAAACCGCCGATTCCGGAGGAGTCTACAGGTCCTGCACCTCGATCCCCGGGATCGCCTTGATGGCCTGCCGGCCGGCCGGCGAAAGGCGGTAGGCGCCGGGCAGCTCGAATTCCACCTCCTGGCCGTCGGCCAGGTCCAACACCAGCGAAACCCGGCCCCGCCCGCGGCCCTCGCGCTCCAGCACCGCCTTGAGGCTGCCGAGCGGCTCCGGCCCTCCGATCATCACGCGCAGGCCGCACGCCGCCTCGGCGACGGCCGCCTCCAGCGGCGCGATCTCCTGTGCCATCAGGCGCAGCTCCTCCGCCTCGCCGCGACTCTCCACGGTCAGCAGCAGCGGCTCGTGGCTCTCCAGCAGGTCGCGGGCCTGGGAGAGGACTTCGGAAAAGACCACCACCTCGTAGACCCCGCTGGTGTCCGAGAGCTGGATGAAGGCGAAGCGGTTGCCCTGGCGGGAGGTGCGCTCCTGCTTGCCGATGACGATGCCGGCCAGGCGCTTGCGCCCGGGCTCGCGGCCCTGGGTCGCGGCCAGCTCGTCGTAGCGCCGCACGCGCAGGCGCTCCAGGCTGCGGCCATAGGCGTCGAGCGGATGGGCCGAAAGGTAAAAGCCGAGGGCGTCGAACTCGTGCCGCAGGCGCTCCATGGCCGGCCAGTCGTCGACGTTCGGCAGGCTCATGCCCTGCCGCGCGGCGGCGGGCGCGTCCGCGAACAGGCTGCCCTGCTGGCTGTCGCGCTCGCTGGCCGCCGCTGCGGCGTGCCGCACGATGGTTTCGGCGGCCGCGAACACCTGCTGCCGGTTGCCGTTGAGCGAGTCGAAGGCGCCGGCGCAGGCCAGGTTCTCGATCATGCGCTTGTTGAGGTTCCGATTGTCGACCCTTGCGGCGAAATCGTCGATGTCCTGGAACGGGCCCTCCGCCTCGCGCTCGGCCACCAGGGCATTCATCGCCCCATGACCGACGTTCTTGACCGCCGCCAGGGCGTAGCGAATGGCCCGGCCGCCGCCCTCTCCAGCGCCCTCCTCGCCGCCGTTTGCCACCGGCTCCACGCTGAAATCGGCGCGCGAGCGGTTCACGTCGGGCGGCAAGAGCGCGATGCCGAGGCGGTCGAGCTCCTGCCGGAAGAGGCTCAGCTTGTCGCTGTTGCCCATGTCCAGCGTCATGGAGGCGGCCAGGAACTCGACCGGGTAGTTGGCCTTGAAATAGGCCGTCTGGTAGGCGACCAGGGCGTAGGCCGCGGCGTGGCTCTTGTTGAAGCCGTAGCCGGCGAATTTGCTGACCTGCTCGAAGATCTGCTCTGCGGTGGAGGCCGGGACGCTGCGCGCCTTGGCGCCCTCCACGAAGTTCTTGCGCTGGGCCTCCATCTCCGAGCGGATCTTCTTGCCCATGGCGCGGCGCAGCAGGTCGGCCGCGCCCAGCGAATAGCCGGCCAGTTCCTGCGCGATCTGCATGACCTGTTCCTGGTAGATCATGATGCCGAAGGTTTCCTTCAGGATCCCTTCCAGCGAGGGGTACAGGTAGTCCGGCTCCTCCTCGCCGTGCTTGCGCGCGATATAGCTCGGTATGTTGTCCATCGGGCCCGGACGGTAGAGGGCGACCACCGCGATGATGTCCTCGAAGCGGTCCGGGCGCAGGCGTTTCAGCACGTCGCGCATGCCCGAGGATTCCAATTGGAACACCCCGGCGGTGTCGCCGTGCCCGAGCATCTCGTAGGTCCGCGCGTCGTCGAGCGGGATCTTCGTCAGGTCGAGCGCGACGCCACGTTCGGCGATGAGGTCGCGGGCGCGTGCCAGCACGGTCAGCGTCTTCAGGCCGAGAAAGTCGAACTTCACCAGCCCGGCCATCTCGACGTACTTCATGCTGAACTGCGTCACCTGCATGTCGGAGCGCGGGTCGCGGTACAGCGGAACCAGCTCGTCCAGGCTGCGGTCGCCGATCACGACGCCGGCCGCGTGCGTCGAGGCGTGCCGGTAGAGCCCCTCGATCTTGAGCGAGACGTCGATCAGCCGTGCGACGCTCTCGTCCTGGTCGCGCATCTCCTTGAGACGCGGTTCGCCGTCGATCGCCTCCTGCAGCGTCACCGGATTGGCCGGGTTGTTCGGCACCAGCTTGCAGATCCGGTCGACCTGGCCGTAGGGCATCTGCAGGACGCGCCCGACGTCGCGCAGCGCGGCGCGCGCCTGCAGCTTTCCGAAGGTGATGATCTGGGCGACGTGATCGCGGCCGTACTTCTCCTGGACGTAGCGGATCACCTCGTCGCGCCGCTCCTGGCAGAAATCGATGTCGAAGTCCGGCATCGACACGCGCTCGGGGTTGAGGAAACGCTCGAACAGCAGGCCCCAGCGCAGCGGGTCGAGGTCGGTGATGGTCAGCGCCCAGGCGACCACCGAGCCGGCGCCGGAGCCGCGTCCCGGCCCGACCGGGATGCCGTGCTCCTTGGCCCAGCGGATGAAGTCGGCGACGATCAGAAAATAGCCGGGGAAACCCATCTGCTCGATGACGCCGATCTCGTAGTCCTGGCGCTCGCGGTAGATGCGCGCCTTGGCGGCCCGCGCCGCCTCGTCCATCTCCGGCGTGTAGACCTGGCTTTCCAGGCGCCCCTCCAGGCCGGCCGCCGCCCGCGCCCTCAGCTCCTCCGCCTCGCTGCGCCCGCCCACGGTCGGAAAGGCGGGCAGGATCGGGTCGATCGGCTGCGGGATGTAGGCGCAGCGCCGCGCGATCGCCAGGGTGTTGTCGATGGCCTCCGGCAGGTCCGCGAACAGGGCCTGCATCTCGGCCGCCGTCTTGAAGCGGTGCTCCGGCGTGAGGCGCCGGCGATCCGATTCCGCAACGTAGGTGCCTTCGGCGATGCAGATCAGGGCGTCGTGCGCCTGGTACATCCCGGCATCGGCGAAGAAGGCCTCGTTGGTGGCGACCAGCGGCAGGTCGTGGCGGTAGGCGAGGTCGATCGACGCCTCCTCGCAGCGCGCCTCCTCGGGCAGGCCGTGGCGCATCAGCTCGACGTAGAGCCGGCCCGGAAAGGCGGCCGCAAGGCGCAGCAGCACCTGCTCGGCCGCCTCGGCCCGGCCCTCGAGCAGGCGGCGACCGAGCGGCCCGGCCGGCCCGCCGGTCAGCGCGATCAGCCCGCCGCTGAGCGCCTCGAGGTCGGCGAGGCCGACCCGCGCCGGCTCGCCCGGCGGCGTCGCCAGGAAGGCGCGCGAAACGAGCCTCACGAGGTTGCGGTAGCCGCCTTCGTCCTGCACCAGCAGGACGAACTGGTCCGGCTTGGGCGGCGTGCCGTTGGCCGGCTCCGCGTCGTCGCGCGCGATGCCGAGCTGGCAGCCGACGATCGGCTGCACCCCGGTCTCGGGGCCGGCCAGGGCGAACTCCATGGCCCCGAACAGGTTGCCCGTGTCGGTCACCGCCACCGCCGGCATGTCGAGCGTGCGGCAGATCCCGATCAACTGATCGATCTTGATCGCGCCTTCGAGCAGCGAATAGGCGGAATGAACCCGGAGGTGGACGAATCCGGCGTGCGGCATGCTCCATTGATTCCACGTGGCCGGCCGGCTGTCACCCGGTGCTTATCCACACGGCGCCGCCGTGCCGCGCCTGTTTCACATGCGCCGTCTTGCGGCTAGAGTGCCGCTCTCGTACGCCGTAGGACAGAGATGGACGGACAGATCACGATTCTCGACGGCGGCATGGGCCGCGAGCTCGACCGCATGGGCGCGCCCTTCCGCCAGCCGGAGTGGTCGGCGCTCGCGCTCATGGAGGCGCCGCACTGCGTGCTGCGCGCGCACCGCGCCTACGTCGAGGCCGGCGCCGCGGTCGTCACGACCAACAGCTATGCACTGGTGCCGTTCCATATCGGGGCGGAGCGCTTCGCGGCGCAGGCCGAGACGCTGGCCGACCTCGCCGGGCGGCTCGCCCGCGAGGCGGCCGAGGCGGCGCCGCGGCCGGTCAAGGTCGCCGGCTCGCTGCCGCCGCTGTTCGGCTCCTACCGGCCGGACCTGTTCGACGCCGCCCGGGCGCCGGAGTTGCTGGCGCCCCTGGTCGCCGGACTCGCCCCGCACGTCGACCTCTGGCTGGCCGAGACCCAGTCGGCCGTGGCCGAGGCCGAGGCCGCCCGCGCGGCGGTGCCGCGCGACGGCCGGCCGTTCTGGCTCTCCTTCACGTTGACGGACGCCGAGCCCGATCTCGCCGATCCGCGGCTGCGCTCCGGCGAGGCGGTCGCGGACGCGGTGCGCGCGGCCGTCGGGCTGGACGTCGCCGCCCTCCTGTTCAACTGCAGCCACCCCGAGGTCATGGCGGGGGCGCTGGCCGCCGCGCGGCGGGCGCTCGCCGATCTCGGCGCGAAGGTGCCGCTCGGGGTCTACGCCAACGCCTTCGTCGACACGCACCAGGACACCGCGGCCAACGCGGACCTTTCGGACCTGCGCGGGGAGCTCACGCCGTCCCGTTATCTCGCCTTCGCCAAGAACTGGGTCGCGCAGGGCGCGCGCATCGTCGGCGGCTGCTGCGGCATTGGGCCGGAGCACATCGCGGCGCTTAGCGCGGAATTCGACCAGCGGGGTTCCGGCTAGCCCCGGCCGGTCCCGGCCGACCCCGGCTCGCCCTAGGTCACCGGCGCCTTGGGAACGGTGCGCCGCCTGCGGTCCTCCCGCCTGAACCGCAGCTCGTGGACGGCGCGGGCGGCGACCGCGGACATCACCAGCGCACCGCCCAGGATGGTCCAGGCCGAGGGCACTTCGGCCACGAAGATCCAGACCCACACCGGCCCCAGCGAAAATTCGAGCAGCATGAACAGAGTCACCTCGGCGGCCACGAGATGGCGCGCCGCGACGATGAACAGACCGTTGGCCAGCCCGGAGAGCACGCCGCCCCACACCAGGCAGAGCAGCGCGTCGTGCCAGGAAACCGTCAGATCGGCGCGCTGCACGAGCAGCGCCGTCGCGCTGATCGCCACGCCGGACACCAGGATCGTCGGCAGCATGTCGATGTCACGGTGCCGCCGCACGATGACGGCGAATCCGGAATAGGACAACGCGGCCGTGAGCGCCATGACGTTGCCGAGGACCGACCCGGCACCAAAGCCCTCGGCCACCATGACGAAGACGCCGGCCGCCGCGAAGACCATGGCGATCAGGGTTTCCCGGCGCAGGCCCTCGCGCAGGAAGAACCAGGCAAGTCCGGCGGTGAAAAACGGAATGGCGCTGATGATGAACAGTGTGTTGGCGACAGTGGTGTGAACGATGGATTGCAGGAAGGCCACCTGTGCGACTGCCAGCATGACACCGCCGAGCAGCCCGAAACGGCCGATTCCGAGAATGCGTACGGCGGTCCGGCGGCCGTAGCGAAACACCAGGATGAGACCGATCGCCCCGACCAGCGCGATCGCCCGGTAGAAGATGATCTGCCAGGGGTCGGCGTTCCCGATGTTGCGCACGATCAGGCCGCCGAAGCTGATCGCAACGGAGCCCACGATCATGAGCCCCATGGCGAACGCCCGTCGCGGCGGGGCCGAGACGGCCGGCTCGACGAAGCCTGTGCTGGTCACGATCCGACCTCGACTGAAAGGGGCGCCGTTTCCGGCATCGAGCGGCCGTCATATCACGCCGCCGTCCGGGCGCCTAGGCAGTCTCGCCGGCGTTCCCGGACCGTGCCGTCAGCTGATCCGCCCGTCGTCCAGGTGCAGCGTGCGGTTCATGCGGGCCGCCAGGTCGGCGTTGTGGGTCGCGATCAGCGCCGCGAGGCCCGAGTCCCGCACCAGGCCGAGCAGGAGGTCGAAGATCGTGTCCGCGGTATGCGGGTCGAGGTTGCCGGTCGGCTCGTCGGCGAACAGCATGGCCGGCGCGTTGGCCAGCCCGCGGGCGATGGCGACGCGCTGCTGCTCGCCGCCGGACAGCCGTGCCGGGCGGTGCTCGGCCCGCTCGGAAAGCCCGACCGCCGACAGCAGCTCGGCGGCGCGCGACCTGGCGGCACGGCGCGGCGTGCCGGCCATCATCTGCGGCAGCATGACGTTCTCGAGCGCCGAGAACTCGGGCAGCAGGTGATGGTACTGGTAGACGAAGCCGACGGTGCGCCGGCGCAGCGCGGTGCGTGCCGCGTCGTCGAGTTGCGAGGTCGCGCGATCGGCGATCCGCACCTCCCCGGCATCGGCGCGCTCGAGCAGGCCGGCGATGTGCAGCAGGGTGGATTTGCCCGAGCCCGACGGCCCGACCAGCGCCACGAGTTCGCCCGGCCGCACCTCGAGCGAGGCGGCCCGCAGGACCTCGAGCGCCCGGCCGCCCTGACGGAAGGTCTTGGTGATGCCTTCCAGGCGCAGGCCGCCGGCGCCGGGCGAGGCACGCTCCTGCGACGCGCCGTCACTCATAGCGCAGCGCCTCGACTGGATCGAGCCGGGCCGCGCGCCAGGCCGGGAACAGCGGCGCCAGGAAGGACAGGAAGAGCGCCATGAGGACGACCTCGACGACCTCGACCGGATCGACCTTGGCGGGCAGGTGCGACAGGAAGTAGATCTCGGGCGAGAACAGCTCCGTCCCGGTCAGGCCCTGCAGCACCTCGCGGATGATCTCGATGTTGTCGGCGAAGACCAGCCCGAGCACGAAGCCGACCGCCGTGCCGATCACGCCGATGCTGGCGCCGGTCATGAAGAAGATGCGCAGCACCATGCCGCGCGTCGCGCCCATGGTGCGCAGCACCGCGATGTCTCGTCCCTTGTCCTTCACCAGCATGATCTGCCCGGACAGGATGTTGAAGGCCGCCACCAGGATGATCAGCGAGAGGATCAGGAACATCACGTTCCGCTCGACCTGGATGGCGTTGAAGAAGCTGGCGTTCTGCTGCTGCCAATCGACGATGCGGAAGCCCGAGCCCAGCTTGGCGGCCACCGCGAAGCGCAGTTCGCGCACGTCGTCCGGGTTGACGGCGAAGATCTCGATCGCATTGACCTTGTCGGGCATGCGGAAGAACAGCTGCGCGGCGCCGATCGGCAGATAGACGAAGGAGCTGTCGTATTCGTACATGCCGACCTGGATCAGGCCGGCGACGTGATAGGTCTTGGTCCGCGGCAGTGTCCCCATGACCGTCGTCACGCCCTGCGGCGAGACCAGCGTCACGTTGTCGCCGACCGAGACCCGCATGCGCTCGGCCAGGCGGCTGCCGAGCAGCACGACCTCGTTGCCGTTCTCGCCGACGCCGAATTCGTCGAGCGAGCCGGCAACGACGTTGTTCGCCAGGATGTGACGGCGCAGCAGATCCTCGCGGCGCAGCCCGCGGACCAGCCCGCCCGAGGCGACGCCGTCCGCCGTGACCATGACCTGGGCCTGGATCATCGGAGTCGCCTCGCGCACGCCAGGGATCGCGCGAAGCCGCTCGGTGATGTCCGCGAAGTCCGGGATCGGCCCCTCCGCGCCGTAGACCGTGAGATGCCCGTTCACCCCCAGGATGCGGGTCAGAAGCTCCTGACGGAAGCCGTTCATCACCGACATGACGATGATCAGCGTGGCGACGCCGAGCGCGATGCCGAGCAGCGAGAAGACCGCGATGACGGAAACGAAGCCTTCCTGCCGGCGCGCCCGCAGATAGCGGAACGCGACCATTCGCTCGAAGGGTCCGAAGGCCATGGAACGAATTCAGCCGGTCAGCCGGGCGAGGGCCGACTCGAGGGAGATTTCCTCGCGCGCGCCGTCCCGCCGCCGCTTGAGCTCGACCACGCCCTTGTCGAGGCCGCGCGGCCCGATCACCAACTGCCACGGCAGGCCGATCAGGTCCATGTCGGCGAACTTCTCGCCGGCGCGCACGTCGCGGTCGTCGTAGAGCACCTCCGCGCCGGCCTCGCGCAGCGCGCCGTAGGCCCCCTCGCAGGCCTTGCTGCAGGCGCCGTCGGCGGTCTTCAGATTGATCAGCCCGACCTTGAAGGGCGCCACCGGCTCGGGCCAGACGATGCCGTTGTCGTCATGGCTCGCCTCGATCACCGCGCCGACCAGGCGCGACACGCCGATGCCGTAGGACCCCATGTGCACCGCGACCTGGTCGCCGTCGGGCGTCGTCACCAGGGCGCCCAGGGGATCGGAGTACTTGGTCCCGAAATAGAAGATGTGGCCGACCTCGATGCCGCGCCGGTGGACCCGCTTGTCGGCCGGCACCTCGCGCTCGAAGGCAGCCTTGTCGTGCTTGTCGTCGGTGCGGGCGTAGAGGCTGGTCCACCGGTCGACCAGCGGCGCGAGGTCGGCGTCGTAATCGATCTCGGTCGCCAGCACGTCGAACTCGACGAGGTCGCGGTGGCAAAATACCTCGCTCTCGCCGGTGTCGGCCAGGATGATGAACTCGTGGCTCAGGTTGCCGCCGATCGGCCCGGTCTCGGCCTCCATCGGGATCGCCTTCAGGCCCATGCGGGCGAAGGTCCGCAGGTAGGAGACGAACATCTTGTTGTAGGCGCGCTTCGCGCCGTCGTAATCGAGGTCGAAGGAGTAGTTGTCCTTCATCAGAAACTCGCGCCCGCGCATGACGCCAAAGCGCGGCCGCACCTCGTCGCGGAACTTCCACTGAATGTGGTACAGCATGCGCGGAAGGTCGCGGTAGCTCTTCACCGAGGCCTTGAAGATCTCGGTGATCAGCTCCTCGTTGGTCGGCCCGTACAGCATCTCGCGTTCGTGGCGGTCGGTGATGCGCAGCATCTCCGGGCCGTAGGCATCGTAGCGCCCGGACTGCCGCCAGAGGTCCGCCGACTGGATGGTCGGCATGAGCAATTCCTGCGCCCCGGCGCGGTCCTGCTCCTCGCGGACGATCTGCTCGATCCGCTTGAGAACGCGAAAGCCGAGCGGCAACCAGGAGTAGATGCCGGCGCTGGCCTGCCGGATCATGCCGGCGCGCAGCATCAGCCGGTGCGAGACGATCTGCGCCTCGGCGGGCGTCTCCTTGAGCGTCGGCATGAAATAGGCGGAGAGCCGCATCGAACCTCCTGAAGGCCGCACCGGACCGCGCCCAATACCCCGCAAACGGCGCGATTCCCCGGTCTTTTTTTCCGGGTCGCATGTATAGGAGAAGCCCGCCCCCTTGTCCATGGCGGGCGGTGGGCGCCGAACTGCGGCCGTCAATCGCCGCCGCGCAGGATCTTCTGGCACTTCGCGGCGAGCGCCGCCGCCTCTTCATCCTGCAGAGGCTGCCCGTTGAAGTAGGCCCGGCCGTCGAGGTCGACGATGACCTCTCCGACGACCAGGTCGCCTTCGTAGTTCGCCGGGTCGGCGGGAATGCCAAAGCGGTCGAACAGGTCCACCTCGATGGGGATGACGAAGGTCTCGGGCAGCGCGATGCTCACGCCGCCGTCGAGGTCGGCGGGTGCGACCGGGTCGCCGTTGACGTCGACCCCGGGGCGATAGGTCACGTCGGCGGCCGGCACATGCTTGACAAGGCGACTGCAGTCCGCCTTTGTCACGACGACCCTGACCTCGCCGTCCGTCGCGGCAGCGGAGTTCTGCGCGGCCGCCGTACCGGCAAGGCCGAGCGCGAGGCCGAGCGCGAGGCCCAACGCGAGGCCCAACGCGAGGCAGGGGGAAAAGGCGGCGGCAATGCGCGGCATCGGGCAAGCCTAGGGTCGTGCTATTTAAGAAAACAATAAACGCCGGCATCGGGGCTGTCAGCCGGCGCTTGGGGGACAACGAGGGGGGCAAGTCATGCTGGACTCTTACTTTGGGCTGACCGAGCACGGCACAACGGCCCGGCGCGAGATCCTGGCCGGAATCACGACCTTTCTGACCATGGCTTACATCACCGTCGTCAATCCGGCGATCCTGTCCGACGCCGGCATGGATTTCGGCGCCGTCTTCGTCGCCACCTGCCTGGCCGCGGCGCTGGGCACGGCGGTCATGGGGCTGTACGCCAACTATCCGATCGCCCTGGCGCCCGGCATGGGGCTCAACGCCTACTTCACCTATGCCGTCGTGCTGGGCATGGGCTACGCCTGGCAGGTCGCCTTGGGCGCCGTGTTCATCTCCGGCATCCTGTTCATCATTCTCAGCCTGCTGCCGCTGCGGGAATGGATCATCAACGCCATCCCGCCCGGCCTGAAGATGGCGATCTCCGCCGGGATCGGCCTGTTCCTCGGAATCATCTCATTGAAGAACGCGGGAATCGTGGTCGCGAACCCCGCCACCTTCGTCGGCCTGGGCGATCCCCTCGCCGCGTCGGTGCTGCTGGCAACGTTCGGCTTCGTCGTCATCGTGGCGCTCGACAGCCACCGGGTGCCCGGCTCGGTCATTCTCGGCATCCTCGCCACCACCGCGGTCGGCCTCCTGCTCGGCGTCTCGGAATGGCGAGGCCTGGCGTCGATGCCGCCCGATCCGATGCCGACCCTGCTGCAGCTCGACATCGCCGGCGCGCTCCAGGTCGGCCTGGTCGCGATCGTCTTCACGTTCCTGTTCGTCGATCTGTTCGACACCGCCGGCACGCTGATCGGGCTGGCGCATCGGGCCAAGCTGCTCGACGCGGACGGTCGCCTGCCGCGGCTGCGCAAGGCGCTGCTGGCCGACAGCACCGCGACGGCGGCGGGCGCGCTGCTCGGCACCAGCACGACCACCAGCTACATCGAGAGCGCCGCCGGCATCAACGCCGGCGGGCGTACCGGGCTGACCGCGGTGACGGTCGCCGTGCTGTTCCTGCTCGTGCTGTTCCTGTCGCCGCTGGCCCAGACCGTGCCGGCCTACGCCACCGCGCCCGCGCTGCTCTACGTCGCCTGCCTGATGACCCGGGGCCTGGCGGAAATCGACTGGGAGGACGTCACCGAGTCGGCGCCGGCGGTGGTCACGGCCCTGGCCATGCCGCTCACCTTCTCGATCGCCAACGGCATCGGCATCGGCTTCATTACCTACGCGGCAGTCAAGATTCTCAGCGGGCGAATTACGGCTTGTCCTCCAGCGGTTTACGTCATCGCGCTCCTGTTCGCCGTAAAGTTCGCGCTGTTGTCGTGACAACGGGTGAGAAAACCCATAGTAACTTCTTGCTTTGGTTGCAGAAACCTATAGATTTTTAGTGACGTTCGCGCCCGCGGCGCGCTAAGATCGGTGCTCAGCCCCATAAGAAGGGGCGCTGCCCGAGTTTGGGGAGGAGCCGCCTTCGGGCGGTTCGGGCGGAGTGAAAAGCCCGCTCAACAACAAAGATCTGTGAGCCGTCACGGCGATGGCAAGCTCCGCGTTGAGCTTGCCATCTTTTTTTGGGCCGCCCGCCGACAGCCGGTCGTCTGGCCCGGAAGGCGCCCGCCTCGCTATAATCGCCGTTGAGATCCCGTTCGCTTCGGACCGACGAAAGGCAACTCCATGGCCATCACGGACAAGAAGGCGGCCTCGCCGCGCTGGCAGTGCCACGACTGCGAGGAAATCTTCAGCGGCGCTCAGGTGTCGCCCGAGCTCGTGAACATCGACGACGTGCACGACGTCTTTTCGAAGCACCGCGGCCCGGCGCAGAACGTCTGTCCGAAGTGCGGCGGGTCGCTGCGTCTGCTCAAGCCGGCGTCGAAATAGCAACGCGGACGACCGCGCCTATCGCTCCGGACCGGCCATCCACGGCGGCGACAGCGCCGCGATTCTGCGATGCACCGGGCACTCGGGCCGGTGCGCGCCCGGCAGGTAGCCGATGCTCATGAGGAACTCGCCAACCACTTCCGGCCCCATGAAGACGAACGTGCCGCGCAGCAGCTTGACCCAATCCGCCTTGTCGCGCGGGTGGTGCACCGCCAGCCATTCGGCCAGGCCGCCGTGGCTGTCGCGCAGGGCCCGAATGCGCCGGGCGTTTTCGATCGCCGCGTCGACCTTGCGCCGGTTGCGGATGATGCCCGGGTCGCCGAGCAGGCGTTCGCGCTCGGTGTCGCCGTAGGCCGCGACGCGGTCCACGTCGAAGCCGTCGTAGGCGGCGCGAAAGCCGGCGCGCTTCTTCAGCATGAGCTCCCACGACAGGCCGGCCTGGTTGATCTCCAGCACCATGCGCTCGAACAGGACTGACTCGTCGCGCGTCGGAAAGCCGTATTCGCGGTCGTGGTAGGGCCCGTGCAGCGGATGGCCCGGCGCCGAATCGCAATAGCCGCTCACGGCGGCCCCCACGGGCTTGGCGGCGTGCCCGTCATTCCGGCCGGAACTGAATCAGGCCGCTCTCGATCAGGTAGTAGACGGCCACCCAGACCACCGCGGCGATGACCGTGGTGATCGCCGCCTTGCGCCACAGCATGGGGCGTTCCGGCGCGCTGGTGGCGTGCCCCGGCTCGTGCTCGTCGGGAACCTTGACGCCCCAGGGCAGCACCATGAACACCACCACCCACCAGATGATGCCGTAGACCATAAGTCCGGTGAACCAGTTGATGTCGCGTCTCCCTACTCTCTCGTTGCGGTCGCCGCCCGGGCGACGCTCAGGCCTGCTCCAGCTCGATCAGCGTGCCGAAGAAATCCTTCGGATGGAGGAACAGGACCGGCTTGTCGTGGGCGCCGATCTTGGGCTCGCCGCCGCCGAGCACGCGCGCGTCCTCCGCCTGTAACCGGTCGCGCGCGGCATAGATGTCCGCGACCTCGTAGCACAGGTGGTGGATGCCGCCGCCGGGGTTGCGCGCCAGGTAGCCGGCGATCGGCGAATTCTCGCCGAGCGGCGCCAGCAATTCGATCTTGCTGTTCGGCAGGGTGACGAAGACCACGGTCACGCCGTGCGCCGGCTGGTCGACTGGGTCCGACACCTCGGCGCCCAGCACGTCGCGATAGCGCGCCGCCGCCGCCGCCAGGTCCGGCACCGCGATCGCCACATGATTGAGCCGACCGATCATTCCTCCGCCTCCGCTCCGCCCTTCCCGACTTAAGCCGCCGCGCCGCTCAGTGCAAGCGCACCAGGTGCACCTCGGTCACCGGCTTCTTGCCCAGCATGCGGGCGAAGGCGCGCCGCGCCGCCAGGCGGGCCGCCTCCTTCACCGCGCCGTCGTCGCGGCGCTCGCTCTTGCTCAGGCGGCGCAGCGCATCGCGCACGCCCTCGCCGACCAGCGCCAGCTTGTCGGCCTCGGCCTCGGCATCGAGCACGCCGGGCGCCGAGACGATGGGCTCGCCCTGGAACAGGCCGTCCGCTCCGATCACCAGGGTCACGGTGGCGCTGCCGTTGAACACCATGCGCTGGCGCGCCCGCAGGACGGGATTGCCGAGCGGCAGCAGCCGGTTGCCGTCGAGCACCAGGCGCCCGGACGGCACCCGGTCGACGATTCCGGCCGGACCCGGCGCCAGGCGGATCAGCGTCCCGTTCTCGCCGACGATCTGCTGCGGCACCTGGCACTCGCGCGCCAGCGCCGCGTGCTCGAACAGGTGGCGCGCCTCGCCGTGCACCGGGACGGCGATGCGCGGCCGCACCCACTGGTACATCTGCGTCAGCTCCTCGCGCGCCGGATGGCCGGAGACGTGCACGAAATGGTCGTCGTCGGTGATGACCTCGATGCCCTTGCGCGCCAGGCGGTTCTGCAGTTTGAAGATGGCGATGTCATTGCCCGGGATGATGCGCGCCGAGAAGATCACGGCATCGCCGGCCTCGAGGTCGATGTTGGGGTGCTCGTCGTTGGCGATGCGCCACAGGGCGGAGCGCGGCTCGCCCTGGCTGCCGGTGCACAGCAGCAGCACCTCGTGGCGCGGCAGGAGGCCCGCGTGCTCGTCCGAGACCGGGACCGGCACGTCGGCGAGGTAGCCGTTGTCGCGGGCCGCCTGATAGACCCGCAGCATGGAGCGGCCGGCCAGCACGACCCGGCGGCCGTGCGCCTCGGCGGCCTTGGCGGCGCTTTCCAGGCGGGCCACGTTGGAGGCGAAGCAGGCCACCGCCACGCGGCCCTCGAGCCCGCCGACGAGCTCCATCAGGGAGGCGCGGACCTCGGCCTCGGAGCCGGAATCGCCGTCCACCATGGCGTTGGTCGAATCGCAGACCATGGCGAGGATGTCCTCGTCCGCCAGCGCGCGCAGCGCCGCTTCGTCGTAGTCCTCGCCGATCAGCGGGTCGGGATCGAGCTTCCAGTCCCCGGTGTGCAGCACGCTGCCCGCCGCGGTGCGGATAACCAGGGCGTTCGGCTCGGGGATCGAGTGGGTGAGCGTGATGAGCTCGATGTCGAAGGGCCCGACCGAGAAGCGCCCGGACATCGGCACCTCGATGATCTCGACCTGGTCGGCGATGCCGGCCTCCGCCAGCTTCGGATAGACCATCGAGGCGGTGAAGGCCGTGGCGTAGACCGGGCAGCGCAGCTGCGGCCAGAGATGGCCGACGGCGCCGATGTGGTCTTCGTGGGCATGGGTCAGAACGAGACCGGCGAGCGCGTCGCGGCGCTGCACGATGAAATTCGGGTCGGCCATGATCACGTCGATGCCCGGCAGGCTGGCGTCGCCGAAGGTGACGCCGAGGTCGACCATCAGCCATTTTCCGGCATGGCCGTAGAGGTTGAGGTTCATGCCGATCTCGCCGGTCCCGCCGAGCGGCAGGAAGTAGAGCTCGTCGGCGCCGGGCGCGTCGGTCATGCCGGGCGGTTCATGCGGTAGAGCAGAAGCAGACCGCGCAGCGTGAGGTCGCGATCGTAGGTCTCGATGGTGTCGGTCGCCTCGGTGAATAGCGGAGCAAGGCCGCCGGTGGCGATGACGCGAAGCGGCTCGCCGTATTCCGCGCGGATGCGCGCGACCAGGCCCTCGATCATCGAGACGTAGCCCCAGTAGATGCCGGATTCCATGGCCGGCACGGTCGCCTTGCCGATCACCGTCCGCGGCCGGCGGATGCCGACGTTGGGCAGCTTGGCCGCGGCGTTGTACAGCGCCTCGACCGACAGCTGAATGCCCGGGGCGATGACGCCGCCGCGGTAGCTGCCGTCGGCGCCGATCACGTCGAAGGTCGTTGCCGTGCCGAAATCGACGACGATGAGAGCGCCGTCGTACAGCCGGTGCGCCGCCACCGCGTTGACCAGGCGGTCCTCGCCGACCTGCTCCGGCCGGTCGATCTTGACCTCGAGTCCCAGATCGACCGCCGGGTCGCCGACGATCACCGGCTCGGCCCGGAAGTATCGGGCGCACAGGGTCTTCAGCGCATAGCCGGCGGCCGGCACCACGTTGGCGATGATCGCGCCGTCGATGTCGGCCGGCCTCAGGCTCTCGAGCGCCATCAACTGGGTCAGCCAGACGGCGTACTCGTCGGCGGTGCGGTGCACGTCGCTCGACGTCCGCCACGAGCCGCGCAGCTTGTCCGCCTCGTCATAGACGGCGAAGGTCACGTTGGTATTGCCGGAGTCGATCGCCAGAAGCATCTCGGCTGCACTCGCCCTTCGGTCGGCGCTCAAAGATCGTAGACGTCGCCCGCGGTGATAACCCGTCGCGTCCCGTCCTGCAATTCCAGCGCGAGGGCGCCGTGTTCGTCGATGTCGCGAAAGGTACCGCGCAGGGTTTCCTGCGGCAAACGCACCTCGATCTCCTGGCCCAGGGCGCGGGCATGAGTGAGCCAGGTCCGGCGCAGCGGCGCGAAGCCGTCGTCGAGCCAGCGGTTGGTCCAGCTCATGAAGTGGCGGCTGAAGGCCTCAAGCAGGTCGACGGCGTCGATCGCCGGCGGCGCCCCCTCGAACTTCAGGTCGGTCGCCGGGTAGCGGGCCTCCTTGGGATGGCTGGAAACGTTGACGCCGACGCCGAGCACCAGCCAGTCGAGGGCCTCGCTGTTGGCCGTCCGCGATTCGAGCAGGATGCCGGCCACCTTGCGGTCGTTGAGCAGCACGTCGTTGGGCCACTTGTAGGTGACCTCGAGCAGCGCCGGCCCGACGCTGCCGATGGCATCGCCGACCGCGAGCGCCGCCGCGAAGCCGAGCTGCGCAGCCCGGTTGACCGCGCACTCGGGGCGCAGCACCAGCGAAAAATACAGATTGCCGGGCGGGCTGTCCCAGTCGCGCCCCTGGCGGCCGCGCCCGGCGGTCTGGCGGCGCGCCCAGACCAGGGTGCCGTCCTCGGCGCCCTCGCCGGCCAGGCGGGCGGCCTCCTCGTTGGTGCTGGCGACGCTGTCGAGCGCGACGAGCCGATAGGCCGGCGGCAGCCGGGGCCGCTCGGCCGCGGGCCACAGCGTCATCCCGGGAAGAGCGCCGCCGCCGCCGCGGAGGCGCCGCTCAACAAGGGGCCCGGAACGACGAAGAAGAACAGGATGATGAGGCTCGTGCCGGCCAGAATCACCGCGAGCTCGCGCCCGATCGGACGGTCGAAGGTGTCGGCCGGCTCGTCGAAGTACATGTACTTGACGATGCGCAGGTAATAGTAGGCGCCCACCACGCTGCTCAGCACGCCGATCACCGCCAGGGTGTAGAGCTGGGCGTTGATCGCCGCCATGAAGACATAGAACTTCGCCAGGAAGCCGGCCATCGGCGGGATGCCGGCCATCGAGAACATGAAGATCAACATGGCAAGCGCCAGCATCGGGTTGGTCTTCGACAGGCCTTTCAGGTCCTCGATGCGCTCGACCATGACCTCCTTCTGCCGCATGCAGAGGATGCAGGCGAAGGTGCCGAGGTTCATCACGACGTAGATCGCCATGTAGAAGGTCAGCCCCCGGATGCCCTCCTGCGTGCCCGCCGCCAGGCCGATCAGGGCATAGCCGACGTGGCCGATGGAGCTGTAGGCCATCAGCCGCTTGATGTTGGTCTGCACGATGGCGGCGAAGGCGCCGAGGACCATGGAGGCGATCGACACGAAGACGACGATCTGCGTCCACTGGACCGTCAGGTCGGCGAACGGGCCGGTCATCACCCGCACGAAGAGCGCCATGGCGGCGACCTTCGGCGCGCTGGCGAAGAACGCGGTCACCGGCGTGGGGGCGCCCTCGTAGACGTCGGGCGTCCACATGTGGAACGGCACCGCCGAAACCTTGAAGGCGAGGCCGGCGAGCAGGAACACCAGCCCGACGACGATCCCGGTGGAGGGCAGGGCCCCGCCCTGGGTCGATTGGGCCAGGACCCGCGCCAGGTCGGCGAAGCCCGTGGTCCCGGCAAAGCCGTAGATCATCGAGGCGCCGTACAGCAGCATGCCGGACGACAGCGCGCCGAGCACGAAATACTTCAGCCCCGCCTCGGTCGAGCGCAGGGTGTCGCGCCGGAAAGCGGCGATGACGTAGAGCGACAGGCTCTGCAGCTCGAGCCCGAGATAGAGCGCGATCAGGTCGTCGGCCGAGATCATCATGAGCATGCCGAGCGTCGCGAACAGCATCAGCACCGGATACTCGAAGCGCAGCGAGCGCGCCTGTTCGAAGAAGCGCAGCGACATGACGATGGCGACCGCCGAGGCGATCAGCACGAGCGCCTTCATGAAGTCGCTGAACCGGTCGGTGACGAAGAGGCCGCCGAAGGCGGTGCCGCTGCCGCGCGGCGCCAGGGCGAGAATCACCAGCACGATGCCGAGCGCCACGACGGAGAGCAGCATGACCCGCGGCGTATGGCGTTCCCCCTGGAACACGCCGAGCATGAGCAACGCCATGGCGAGGCAGCCCAGCACCAGCTCCGGCAGGACGGTCAGGAGGTCTTGCGAAAGCATCCGTCTCTCCTCCTCACCAGAGACCCGCCGCGGCGGTCACGGTCGGCGTATCGGCGGCCGCCAGCGCGCCGTGGTAGTTGGTGATCAGGTTGCTCACCGAGGCCGAGAGCACGTCGAGGAACGGCATCGGATAGACGCCCATCCACAGGACCAGCACGATCAGCGGCGCGAAGACGGCGATCTCGCGCCGGTTCATGTCGAGCAGGCTGCGCAGGTCGTCCTTGGTCAGGGCGCCGAAGATCACCCGGCGATAGAGGTACAGCATGTAGGCCGCGCCGAGCACCATGGCGCTGGCCGCCAGCAGGGCGACCCAGGTATTGGTCTGGAAGGCGCCGACCAGCACGAGGAACTCGCCGACGAAGCCGCTCGTGCCCGGCAGGCCGACCGAGGCCAGCATGAAGATCATGAAGGTCAGGGCATAGTTCGGCATGCGTTCGACCAGGCCGCCGTAGCGTGAGATCTCGCGCGTGTGCAGCCGGTCGTAAACGACACCGACGACGAGGAACAGGGCGGCCGAGACGATGCCGTGCGACAGCATCTGATAGAGCGCCCCCTCCAGGCCCTGCTGCGTCACCGTGAAAATGCCGAGCGTGACGAAGCCCATGTGGGCGACCGAGGAATAGGCGATCAGCTTCTTCATGTCCTCCTGCGCCAGCGCGACCAGCGAGGTGTAGATCACGGCGATGATCGACAGGGTGAACACGAAGGGCGTGAAGAAGGCCGAGGCCTCGGGCAGCATGGGCAGCGAGAATCTCAGGAACCCGTAGGCGCCCATCTTCAGCAGCACGCCCGCCAGGATGACCGAGCCGGCCGTCGGTGCCTCGACATGGGCGTCCGGCAGCCAGGTGTGGACCGGCCACATCGGCACCTTGACGGCGAAGGAGGCGAAAAGCGCTAGCCACAGCCAGATCTGCATACCCGCCGGGAAGCCGTGCGACAGCATCGTCGGGATGTCGGTCGTGCCGGCATCGATGTACATGGCCAGCAGCGCCAGCAGCAGCAGGACCGACCCCGCCAGGGTGTAGAGGAAGAACTTGAAGGCGGCATAGACCCGGCGCGGCCCGCCCCAGACGCCGATGATCAGGAACATCGGAATCAGCACGCCCTCGAAGAACATGTAGAACACGACGAAGTCGAGCGCCGCGAACATGCCCACCATCATGGTTTCCAGCACCAGGAAGGCGATCATGTACTCCTTCACGCGGGTGCGGATCGCTTCCCAGCTGGCCAGCACGCAGATCGGCGTCAGCAGCGTCGAGAGCAGGATGAACAGCACCGAGATGCCGTCCACGCCCATGTGGTAGGAGATGTTGTACTGCGGCAGCCACTCGGCGCGCTCGACGAACTGGAACGCGGCCGTGCCGCGCTCGAAGCCGAACCACAGGAAGAGCGACAGCGCGAAGGTGACCAGCGAGGTCCACAGCGCCGCCCAGCGCGCGTTGCGCGCCACCACCTCCGCCTCGCCGCGAATGCCGAGGATGAACAGGGCCCCGACAAGCGGCAGGAAGGTGACCAGGCTGAGAATCGGCAGGTTGTTCATCGCCGCGTCATCCCTGCCCCAGCAGGATGTACCAGCTCACCAGGACGGCGACGCCGGCCAGCATTGCGAAGGCGTAGTGGTAGACGTAGCCGGTCTGCAGGCGCCCGGCGCGCGCCGCCAGGTTGCGTACGGCGGCCGCCACGCCGTCCGGGCCGACGCCGTCGATCAGCGCCCCGTCGCCGCTCTTCCACAGGCCGCGCCCGATATAGAAGGCCGGGCGTACGAAGACGGCGTTGTAGAGCTCGTCGAAGTACCACTTGTTGAACGAGAACAGGTAGAGCGGCCGCAGGCGCTCGGCCATGACGCGCGGCAGCTCGGGGCGCAGCACGTACATGAGGTAGGCCAGCGCGATCCCGCCGAGGCCCATGACCAGCGGCAGCAGCTTGACCCAGCCCGGCGTGTGGTGGTGCGCCGCCGCGATGGTGTCGTCGGCCTGCAGCACCACGATCGCATCGCGCCAGAAGTGCTCCCGGCCCTCGCCGACGAACGCGTCGGCCCCGATCCAGCCGGCGAAAATGGCGCCGGCCGCGAGCGCCAACAGCGGAATCAGCATCACCTTGGGCGATTCGTGCACGTGGCTCATCACCGAGGACTCGGCGCGCGGCCGGCCGTGGAAGGTCATGAGCAGCAGCCGCCACGAGTAGAACGCCGTCATGAAGGCCGCGATGATGCCCAGCCAGAAGGCGAAGCCGCCCGAGGCGCTCTCCGCGGCATAGGCGGCCTCGAGGATCATGTCCTTGGAAAAGTAGCCGGCGAACGGCGGGATGCCGGCCAGCGCCAGGGAGCCGACCCACATGACGCCGTAGGTCACCGGAATCATGCGCCAGATCCCGCCCATCTTCCGCATGTCCTGCTCGTCCGACATGGCGTGGATCACCGAGCCCGCGCCGAGGAACAGCAGCGCCTTGAAGAAGGCATGGGTCATCAGGTGGAAGATCGCGGCGCCGTAGGCCGAGACCCCGGCCGCGAAGAACATGTAGCCGAGCTGCGAGCAGGTCGAATAGGCGATGACCCGCTTGATGTCGAACTGCGTCAAACCGATGCTGGCGGCGAAGAAGGCGGTCGCCCCGCCGACGTAGGTCACCATGTCGCGCGCGACCGGCGCGTACTCGAACATCGGCGACAGACGCACCACCATGAATACACCGGCGGTCACCATGGTCGCTGCGTGGATCAGCGCCGAGACCGGGGTCGGACCCTCCATGGCGTCGGGCAGCCAGGTGTGCAGGCCGAGCTGGGCCGATTTGCCCATGGCGCCAATGAACAGCAGGATACAGACGATGGTCAGCGCGTGCCCGTCGGTGCCGAGGAACAGGAACCGGCTGTGGGCCAGGCCCGGCACGGCGGCGAAGACCTCGTCGAAGCTCACGGTGCCGAACATCACGAAGGCGCCGAAGATGCCGAGCGCGAAGCCGATGTCGCCGACCCGGTTGACCAGGAAGGCCTTGATCGCGGCCGCGCAGGCCGAGGGCCGTTCGTACCAGAAGCCGATCAGCAGATAGGACGCCAAGCCGACGCCCTCCCAGCCGAAGAACATCTGGACGAAATTGTCGGCCGTCACCAGGGACAGCATGAAGAAGGTGAACAGGCTCAGGAACGAGAAGAAGCGCGGGACCGACTTGTCGTGCGCCATGTAGCCGATCGAGTAGACGTGGATTAGGAACGAGACCACCGTCACGACCAGCAGCATGACCGCGCTGACCGTATCGAGCTTGAACCCCCACGAAAGCTCGAACGTCCCGGAATCGATCCAGGTGAAAAGCTCGGTCACGCGAAAGTTGCCGTCGACCGCCACGTCCTTGAAGACGATGATCGAGAGGATCGCAGAGATGCCGAGCAGCCCGCAGGTCACGAGCTGTGCGCCGCGGTCGCCGATCACCCGGCCGAACAGGCCGGCGACGGCCGCGCCGAGCAGCGGAAGCAGGACGATGAGGGTTTCGATCACGCGCTCAGCCCTTCATCATGTTGATGTCTTCCACTGCGATCGACCCGCGGTTGCGGAAGAACACGACCAGGATGGCCAATCCGATGGCCGCCTCGGCGGCCGCCACGGTGAGGACGAACAGGGCGAAGATCTGGCCCACCAGGTCGTTCAGGTAGGTCGAGAACGCCACGAAATTGATGTTGACGGCGAGCAGCATCAGCTCGATCGACATCAGGATGACGATGACGTTCTTCCGGTTCAGGAAGATGCCGAAGACCCCCAGGGTGAAGAGGATCGCCGCCAGCGTCAGGTAATGGGCTAGGCCGATTTCCAGCATGAGTCAGATCCCGCTCCGGCTTGGCACTTTCTTGATCTCGACCATCTCGCTCCGGTGCCGCGATACCTGGTCCGCGATCCTTTGGCGCCGTACCCCCTCGCGCTGGCGCAGCGTCAGCACGATGGCGCCGACCATGGCGACCAGCAGGATGAGCCCCGCCGTCTGGAACAGATAGACGTAGCGCGTGAACAGCACCTCGCCGAGCGCGGCCGTGTTGGTCACCTGGTCGGGTGGCGGAATCGGAACCTGCGCCACCGAGCTCGCTTCCGGCGCGAACACCCAGGTGCCGAGGATCATGATCAGTTCGACCAGCAGCACCAGCCCGATCAGCGCGCCGACCGGCAGGTATTGCAGAAAGCCGTGACGCAGCGCGACGAAGTTGATGTCCAGCATCATGACGACGAAGAGGAACAGCACCGCCACGGCGCCGACGTAGACAATGACCAGGATCATGGCCAGGAACTCGGCGCCCATCAGGATGAACAGCCCGGCCGCGTTGACGAACGCCAGGATGAGGAACAGCACCGAATGCACCGGGTTGCGCGCCGAGATCACCATGACCGCGGAGGCGACGGTGATCGCGGCGAAAAGATAGAAGGCGAGTCCCTGGAGGATCATGCCCCTGCCGCCTTTCCAGGCCGGCGGATCCCCTCGCCCGCTCCCCACAGCATCACGGTCTTTTCCCCCTCGTCCCCATCGTCCACAAATCCACCGCCGCTCAGCGGTACGGCGCGTCCTGCGTCAAGTTCTGCGCGATCTCGTACTCCCAGCGGTCGCCGTTCGCGAGCAGCTTGTCCTTGTTGTAGTAAAGCTCCTCGCGAGTCTCCGTGGAAAACTCGAAGTTCGGCCCCTCGACGATCGCATCGACCGGGCAGGCTTCCTGGCAGTAGCCGCAGTAGATGCATTTCGTCATGTCGATGTCGTAGCGCGTCGTGCGCCGGCTGCCGTCGGCCCGCGGTTCCGCCTCGATGGTGATCGCCAGCGCCGGGCAGATCGCCTCGCAGAGCTTGCAGGCGATGCAGCGCTCCTCGCCGTTCGGGTAGCGCCGCAGCACGTGCTCGCCGCGGAAGCGCGGCGACAGCGGCCCCTTCTCGAAGGGATAGTTGAGGGTGTACTTCGGTTTGAAGAAATAGCGCAGCGTCAGGCTCATGCCGGAGATCAGCTCCGACAGCAGCAGCCTCCGCGCGCCGCGTTCGATCAATCCCATAGACGCTCATCCATCAGCTGCACGGCGGCGTCGCGGCCGCCGGCGGGGCACAACATAGCGGGCCGCCGAGCCCTGGCAAGGGCGCCGCCGGTCATGTCCGCGGCACCAGGTCGAAGGCCACGACGACGCCGGCCGTCAGCACCACCCAGAACAGCGAAAGCGGCAAAAAAACCTTCCAGCCCAGGCGCATAAGCTGGTCGTAGCGGTACCGCGGGAAGGTCGCCCGCACCCAGAGGAAGCAAAACAGCACCGCCGCCACCTTGCCGGCGAACCAGATCGGGCCGGGGATCCAGTTGAACGGCGGCACGTCGACGATCGGCAGCCAGCCCCCGAGGAACAGGATCGTGGTCATGCCGCTCATCAGGATCATGTTGGCGTATTCGCCGAGGAAGAACAGCGCGAAGCTGAGCGAGGAGTACTCGACGAAGAAGCCGGCGACCAGCTCCGATTCGCCCTCCGGCAGGTCGAAGGGCGCGCGGTTGGTCTCCGCCAGGGTCGAGACGAAGAAGATCACGAACATCGGCAGCAGCGGCACGCAGAACCAGACGTTCTGCTGCGCCAGGACGATGTCGGTGAGGCGCAGCGAGCCGACGCAGACCAGGACGGTGATGATGACGAAACCCATGGAGATCTCGTAGGACACCATCTGCGCCGCCGAGCGCAGCGCCCCGAGGAAGGGATACTTCGAGTTCGAGGCCCAGCCGGCCATGATGACGCCGTAGACGCCGAGCGAGGAGATCGCGAAGAGATAGAGGATGCCGACGTTGATGTCCGCCAGGACCCAGCCCTTGTCGAAGGGAATCACCGCCCAGCCGATCATCGCCAGGACGAAGGTCAGCATCGGCGCGGCCAGGAACACGATCCGGTTCGAGCCGGCCGGCAGGATGGTCTCCTTGAACAGCAGCTTGACCGCGTCGGCGATCGGCTGCAGCAGGCCGAAGGGCCCGACCACGTTCGGCCCCTTGCGCAGCTGCATGGCGCCGATCACCTTGCGCTCGGCATAGGTCAGGTAGGCGACGGACAGCAGCAGCGGCACCAGGATCGCCACGATCTGCGCGACGATGATGATGCCCGGCCAGGCGTAGGAGTTCCAGAATACCGTCATGCTCGTGCGCCGCTCCGTCTAGCCTTCGGTCCCCGTCGCCGCGCCGGCGCGGCGCGCCTCGAAGGCCTCGATGCATTGGGCCATGGTCTCCGAGGCCCGGGAGATGGGATCGGCCATGTAGAAATTCTCGACCGCCACGCCGAAGGGCGCTGGGTCGATCTTGCCGCCGGCGCCGAATTCGCCCCAGGCCGCGGGCTCGATCCGGTCGACGGCGGCGAAACGTGCGTTCGCCGCGATCAGCTTCTGACGCACCTCGCCCAGGTTGTCGTACGGCAGGCGCCGCCCGACGATCTCGGAGAGGGCGCGCAGAATGGTCCAATCCTCGCGTGCCTCGCCCGGCGGGAAGGCCGCCAGCCGGCCGAGCTGCACGCGGCCCTCGGTGTTGACGTAGGTGCCGTTCTTCTCGGTGTAGGCGGCGCCCGGCAGAATCACATCGGCGCGGTGGGCGCCGGCGTCGCCGTGATGCCCCTGGTAGACCACGAAGGGCCCTTTGCCCGGCTCGCCGAGGCGCGCCATCGGGAGCTCGTCCGCGCCGAGCAGGAACAGCACCTCGATGTCGCCGCCCTCGGCGCCGGCAAGGATGCCGTCGGTGTCGCGGCCGCCGTCGCCGGGCAGGAAGCCGAGCTCGAGGCCGGCGACCCGCGCGGCGGCGCTGTGCAGGACGTTGAAGCCGTTCCAATCGTCGCCGATCATGCCGGCGGCTTCGGCCGCCTGGCGCGCCAGGTGCAGGATCGCCGCACCGTCCGGCCGCGCCAGCGCGGCCATGCCGAGGACCAGCATGGGCCGCTCGGCGGCCTTCAAGGTCTCGGCGAAGGCGCCCTTGCCGGCGGCGAAGTCCTGCAGGGTCTCCGGGCCGGCGCCGAGATAGTCCACCGGATAGGTCAGGTCGACCTGCCGCCCGATCAGGCCGACCGGGAAGCCGCCCATGAGGAAGCGCTTGCGCAGACGGGCGTTGATCAGCACCGCCTCGTGGCGCGGATTCGTCCCGACCAGCAGGCAGGCGTCGGCGCGCTCGATCCCCGCGATGGTGGTGTTGAACAGGTAGCCCGCCCGGCAGCGCGGGTCGAGCGCGGCGCCGTCCTGGCGGCAATCGAGATTGGGCGAGCCCAAAGCGGTAAGGAGATCCTTGAGCGCCAGCATGGATTCGGCGTCGCACAGGTCACCGGCCAGGGCGGCGATCCGCTCCGCCGCGACGCCCTCGATGCGCCGGGCGATGGCGCGGAAGGCCTCGTCCCAGGTGCAGGGCTGCAGGCGTCCGTCGCGCCGCAGGTAGGGCCGGTCGAGGCGCTGCCGGCCCAGGCCGTCGCAGGCGTAGCGCGTCTTGTCGGAGATCCACTCCTCGTTGACGTCCTCGTGCAGGCGCGGCAGGACGCGCATCACCTCGCGGCCGCGCGTGTCGACGCGGATGTTGGAGCCGACCGCGTCGAGCGCGTCGACCGAATAGGTCTTGTTGAGCTCCCAGGGGCGCGCGGTGAAGGCATAGGGGCGCGAGGTCAGGGCGCCGACCGGGCAGACGTCGATCATGTTGCCGGACAGCTCGGAGTCGACCGCCTGCTCCAGCGTGGTGATCTCGGCATGCTCGCCGCGGTTGACCAGGCCGATCTCCTCGACCCCGCCGACCTCGGTCGCAAAGCGCACGCAGCGGGTGCAATGGATGCAGCGGGTCATGATCGTCTTGATCAGCGGACCCATGTACTTCTCTTTGACCGCGCGCTTGTTCTCCTCGTAGCGCGTGCGGTCGAAGCCGTAGGCCATGGCCTGGTCCTGCAGGTCGCACTCGCCGCCCTGGTCGCAGATCGGGCAGTCGAGCGGATGGTTGATCAGCAGGAATTCCATCACGCCGCGACGCGCCTTCTTGACGGTCGGCGTGTCGGTGCGGACCACCATGCCGTCGGCCGCCGGCATGGCGCAGGAGGCGATCGGCTTCGGCGCGCGCTCCATCTCGACCAGGCACATCCGGCAGTTGCCGGCCACCGAAAGGCGCTCGTGATAACAGAAGCGCGGAATCTCGACCCCGGCAAGCTCGCAGGCCTGCAGGACGTTGACGCCGTCCGGAACCTCGATCTCCTTGCCGTCGATGGTCAGTTTGGGCATGCCCTCGCTCCTATTCGGCCGCCGCCGGGGCGTGCTTGCGGTACTCCAGGATGCGCCGCTCGAGCTCCGGCCGGAAATGCCGGATCAGGCCCTGGATCGGCCACGCCGCGGCGTCCCCGAGGGCGCAGATGGTATGGCCCTCGACCTGATAGGTGACGTCGAGCAGCGTGTCGATCTCCTCGACGCTGGCGTGGCCGCGGACCATCCGCGTCAGCACCCGCCACATCCATCCGGTGCCCTCGCGGCAGGGCGTGCACTGGCCGCAGCTCTCGTGCATGTAGAAATGCGCCAGGTTGGCGATCGCCTCGACCACGTCGGTCGACTTGTCCATCACGATCACGGCCGCCGTGCCCAGGCCGGACTTCACGTCGCGCAGCGAGTCGAAATCCATGAGGACGGTGTCGCAGATCGACTTGGGGATCAGCGGCACCGAGGACCCGCCCGGAATGACCGCGAGCAGGTTGTCCCAGCCGCCGCGCACCCCGCCGGCATGGGTCTCGATGAGCTCCTTGAGCGGAAGGCCCATCTCCTCCTCGACGTTGCAGGGCTGGTTCACGTGGCCGGAAATCGAGAAGATCTTGGTGCCGGTGTTCTTGGGCCGGCCGAGCCCGGTCCACCAGGCGACGCCGCGGCGCAGAATCTCCGGGGTGACGGCGATGGTCTCGACGTTATTGACCGTGGTGGGGCAGCCGTACAGGCCGGCCGCCGCCGGAAACGGCGGCTTGAGCCGCGGCTGGCCCTTCTTGCCCTCCAGGCTTTCGAGCAGCGCCGTCTCCTCGCCGCAGATGTAGGCGCCGGCCCCGCGGTGCAGATAGATGTCGTAGTCGAAGCCCGACTTGCAGGCGTTCTTGCCGATCAGGCCGGCCGCATAGGCCTCGTCGATCGCCGCCTGCAGGCGCACGGCCTCGTGGTAGAACTCGCCGCGGATATAGATGTAACAGGCCGTCGCGCCCATCGCGAAGCCGGCCACCAGGCAGCCCTCGAGCAGCCGCTGCGGATCGTTCCGCATGATCTCGCGGTCCTTGCAGGTGCCCGGCTCCGACTCGTCGGCGTTGACCACCAGGTAGTGCGGCCGGCCGGTGTTCTGCTTCGGCATGAAGGACCACTTGAGCCCGGCCGGGAAACCGGCCCCGCCGCGCCCGCGCAGCTCGGAATCCTTGATCCGCTGGATGATCTCGTCGCGCCCCAGGGCGATCATGCCCTTGGTGGCGTCCCACACGCCCCGTGCGAGCGCGCCTTCCAGCCGCCAATCGTCCTGGCCGTAGAGGTTGGTGAAGATCCGGTTCTTGTCGGACAGCATCAGGCGCCCTCCCCGGCGGCCGAAGTCAGCGCGCCGGTCGGGTCGGCCGGTTTCTTTTCGGGAAGCTTCTTCAGGGTGGTCGCCCCCTCCGCCGGCGCCGACGTCAGGCGGCCGGTCTGCGGACCGGGCGCAACCTCCTTGCCGGCGGCCAGATCGTCGAGGATGTCGCCGAGGCGCTCCGGCGTCAGGTCTTCGTAATAGTGGTCGTTGATCTGCACCATCGGCGCATTCGCGCAGGCGCCCAGGCATTCGACCTCGACCAGCGAGAACTTGCCGTCCGGCGTCGTCTCGCCGAGCCGGATGCCAAGCTTGGCCTTGCAGGCATCGGTCAGCGCCGCGGCGCCGCGCAGCCAGCAGGGCGTCGTGCGGCAGATCTGCACCAGATGGGTGCCGACCGGCCGCAGATGCAACATGCTGTAGAACGAGGCGACCTCGTACACGCGGATCGGCGCCATCTCGAGGTAGTTCGCGACGTAGTTCAGCGCTTCGCGCGACAGCGAGCCGCCGTTCTGGCGCTGCGCCAGGTCGAGCAAGGGAAGCACCGCGCTGGCCTGCCGGCCCTCGGGATAGCGCGCGACCACAGCGCGCGCGACGGCCTCGTTCTCGGCAGTGAACGCGAAGTCGCCCGCGTCGCCCTTGTGATAGCTCGTGACCTTCATCGGTCGACCTCGCCGAACACGATATCGATGGACCCGAGGATGGCCACGCTGTCGGCCAGCATGTGGCCCTTGCAGAGGAAGTCCATGGCCGACAGATGCGCGAAGCCCGGGGCCCGGATCTTGCAGCGATAGGGCCGGTTGCTGCCGTCGGAGACCAGGAAGACGCCGAACTCGCCCTTCGGCGCCTCGACCGCCGTGTAAGTCTCGCCGGGCGGCACGTGATAGCCCTCGGTGTAGAGCTTGAAGTGATGGATCAGCGCTTCCATCGAGCGCTTCATCTCGCCGCGACGCGGCGGCGTGACCTTGTGATTCTCGACCACGACCGGGCCATCCGGCATTTGCTCGATGCACTGGTGCATGATGCGCAGGCATTGGCGCATTTCCTCGATGCGGACGAGATAGCGGTCGAAGCAGTCGCCTTTCTTCCCGATCGGGATATCGAAGTCGAGCGCCTCGTAGCAGTCGTAGGGCTGCGCCTTGCGCAGGTCCCATGGCACGCCCGACGCCCGCAAGGTCGGCCCGGAGAATCCCCAGTCGAAGGCCTCCTCCGCACTGACCACGCCGATATCGACGGTGCGCTGGCGGAAGATCCGGTTGTCGGTCAGCAGGGTCTCGAGGTCGTCGATGTGCTTCGGAAAGGTGCCGCAGAAATGGGCGATGTCGCCGAGCAGGCCGGCCGGCAGGTCCTGATGCACGCCGCCGGGGCGAAAGTACGCCGCATGCATACGCGCGCCGCTGGCCCGCTCGTAGAACTCCATGAGCTTCTCGCGCTCCTCGAAGGCCCAGAGGATCGGCGTCATGGCGCCGACGTCGAGCGCGAAGGTCGCGATGTTCAGCAGGTGGTTCAGGATGCGCGTGATCTCGCTGTAGAGCACGCGGATGTACTGCGCGCGCGGCGGCGCCTCGATCCCGAGCAGCTTTTCGACGGCCAGGGCGAAGGCGTGCTCCTGATTCATCGGCGAGACGTAGTCCAGCCGGTCGAAATAGGGCACCGCCTGCAGATAGGTCTTGTATTCGATCAGCTTCTCGGTGCCGCGGTGCAGCAGCCCGATATGCGGGTCGGCGCGCTCGATCACCTCGCCGTCCAACTCGAGCACGAGTCGCAGCACGCCGTGCGCCGCCGGGTGCTGCGGCCCGAAATTGAGCGTGAGCGGCTTGATCTGAGTCTCGGCCATCAGGCCTTGCCCTCCTCGCCTTCGCCGGCCGCGGCCTTCTCGTCGCCGGGCAGATGCAGGATGCCTTCCCAGGGGCTGGCGAAATCGAAGGTGCGGAACTCCTGGACGAGACTCACAGGTTCGTAGACCACCCGCTTCTGGTCCTCGTCGTAGCGCACCTCGACGTAGCCGGTCAGGGGAAAGTCCTTGCGCAACGGGTGTCCCTCGAAACCGTAGTCGGTGAGGATGCGCCGCAGGTCGGGGTGGTCCGAGAAGAACACGCCGAACAGGTCCCAGACCTCGCGCTCGAACCAGTTGGCGACGCTGAACAGCAGGACCGCCGAGGGCACCGGCGTGGCCTCGTCCGTGGCAAGCTTCAACCTGATACGATGATTATGCTTGAACGACAGCAGGTTGTAGACGACCTCGAAGCGCGCCTCGCGGTCCGGGTAATCGACCGCCGTGATGTCGACCACTTGCCTGAACTGGCAGTTCTGGTCGTTGCGCAGGAAGGTCAGGACCTTGATCAGCGACTCGGGCGTCGTCCACAGCATGAGCTCGCCATAGGCGTCTTCGACTCGGGTCACTTCCTCGGGCAGGGCCGCCGCGATGTAGTCCCCAAGGTCTTTCAGTGCCGGATCCATGCGGTTTCTGGCGTCCTCGCTTTCGTCCTCGCCAATTCGCTAGCGGGCGATGCCGGCGTTGCGACGAATCTTCTTCTGCAGCTGCAGGAGCCCGTACAGCAGGGCTTCGGCGGTCGGCGGGCAGCCCGGCACGTAGACGTCGACGGGCACGATGCGGTCGCAGCCCCGCACCACCGAATAGGAATAGTGGTAGTAGCCGCCGCCGTTCGCACAGGAGCCCATGGACAGGACCCAGCGCGGCTCGGCCATCTGGTCGTACACCTTGCGGAACGCCGGCGCCATCTTGTTGGTCAGGGTGCCGGCCACGATCATCACGTCCGACTGGCGCGGGCTGGGCCGGAACACCATGCCGAAGCGGTCGATGTCGTAGCGGCTGCAGGCGCTATGCATCATTTCGATGGCGCAGCAGGCCAGGCCGAAGGTCATCGGCCACATCGAGCCGGTCTGGGCCCAGGCCGCGAGCTTGTCCATCTGCGCCACGATGAAGCCCTTGTCCGCGAGCTCGTCCGAGACGCGTGCCAGGATCTGATCTTGCCGGGGACCGGGCGGGACCGGCGCCGCGGCAGCGGTCGACCCGGCCGAATCGCCTACTCCCATTCCAGGGCTCCCTTCTTCCACTCGTAGACGAAGCCGATCGTCAGTACACCTAAGAATATGATCATCGACCAGAAGCCGAACAACCCGATGTGCCCGAGCGCAACGGCCCAGGGGAACAGAAAGGCGACCTCGAGATCGAAAATGATGAACAGGATGGACACCAGGTAGAAGCGCACGTCGAACTTGCTGCGGGCGTCGTCGAAGGCCTCGAAGCCGCACTCGTAGGCCGACACCTTCTCCGAGTCCGGACGCTGGCGCGCCACCATGTACGACATCGCCACCATGGCGCCCGCTATCACGATGGCGATCGCCAGGAAGATCAGGATCGGGAGGTATTCGGCCAGCATCTCGTTCATGCACGCGTCTCCCGCTTTGGACCGCCCGGCGCGGCGCCGCGGCGCCGGCCGGCGAACCGGCCCGCACTATAAAAACAAGCTGCTGTCGAGAAAAGGAGCAATGGTTCCGCTGCCTGACGAAATACCCACGAGCCGATGTAGAATGGCGGCCGGTGGGCGCGAGTTCCACCTTAGCGCGTGGCGGCCTGGCCGGAACCGGCCGATCCGGAATTGAGATGGCGGGAGTGACGGGACTTGAACCCGCGGCCTCCGGCGTGACAGGCCGGCGCTCTAACCAACTGAGCTACACCCCCAAGAGGCCCGGACTCCCGAGCCGCCGTCATGTAATCCAGCGCCCCACGGGGTGTCAAGCAACGCGCGAAGCGCGCCGCCCGGGGGCTTCCTCGGGGCTCCTCGGGCCTCCTCGTCGCCCCGCTGGGCAGACCCCGCGATGCTGTTCTATATGGTATGGTCCGAAGCGAATGGAACTGCAGGAGCCAGGGATAGCATGCCTTCGGAGATGAACCTGCCGGCCGTCGCGCTGCATGACTGGCTCAAGCGGCTGGAAGTGAGCTTCGTCGAGGTCGCCGTGCGCCTCTCTCGGGCGGAGACCGAAAGCGAGACGCCGGAGAGCAAGAAAGACCGCGCCCTGATCGAGCGGATCGAGCACGATATCACGATGGTCCACCGGGCCCTGGAGCTGTGCCGCAAGCACGACCTATAGGCCCCCTTCCCCGACAGCCGACCGCGGCCAGCCCCATCCAACGGAGACAAGAGACATGATTACGACGATTCTCATCCCCACCGACGGCTCCGAGCATGCCAAGAAGGCGATCGACCTGGGCGGCGATCTGGCCACCAAATACGGCGCCAAGGTGGTGCTGATGCACGTTCTCCTGCGCGGCCGGGTGCCCGAGGGCCTGCTGCGTGCCGCCGAGGCCGAGCATGTCGGCCACGTGCCCAAGCGGAAGGCACAGAACCTGGCCATCTATCCGCAGGAGATATTCGCCCGGAACCGCAAGGGGGAAGGTAGCATGCTACCGGTTGACGTGCTTCAGTTCATCGCCCGACAGATCACCTCCGCCGCCGAATCGACGCTCCGGGCCAAGGGCGTCGAGACGATCGAGACGCTGGTTCGCGAGGGCGATCCCGGCGAAGCGATCCTCGCCGGCGCGGAGACCACGAAGGCCGACATGATCATCTTGGGCCGGCGCGGCCTAAGCAACCTCAGAGGGCTAATGATCGGCAGCGTCTCGCAGAAGGTCAGCGCTCTGGCTCCCTGTACCTGCGTGACCGTCACCTGACCGTCACCTGACCGACGCGCGGGCCCGGGTCGCGCCGGGAACGGGTCGGCCGGCTCAGGGTGCGGCCGCCGAGTTCTCGGCCAGGGCCGTTTCGTCTGCCACCCGGTTGCGGCCTCTTCGCTTCGCCTGGTACAGCGCCTCGTCCGCGCGCCGGATCAGGTCGTCCGACCGCTCGTCCGGCCGGAACATGGCCGCCCCGATGGAGATGGTGACGGAGCCGAAGTTCTTGGCCGACTTCCTGTTGACCAGCTCCTTCTTCTCCAATGAGGCACGCAGCGATTCGGCCACGGTCACGGCGTCGGGCAGGGCGGTCGCCGGCAAGAGAATGCCGAACTCTTCCCCGCCATAGCGCGCCGCCACGTCGCGGCCCTTGACGCCGGCCTTCAGCGTCTGGGCGACGAGGCACAGCACCTGGTCGCCGATCTGGTGGCCGTAGGTATCGTTGAATCGCTTGAACCGATCGATATCGACGAGCAGCAGGCTGAGGGGGACACGCGTCTCGATCGTCTGCTCGATCTGTTCCGCTAGCCGGCGGTCGAAGCACTTGCGGTTGGCCAGCCCGGTCAGCGGATCGGTCAAGGCCTCCTGACGCACCGATTCGAGGTTGGCGTGCAGCTCGCCGATCCGCCGGGACGACTCGCTCAACTGGCCCTTCAAGGCGCGACTGTCGGACGCCATTCGCTGCACCTCGGCGAGCAGCGCGTCGATGACGGCGGCGACGTCCCCCGACTTGAGCTGGTCCGTGAGCTCGCCGGACAGCGTCTCGAGGTTTTCGCTGTGTCGCTCGTTGTTCGCGTCGGCTTGGTTCAGCGCCGCGAGGATGCGCGAGACCGCGTCGCGAAGGTGGACGCTGGTCTCCAGAATCTGGGTGCCTTCGCGGTCCAGCGCGAAGAAGCGGTCGAACAGCTCTCGCCCGCGGGATTCGGTGAACGGGCTGCCATCCTCGAGGTGGCCGCGCAGCTCACGGGTCAACTCGGGTATGCGATCCGCGAAGTAGGAATACCAAAGTGTGAAATTTATCGGGTGCGGGTGAACGCCGGTGCCGTTGATGGCATCCAAGGCAGCGCTGGCCCAATCCGCCGATTGGGATGAAGCGTCAGAGTAGGGCATCGATTACCTCGACCGCAGTCTGCTCGTCGCACCCCTCCTTCCCCGTGCGGCCGTTTATAAGCCTACCGGATTAAATGTTTGGTTAAGGGTGCGGATCGTGCCGAGCCGGCCACGAAAATGCCGGCCGGGATATCGCCATACGCCGGCGCCGGGAGGCCCTCGCCGCAACGCGCCGCGGTCGGCCGAGCGGCAGGATCGAGGCCCGCGGCCGATCGCCGCGCAGATAGGCATGTGGCGGATGGCTGGTGGGCGGTGACGGGCTCGAACCGCCGACTTCCTGCGTGTAAAGCAGGCGCTCTACCAACTGAGCTAACCGCCCTCCCGGCGTTCGCCCGGTCCCGAAACCCGGGCCCGGAAATTGAGTCGGCCGCCCCGCTGTCGACGCAAGGCGGCCGTCTCGAAAAAAACCAAAAGAACCGTGCCGTCGGTACGCTCGCGCGTCGCCGTCAGTTGACCGCGTCCTTGAGACCCTTGCCCGCGCGGAACTTCGGCTGCTTCGATGCCGGAATTTGAATGCGTTCGCCGGTTCGCGGATTGCGTCCTTCGGAGGCCCGACGGGTCGTGACCGTGAAAGTGCCGAACCCGACGAGTCGAACCTCGTCGCCGCGCTGCATCGCATCGGTAATCGCATCGAATACGCAGTCTACCGCGCCGGTCGAGTCGGCTTTCGACAAGCCAGTCTTGTCAGCCACGACAGCCACGAGATCGTTCTTGTTCACAATGAACCCCCCTTTGTGTATGAGCGAGAGTCTTGGAGTGGGAAGATTAGGAATCCCTCAATCAGAGAGCGGGCGATTTTAGATCGCAGCGCGAAGCGGCGTCAACGCAAGAACCGCGCAAAAGCCAGGAGTTTGATGCGATTCACGCACAAAATTCGGGCCGGCCGGCAATTGCCGACCGGCCCGTCATGCTCCCGTGGGACTCCTCAGTGGGCGGTCAGCCCGCCGCGCTCCGGTGGCGGAACGGCCGCCGCTGGCTCGACCTTCTCGGTCTCGTCCCACTCGATGGGCGTAAGCTTCTTGACCAGGGCACGTTCCAGAACCTGATCCACCGACGACACCGGAACGATTTCAAGTGATCGCTTCGCATTGTCCGGTATGTCGGCCAAATCCTTTTCGTTTTCCTCCGGAATGAGCACGGTTTTCACGCCGGCGCGCAGGGCGGCCAGAAGCTTCTCCTTGAGGCCGCCGATGGCCAGGACACGCCCTCGCAGGGTGATCTCCCCGGTCATCGCCAAGTCGCGGCGCACCGGAATGCCAGTCAGCACGGAGACGATGGCGGTGACCATCGCGACGCCGGCGGACGGGCCGTCCTTCGGGGTCGCGCCCTCCGGAACGTGGACGTGGATGTCGCGCTTCTCGAACCGGGTCGGCTCGATCCCGTAGACCAGGCTGCGGCTCTTCACGAAGGACTCGGCGGCCTGGATCGATTCCTTCATCACGTCGCCCAGCTTGCCGGTCGACGTGACCTTGCCCTTGCCGGGCACGGTGACCGCTTCAATGGAGAGCAGTTCGCCGCCCACTTCGGTCCAAGCGAGGCCGGTCGAAACGCCGACCAAGTCTTCCAGCTCGGTCTGGGTGTGGCGGAAGCGCGGCACGCCGGCGAACTTCTCGAGGTTGCGCCGGGTGATCGAGACGTCCTTGGTGTTGCCGAGCTCGATCTCCTTGACCGCCTTGCGGAGCAGGTTCGCGATCTCCCGCTCCAGATTGCGGACGCCCGCCTCGCGCGTGTAGGTCCGAATCAGGTCGCGCAAGGCCTGGTCGGAAATCGACCACTCCTCACTCTTGATGCCGTGCTCCTTCATCTGCTTGGCAATCAGGTGCCGCTTCGCGATCTCGAGCTTCTCGTCCTCGGTGTAGCCGGGAATCCGGATGATCTCCATGCGATCGAGCAGCGGCTGCGGCATGCGCAGCGTGTTCGCCGTGGTCACGAACATCACGTCCGACAGGTCGTAGTCGACCTCCAGATAATGGTCGTTGAAGTTGATGTTCTGCTCCGGGTCCAGCACCTCGAGCAGAGCCGAAGACGGGTCGCCCCGCCAATCCGCGCCGAGCTTGTCCACCTCGTCGAGCAGGAACAGCGGGTTCGACGTCTTGGCTTTCTTCATGCTCTGGATGACTTTGCCGGGCATCGAGCCGATGTACGTCCGGCGATGGCCGCGAATCTCGGCCTCGTCGCGCACGCCGCCCAGGCTCATCCGTATGAAGTTCCGGCCCGTCGCGCGCGCGATCGACTTGCCGAGCGAGGTCTTGCCGACTCCCGGCGGCCCGACGAGGCACAGGATCGGGCCCTTGATCTTTTGCATGCGCTGCTGCACCGCGAGGTACTCCAGGATGCGCTCCTTGACCTTTTCCAGACCATAGTGGTCGGCGTTCAGCACCGCCTCGGCATGGCGGATGTCCTTCCTGATCTTGCTCCGCTTCTTCCACGGGATATTGAGTAGCCAGTCGAGGTAGTTGCGGACCACCGTGGCCTCGGCCGACATCGGGCTCATCGAGCGCAGCTTCTTGAGCTCGCCCTGCGCCTTTTCGCGCGCCTCCTTGCTCAGCTTGGTCTTCTTGATGCGCTCATCGAGCTCGGCCAGCTCGTCGCGGCCCTCCTCGCCCTCGCCCAGCTCCTTCTGGATCGCCTTGAGCTGTTCGTTGAGGTAGTACTCGCGCTGCGTCTTCTCCATCTGCCGCTTGACGCGGTTGCGGATGCGCTTCTCGACCTGGAGGACGCCGATCTCGCCTTCCATGAAGCCGTAGACCTTCTCGAGCCGCTCGGCGACCGACTGACACTCCAGCAGTTCCTGCTTCTCGGGAATCTTGAGATTGAGATGCGAGGCGACGGTGTCGGCCAGCTTGCTCGGCTCCTCGATCTGATTGATCGAAACCAGAACCTCGGGCGGAATCTTCTTGTTGAGCTTGATGTACTGCTCGAACTGCGAGATCACGGTGCGCGTCAGGGCGTCGACTTCGCGCTCCTCGCCCGCCACGTCGTCCATGACCTCGGCATAGGCCTGGAAGAAATCGCTGCGCTCGGTATATTTGGCCAGCCGCGCGCGCTGCCCGCCTTCGACCAGGACCTTTACCGTCCCGTCGGGCAGCTTGAGCAGCTGCAGCACGGTGCCGACCGTGCCGACCGTATAGATATCGTCCGTGGTCGGCTCGTCCTGCGCCGCGTTCTTCTGCGTCATCAGAAGGATCTGCTTGTCGTCCTTCATGACGTCCTCGAGCGCCCGCACCGACTTCTCGCGGCCGACGAAGAGCGGCACGATCATGTGGGGGAACACCACAATGTCGCGCAACGGCAGGACCGGATAGAGATTTCCGCCCGGAATTTCCAGCATAAGCCCTCTTTTCCCTAAACCGGCACCCGAAGGTGCCGAACCTTACGCGGACCGACCGGACCAGTCCTTCACCGCCCGCGCACAAAAACCGAACTCGTACGAGAAATCGTGCGCGCCTCGGGCCGCGTCAAGGGGCAGCCCCCGGGCCGCGGCCGCCGTCAGGCGCTGGTGCCGACGTCCTCGCGCCTGTCCGTGTAGATGTAGAGCGGCCGGGTCCGGCCCTCTACGACCTCTCGGTTGATGACGATCTCCTCGACGCCGTCCAGGCCGGGCAGTTCGAACATCGGATCGAGCAGAATCCCTTCCATGATCGAACGCAGGCCGCGGGCGCCGGTCTTTCTGGCGATGGCCTTCTTGGCTATCGCGCTCAGCGCATCCTCGGTGAACTCGACGCTGACGTCCTCCATCTCGAAGAGGCGCTCGTACTGCTTCACCAGGGCATTCTTCGGCTTGGTCAGGATCTCGATCAACGCGTCCTCGTCGAGGTCCTCCAGGGTCGCCACCACCGGCAGGCGGCCGACGAACTCGGGGATCAAGCCGAATTTCAGCAGGTCCTCCGGCTCCACCTCCTTGAGGATGTGGCCGGTCGAGCGCTCTTCCGGGCCGCGCACATCGGCGCCGAAGCCGATCGCCGTCCCCCGGCCGCGCTGGGCGATGATCTTCTCCAGGCCGGAGAAGGCGCCGCCGCAGATGAACAGGATGTTGGTCGTGTCGACCTGCAGGAACTCCTGCTGCGGGTGCTTGCGGCCGCCCTGCGGCGGGACCGAGGCGACCGTGCCTTCCATGATCTTGAGCAGCGCCTGCTGCACGCCCTCGCCCGACACGTCCCGCGTGATCGAGGGGTTGTCGGACTTGCGGCTGATCTTGTCGACCTCGTCGATATAAACGATGCCGCGCTGGGCGCGCTCGACATTGTAGTCCGCGGCCTGCAGCAGCTTGAGGATGATGTTTTCGACGTCCTCGCCAACGTAGCCGGCCTCGGTCAGCGTCGTGGCGTCGGCCATGGTGAAGGGGACGTCGAGGATGCGGGCCAGGGTCTGGGCCAGCAGCGTCTTGCCGCACCCGGTCGGACCGACCAGCAGGATGTTGGACTTGGCCAGCTCGACGTCCGAGGACTTCGCCCCATGCGCCAAGCGCTTGTAATGGTTATGAACCGCGACCGAGAGAACCCGCTTGGCATGGTCCTGGCCGATCACGTAGTCGTCCAGCACCGAGCAGATGTCGAGCGGGGTCGGCACCCCGTCGCGCGACTTGACCAGGGTGGTCTTGTGCTCTTCGCGGATGATGTCCATGCACAGCTCGACGCATTCATCACAGATGAACACGGTCGGACCCGCAATGAGCTTGCGGACCTCGTGCTGGCTCTTCCCGCAGAATGAGCAGTAGAGGGTGTTCTTTGAGTCGCTGCCGCTAGACTTGGTCATACCCTTCCGTCTCAAGTCCCCGATTCGGCCGGGTCATGTTAGACAAACGAGTCGCTGGCACACAATCCTTAAATCGGCGCTGTTCTGCGCGGTTTCCAGGGCCCTGTCCCAACCCCTCGGGGGTCGATTTCCACGTCGACCGCCGGGCCAGCAACCTCCGAGTCTAATAGGACACCGTTCAAGAATCCCTTAATTCGGCGTTACCAACGACGCCGTCAACCATCTCGGTGCCTTCAGGTTAGTATTTGGTTAAGAGGCCGTCCGGCGCCGGTGCGTGGTCCGCGGCCGGGCCGATGGCGGCGCTCAGCTTCCGTTCTTCCCGGCGGCCTTTTCCGTCTCAGGCGGCAGAGGGCGCTTTTCCACCACTTTGTCGATAAGACCAAATTCCTTGGCCTCTTCGGGCGACAGGAAGCGGTCGCGCTCCATCGCGTCCTCGATCGCCGAGAGGGGCTGGCCGGTGTGCTGCGCGTAGAGCTCGTTCAGCCGGGCCCGGGTCTTGAGGATCTCGCGGGCGTGGATCTCGATATCGGTCGCCTGCCCCTGGAAGCCGCCGGAGGGCTGGTGCACCATGACCTTCGCGTTCGGCAGGGCGAAGCGCTTGCCCGGGGCGCCGGCCATGAGAAGCATCGAGCCGGCCGAGGCCGCCTGGCCGACGCAGACTGTCGAAACGTCGGGCCGGATATACTGCATGGTGTCGTACATCGCGAAACCGGAGGTCACCACGCCGCCCGGCGAGTTGATGTAGAACGCGATGTCCTTGTTCGGATTCTCCGATTCCAGGTAGAGGAGCTGGGCGCAGACCAAGGTGGCGACGCCGTCATGGATCGTCCCCGTGAGAAAGATGATCCGCTCCTTGAGGAGGCGGGAGTAGATGTCGTAGGCCCGCTCGCCCCGGTTGGTCTGCTCGACCACCATGGGGACGAGGGTATTCATGAAGAGATCGCCCGGATCGCGCTCGGTCATGGGTGGTTTCGAGTCCTCATCGTCTCCGCCGCTTCCCGGCGCCGCCGGCCGGTTACGGCCAGGCGCTCCGCGGCGACTGGGTTGGCCGTCTAGGAGTCCTTCTTTGCGTCCTTCTTGGCGGCGGATTTGCCGGCCTTGGACGGTTTCGCGGCCTTCTTGTCCGCCGGCTTGTCCGCTGGTTTGTCGGCGGATTTCGCCGCCTTCGCCGACTTGCCGCCGGATTTCGATTTCGCCGCCTTCTTCTTCGCCGTCTTCTTGGCGCCCGTTGCGGCGGCCTCCTCGCCGGCCTCCGCCTCCATCTCGGCGCGCAGTTCGTCCGGCGTCAGTGCGTGCTCGCTCACCTGGGCCATGTCGACGATGAAGTCAATGACCTTATCCTCGAAGATCGGCGCCCGCAGGTTGGCCATGGCCTCCGGCGTCTTCTGGTAGAACTCGAACACTTCGCGCTCCTTGCCGGGATAGCGCTGGGCCTCCTGGAACAGGGCCCGGTTGAGCTCGTCCTGGGTCACCTCGATCGCGTTGCGCCGGCCGACCTCCGAGAGCAGCAGCCCGAGGCGCACCCGGCGCTCGGCGATCGTCCGGTAGTCCGCCTTCAACTCGTCCTCGCTCTTGTCCGCATCGCCGGGGTCGAGCTCGCCTTTCTCGCGGTCCGCCTCGATCTGCTTCCAGATCTGCTCGAACTCGCTGTCGACCATGCCCGGCGGGACCGGGAAGTCGTGTGCCTCCGCAAGCTCGTCGAGCAGGCGCCGCTTCAGGCGCATGCGGGTGAATTCCTTGTATTCCGAGACGATTTTCTCGCGGATCCGCTCCTTTAGGGCGGCCAAATCCGACTCGCCGAGGCGCACGGCCAGGGCGTCGTCGACCGCCGCCGGCACGGCCTCGAGAACGTCCTTCACGGTAACCGCAAAGACCGCTTCCTTTCCGGCCAGCCGATCGTTCGGATAGTTCTCGGGAAAGGTCACCTTGACCTCGCGCGCGTCGCCGGGCGCCCCGCCGATGAGCTGTTCTTCGAATCCTTCGATGAAGGCGTTCGAGCCGAGCTCCAGGTGATGGTCCTCGCCCGACATTCCGGGCAGCGATTCGCCGTCCACGGTGCCCTTGAAGTCGATCACCAGGACATCGCCGGTCTCGGCCTTGCGCGGCGCGTCCGGCTTGCGGGTCGTCTTGTTGGCCTTGGCCAGGTCCTGCAGGGTCGAATCGACGGCGCTGTCCTCGATCTTGATGACCTCGCGCTCGAGCGACAGCTTGGAGAAGTCCATCGGCTCGATGTCGGGCAGGATCTCCACCGCCATGGTGTACTCGAGGTCCTTGCCCTCGTCGAACGAGGTGATCTCGATCTTCGGCTGCATTGCCGGGCGCAGGCCCCGCTCGCTCATCGCTTGCGACGAGCTGTCGCTGACGGCGCGCTCGAGGACCTCGCCCATGACGGAGCGGCCGAAGCGCTGCTTGAGGACGTTGAGCGGCACCTTGCCGGGACGGAACCCGGGAATCTTGACCTGCTTGCCCAGCTCCTGCAGCCGGCCGGTCATCTTCTCGTCGATGTCCTTCGCGGAAATCTGGATCTTGTATTCCCGCTTCAGGCCGTCTGTGTCTGTCTCGGTAACCTGCATCGCTCTCACTTCGTCCGTCGGTGTCTGTGCCGGTCGCCCCGGATGCCGCCTGCGCCCCGCCCGGCAGCACGCGCTTCATCGCTGGAGATCCGCCGCATCGGTGGTGCGGGCGGAGGGATTTGAACCCCCACGGATTGCTCCACTGGCACCTAAAGCCAGCGCGTCTACCAATTCCGCCACGCCCGCCGTCATGCCCGCATCCATGGCGGTGCGCCCGTGTATAACATAGCGGTCCCGGGCGCAATAGCACCCGCCCCCGCCGCTTCGCGGTCCGGTCCGCGGGGCTGGGCCGAGGCTCCGGCGCCGCTCAGGCCGTGCCGCCGCGCAGCCGCTCCAGACAGGCCGCGGCGCAGGCGTCCAGGATCGCCTCGGCATCGATGCGGTAGCGCCGATAGAGGTCCGGCAGGTCGCCGGACTGCCCGAAATGCTCCACGCCGAGCGCCTGCACGGGCTGGCCGCGCACGGCGCCGATCCAACTCAGCGCCGCCGGATGGCCGTCGGTCACCGTCACCAGGCCGGCGTCGGGCGCCAGCGGCGCCAGGAGGCGCCCGATGTGCGCCGGCGGCCCGGCGCTCCCTCCGCCGGTCTGCCGCGCCCGCTCCGCGGCATGCCAGCCGGCGTTGAGCCGGTCGGCCGAGGTCACCGCCAGCAGGCCGGCCTCGGGCACGTCCTCGAGGACCGCTTCGTAGGCGGCCAGCGCCTCCGGCGCGATAGCGCCGCTGTACACGATGGCGAGCGGCGCGCCCGCGGCCGGCGGACGCAGCCAATAGCCGCCGGCGATGATGTCGTCGCTCGCCGCCGGCGACAGCGAGCGCCGCGGCTGGGCGATCTGCCGCGTCGACAGGCGCAGGTAGACCGAGCCGCCCTGGCGGTCGCGCAGCCAGTTCCGATCGACGGCCGGTGCCGGAGCCGGGTCGTCGGGCGCGCGCTGCAGGTAGTCGAAGGCCCAGGCCAGGATCGTCGCGAGCTCGTCGACGAAGGCCGGCTCGAAGCTGGCCAGGCCGTCCTGCGCCATGCCGATCAGCGGGGTCGAGATCGACTGATGGGCGCCGCCCTCCGGTCCCAGGGTGATGCCCGAGGGGGTCGCCACGACCATGAAGCGGGCGTCCTGGTAGCAGGCATAGTTGAGGGCGTCGAGGCCGCGCTGGATGAAGGGATCGTACAGCGTCCCGATCGGCAGCACCCGGGCGCCGAACAGGCTGTGCGTCAGGCCCAGCGCACCCAGCAGGGTGAAGAGGTTGTTCTCGGCGATGCCGAGCTCGATGTGCTGGCCCTCCGGCGACTGGCTCCAGCGCTGCGCCGAGACGACCTTTTGCGCGCGAAACACGTCCTCGCGCCGGCGCCGGTCGAAGATGCCGCGCCGGTTGACCCAGCCGCCGAGGTTGGTCGACACCGTCACGTCGGGCGAGGTCGTGACGATCGCCGCGGCCAGGGGCCCGTCGTCGCGCGCCAGGTCGGCCAGGATGCGGCCGAAGCCTTCCTGGGTCGACTGGCTCTCCCCCGAGGGCACCGGAAGCGCCTCCGGCACCGGCACCGTGGCCGCCCGGTAGCGCCGCGGATAGACCTGGGCGAAGGGCACCTGGCGCAGAAAGTCGCGCAGCGTCTCGGGCGGGGTGTCGAGCCCGGCGAAGGGCTCCCACTCGGCGCCCTCGGGAATGCGGTGGCTGGCCCGGAAGCTGGCCATCTGCTCCGGGTTCATGAGGCCAGCGTGGTTGTCCTTGTGGCCGGCGAAGGGCAGGCCCAGGCCCTTGATGGTATAGGCGATGAAGCAGGTCGGCCGGTCGTCGGTAACGCCGTGGAACGCCTCGAGGACCGCCTCGAGGTCGTGGCCGCCCAGGTTGGTCATCAGCGCTGCCAGGGCATCGTCGTCGTGCGCGTCGAGCAGTTCGCGGACGCCCGCCTCCTCGCCGATGTCGGCCAGGAGCTGCCGGCGCCACGCCGCCCCGCCCTGGAACACCAGCGCCGAATAGAGCGAGTTCGGGCAGTCGTCGATCCAGCGCCGCAGGGCCGTGCCGCCCGGCCGGGCGAAGGCGGCCTGCTGCCGCTTGCCGTACTTGAGGGTCACCACCCGCCAGCCGTAGTTGTCGAACATCCGGTCGATCTGGCCGAACAGATGGTCGGTCACCACCGCATCCAGGCTCTGGCGGTTGTAGTCGATCACCCACCAGACGTTGCGCAGGTCGTGCTTCCAACCTTCGTAGAGCGCCTCGTAAACGTTGCCCTCGTCGAGTTCGGCATCGCCGACCAGGGCGACCATGCGGCCCTCGGGCAGGTCGTCGGTCGCCCAGCCCTTCAGCCGCACGTAGTCCTGCGCCATGCTGGCGAAGGTGGTCATGGCGACGCCGAGGCCGACCGAGCCCGTCGAAAAATCCACGTCGTCGGCATCCTTGGTGCGCGATGGGTAGGACTGGGCGCCGCCGAACGCCCGAAAGTCGGCCAGGCGCTCCCGGCTCTGGTGCCCGAGCAAATACTGAATGGCGTGGAACACGGGGCTGGCGTGCGGCTTGACGGCGACGCGGTCCTGCGGCCGCAGCACGTCGAAATAGAGCGCCGTCATCAAAGTCGCCAGCGAAGCGCTCGAGGCCTGGTGACCGCCGACCTTCAGGTTGTCGCGGCTCGGCCGTTCGTGATTGGCGTTGTGGATGGTCCAGGTCGAAAGCCAGAGGATCTTGCGCTCGAGGGCCCGCAAACATTCGAGCCGGCGTTGCGCCGCACCGGCCGGTCCGGACTCGCGCGCCGGGCCACCCTCCGCTCTGATCGGTTCAGCCATGCCGCACCTCGCTGCCGCGGCCGCGCTCAGCGTCGCGGCCACGCGCCATATTCGGCGAGCGGCCTTACCGGCTCAAGGATGGATCGTCGGCCATGCGGACAGCCGTGGCGCAGGCGCGAGCCCGGGAATCGCGAAGGGCTGGTCCTCTAGCCGACCGTCTAGGCGGTCACGGCACCGGAAAACTTTTCGGCGAAGCTCGCCAGGCCCAGGGTCCTGTGCTCCTCGACACCCTCCTGGTGCGTGCTTTGAATGGAGAGTGTGTAATGAACGTGCGGCACGCCCATGGAATCGGGTGCGATGTCCAACACCTTGGCGGTCTCGATAATGTTGCCGCGCCGGATGTTGCGGAAGACCGCTCCCACCTTGACGTCCTGCCGGTGCTTTTCATTCTTGAAAAGTTGTCCGAGCTGTTGCGCAAACATCGTTGAATACCTTTCAAAAATCCCAATCCGGTGGAGGAGCCCGGACCCAGGCTGCGCCTTATTTCTGCCAATATTATGCGTAGTCGGGCTTAAGCCGAGGTTAATGCTCTAAGCGGCCGTTTTTAAACCAAAAGAGTGGGTTCTTTGCGGCCTTATTCCGGTCACGGCGCCGACGGCCGCGGGAGTGCCAGAAGATCCTCCAGAACGCGCGGGATCTGCGTCGGGAGATCCTCGGAGATAAGCCCGTAACCAGCCCTCTGCGCCGCCGCGCCATGCATCCAGACCGCCGCATTCGCCGCGTCGAACGGGGTGAGGCCCTGCGCCAGGAGGCCGCCGATCAGACCGGCCAGCACGTCGCCGCTGCCGGCCGTTGCCAAACTCGGCGGCGCGTTGCCATTGATCGTGGCCCGACCGTCGGGTGCCGCGACCACGGTGTCGGCGCCCTTGAGCAGAACGACGGCGCCGCTGGCGGCAGCCGCTGCCCGCGTCCGCGACAGGCGGTCGCCGTCCAGGTCGGCAAACAGGCGGCGAAACTCGCCCGCGTGCGGGGTGAGCACGCAGGGGCCGGCGACCGCCGCGAAGAGGGCGGCCGGATCGTCTGCAAAGGCGGTCAGGGCGTCGGCGTCGAGCACGACGGCCCGCCCGGTCGCCAGGGCCGCCAGGACACGCGTGCGGGTCGCGCCGCCGACCCCGCCGCCCGGGCCGAGCACGATGGCGTTGCGCCGCCGGTCGGACAGCAGTGCCGCGAAATCGCCCGGCGTCTCGGCCGGCGCGGTGATCAGGCTGGCCGAGGTCATGGCGTAGACCGGCAGCACCGCGCGCGGACAGGCGATGGTGACGAGTCCGGCGCCGACCCGCAGGCCGGCCAGGGCGGCCAGGCGCGCCGCGCCGGTCATCTCGGCGCCGCCGGCCAGCAGAAGGTGTCCGAAGTCGTACTTGTGGTGTCCGGCGGCGCGGTGCGGAACGGCGGCACGCCACAGCGCCGGGTCGTTCTCCCAGCAGCGCGGCGCGATCTTGGCCAGGACGCTTGCCGGGATGCCGATGTCGGCAACGATGGTTTCTCCACAAAATTCACGTCCTGGAACAATAAGATGTGCAGGTTTCTTACGAAAGAAGGTGACCGTCTCCCGAGCCCGGAACCCCGAGCCGCCAAGCGCTTCGCCGGTGTCGCCCGACAGTCCGCTGGGGACGTCCACGGCGACGACCGGCAGGCCGGCCGCCGCGGCGGCTTCGGCCGCGGCGCGCGCCGCGCCGTCCAGGGGACGCGACAGCCCGGCGCCGAACAGGGCGTCGACGACGACCCCGGCCCCGTCGAGCAGATCGGACAGGTTTGTCTCCGTCAGCGGCCGGACGTCGCCGCGCCACAGGGCGGCGTGGTGGGCGGCATCGCCGCGCAGGCGCGCGCGCTCGCCGAGCAGAGCCAGCCGGACCTGGCGTCCGGCCTCCGCGAGATGCCGCGCCGCGACGAAGCCGTCGCCGCCGTTGTTGCCGGGGCCGCAGAGCACGACGACCGGACCGGCGGGG